>Ga0222688_1000435_pt1 | contig 10250 bp, 9 predicted proteins | sample AntAcemetage1165_FD_181151 | JGI IMG/M metagenome (GOLD analysis project Ga0222688, IMG submission 181151) | Saline water microbial communities from Ace Lake, Antarctica - #1165 | ecosystem: Environmental > Aquatic > Non-marine Saline and Alkaline > Saline | place: Antarctica: Ace Lake... | reverse complement strand
TCCCTCGGTGTAGTCGGCCGCCCGATTTGAGCAACTTCGGACATTGGTTTGATAATAAACCGAGTTTTCTGGCCCTTTTCTGACCTCTGCACCGCTCGTGCAAGCGTGATTACTTCCCCTTTTTGGCCACTTTCTTGGGCTCGATCACGTCTTCGGCGTCTTTCATAGCCTCTGAATTGCCCCAATCACTGCTGACTCCCTGCCCTTTCTTGGCCGCTTGGTAGAACTTTTTGACGATCTGAGCCCCATCTGCTGAAGCGCCGAACGCTGCGTCAAATTCATCGCCCTCCAATCTCACCTTAGCAAAGATTTCTTTCATCGGCGAACTTGTGCCAATCTTGCATGCTTCGCTGTGTTCTTGGTCTCGATAGAGTCCGAAGATCGCGCCCGCTGAGCGGGCGTCTGCATCCCATCGGAGTGATCTGAGCCTAATATAGCTGCCAGTGTGGCCGCGTGCTTGGTGGGTCTTCTTGAGGGCCATGGTTAGTCGTATTCGTAGAGGTGGACGGCAAATCGCTGGTTGCCCGAGGGCAGATTGGTGCCGTCTTTGGTGCGTAGATTGAAGCGGGCCACCGTGCTGGTGCTGGTGGCGTCGTCGTAGTCGTAATATCCCTCAATATTGGCACTGGTGAGGCAAACCAGATCGCCTCCGTCTGGCTTGGCACCAAATCCCCGCCCGCTGATGCTGTAGTCGTAGACCTCAGTCGCTGCCCCGCCGGTGAGTGACTGCACCGGGTTGAATTTATGCTCGGCCAGGATCTTGACGGCACCGCTGCCGCCTTGTTGCAGGCCGGTGAGCTCTACTGAATCGCTGTCTTGAGCTGCGACCGATCCGGCACCGAGTTGAACAAAGTCCGCAATACTGCCACCGGCGGCCCATGCGCTGGCGTTGCCGGATTTGTCTATCGCCCTGACACGGATCCACCCTATCGCCGGGCCCGCGGCGTTACTATAGAAGTCAGCGTAGAGCTCAGCCGTGGCGATCAACGCAACGCCCAGACCTGGGCCGTAGGAATAATTAACGGAAGCATCACTATTGATGTAAGTGCACTTGGCCTCGTAAAACGCCACATCCTTTGAGGCCGAGGCCACCCAAGAAACGCGGCCGTTAAATTGGATGGTGTTTGCGATTCCGAGCTTTGGTGCGGGGCCAATTGCTGACGCCGAGATACTGGTGGGAGCAGAGGGCAAATCCGTCTTGTTCGGGGCAGTGAATGGTGAGGAGGTCGCGGCCGTGGCGGCCGCTGCTTGGCCGGCTGACCAGGCGATCAAAGCGACGGCGTAATCTTGACCAGGCACGAGGTCGTCGATCACGACCCCGGTCAACGTGCTGCCGTTGGTGTATTGGCCCGCGATGATGTATTCGGCGTCGGCGGCGTTGCGATACACCAAATCTTGCCGGATGGCGTTTGCTGGCAGCGCGGGCAGGCTGAAGGTGAGGAAGCTCGACACGCGGCCATCCCCGGCAAGGCGGGTGCCATCGGCCGTTTTGGTGGCTGCACTTGAGGCGGTGGGCACGATGTCGATTGCAGGCGCGGCCGCCGTGGTGACGTTGTCGGGCGTGCCCTCGGCGGTGGCCGTATTGTCGGCCGTATCTTCCGCTAAAATCCAGTAGTAATATTCGGTGCCTGGGGTGGCGTTGCTGTCGTCAAATAGTAGATCGCGGCCGTTGTAGATTTGCGTCGCATCTCCGAAGGAATTGGAGGTGTGACGATAGACGAGATACTCATCGGTATCACGGGCCGCGTTGGGGCTCCAGGTGACGCGGTTGTAGCCTGCGAACGCCTCTGCGGTCACGCCCGTGGTGGCACCCGGTGCGGTCACATCTCCGACAAGAGTGTGCGCGACCGGTGAGGACCAAGCGCCCACCGTCCAGCGGTTTTCGTGGCGGATGCGCACCTGCCAGGCCGAGCCGGGCACGAGCCCGAGAATGTAGGCGTGGGTCGTGATGCCATCGACGACGCCGAGCTCGCTGTAGGTCGGCCCTCCGCTGAGGCGATACTCGACCCGAGTCAGGCCGCCGTTGGTGACGAATATATCGGCGGGCAGGGTCCACGCGGCCTTGAGCCGGGCCAGATTGGTGCCGTCTGGTTGTAGCACCACGGTGGCCGCGCCGCTGGTGAGCGCGAGACCGGCCGGGTCGGGCACATCGCGCACGCTGCCGAGGTCGGTGTTGGGCGCGGGATCTTGGGCGCTCTCTTCGTCGTAGCCCCAATCATAGACCGTGCTGGTGCCCTCATGCACGACGGCGTCGTTGACGATGCCGAGGCCGCCGTCATCGCCGGTCTCGATACCGATGGTGGTCTGCTCGACTTCAAAGTGTTTATTGGTCCAGCCGCGCTTGGTATTGGTGAGGCGGATGGTCTCGCCGGGCAGGGCTGGCAGCATGCGCAGATTGCCGGGGATCCCTACCACGATGCCTTGGCGAGATCGCAGCAGAGTGATCTTGGCGATGCGCTGCGCCTGGGCCGCGCTGGTGACGCCGGTGAGGTCCAGTTCGCCGGAGAGTTCTCGGTCACCATCTGCAGTCAGATAGGTGGATGATGCGACGGCGGGCGCTTCGTTACTATTCCAGAGCTCGGCGGGGTCGGTGAAGGTGGTCGCGACCCGGTTGTATTTTTCCCTCATCGAGAGGGGTGAGGTGCTGATCAACCCACCGCGCAGCATCGTCTCGTCGATGTCGAAATCGGGCGTGATCCACGACGCGCAGCGCAGCTTCGCAATGCCGCCAATGTCGAAGAGTTTACCGGCACAGGTGGCGAGCATGGTTTCAAGAATCGCCTTGGGCTCGGATGAGGTATCGAAGGCCAGATTGCACGTGTAGCGCGGCTCGGTGCTCGTGCCATCGGCGAGGGTCACGTCTTCGGCGCAGATGTTGACCTCGGCGAGCCATCCGGTCTCGTCGAGATCGTCGGTTACGCCCTGCAGGCCGACGTAATCGTCGAGCAGATAATCACGGATAATGACTGCCGTGTTATCACTCCACCCCGTGGTGTCGGCGACGGGGTCGTAGAGGTCGTTTTTGCCCTTACATTCTACGGTGAGGAGGGGCAGGCCACCGGGGAATTTTGAGCTGTCGTATTTGAGGCGAATCGCGGAGTAGGTATTGCCCCGCCGCCGGTGGGCCGAGGTCCACTTGGTGCCGATCTCAGCCACGAAGTTTGCGTCGGCCGTTTGATCACTCGCGCCGAGGTGATGGGTGCACCGTAAAAAGCCGGCGTATTTGCCCGTCGCGTTGCCGCTGACATCGAGGGGCACGATCTCGTCATCGATGCGCAGATTGTAGAGTCCGAAACAAGGGTGGGATGCCCATGAGATGATCAAGTAAAGGTATTCGCGATCGGTGCCAGCGGCGTGCCGAAATCGCAGATCACCGCCGACTCGACGATACCCGTAGATGATGCGCGCGGGGGCGAGTGGATCCACCCGCAAATCGAGCGGGTTGCCCTGGGTGAGCCCGCTCGGCTTTTCGGCGAGGATGCGCCCTACCACATACGACGCGGCCGTCGTCGCGGCTGTCATGACGACAAACTGCCCGATGGCGGATAATCCCTTATACCATTTCCCGATTGCGAGAGCTGCTTTGATGACGGCTTCCATGGCTCAAATCTTCCAGGCGTGACTGCAATCGAGAGTCGGGATCCAGATAAACCCAGCCGGGCCGGGGAAGGCACTGCGCGGGCCATCACAGAGGCCGAGGATGGTCCTACCCTCTCGGCCGATCGGCGAGGCTACGACGCTGCCACGGGAGGCGGCTTTGACCGGCACAGGCTTGAGCCCGGCCGCCTCGGGGATGTTGACCACCTTGCCCGCGAATCGGCGTAGCACATTGGCCGCGCCTCGGGCGTTGGTGTAGCGGCCGCGCAGGTTGAGCTCGGCGGCTAGATCGCGGCCCGTCATGGCCTGCACTCCCCCGGCCGCGAAGAGGCAACAATCATGCACGCCCATGGCAAAGGCGGTGTGGCGATGTTGCTCCAGGTAAGCGTGAAATGCAGCGATCGGATCTAGTGGCTTGTGATTCATTAGGAGGGAGCGCCGAGGGGGTTTCTGGTGGGGTTGGTTGTGCGGCCCCCGACGGCCGGTATCGGCATGCCCCAATCGAGCGAGCCTTCGCTGATGCGGCCAGCGTAAATTTCGCCGAGATCGCCGGGGAATCGGCGGGTCTGTTCGGCATGGGTGAGGCGCACGATTCGTTGCCGAGTCAGGCGGGCGAGGAAGGTCTCCACGTTGACCTCGATCGTGTCGTATTCATCGCCCTGGATGATGCGGTGCGTATCGACGATGCCGCGAAAGATTTGCAGCGGGTCGGGGATCACTGCCCACGTGCCCGTGGTCTCGGTCATGGCGGCGAGCCAGAGGGAGACGCGGGAGAGCTGCGAGGTCTCCAGCAGGCCGAGGGTGACGAGGGCGGAGTTGACGCCGTTGAGGGTCAATTTTGTGTGCCCGGCGACGGGGCCGGGTTTGTGATCGATGGTGGTCACATCGCCGAGATCGCCGATGCCTGCCCACGTCTTTGCATCCCACGTGATGTTGCCGTGGCCCGTCCACGCCAGCACCGGCGTGTCTGGGTAGTTGATCTCGCAGAGCAGGCCCACGTTGACCGTGCCACCCGAGGCGGCGATCGCAGTTTTGAAAGCGTCGGTGAGTGTGCGCATGGCTAGAGGTTTTCGATGGCGGAAAAGGCGAAGCCAAACTCGACGGCGTCGCGGACGCTCCAGCCGGTATCGTTGATTGCCAGGCGGAAGGTGGTGCTGCCCGGTGTGGAGCCGGGGCAATAGGGATCGAGGTCGAGCGTGAAGGTGCCGTAGCTGCCCTGCAGGTCGTTGAAAAAGGTATCCCACGCGGCGGCGAGATCGGCGGCCATGGGCTGCAGCTCGACGTCGATTTCCCAGCGTGAGCCCGAGCGCCTCACCACGTAGTTGTGGAGCGTGATCGGGTTGTCGAATCGGGCGTTGGCAAACTTATGCCGCACCTTGACTTGTGCCGGGTTGACCGTGGTCGGAAATGTGAGGGGATAGGATGGCATCGGGTGGTGAGTTTAGCGGCCCATCTGGCCACGCGCTTGGGCTTCGAGGATACCCTCGCGGGCGATGTTTTTGAGCTGCGGGATCATGCCCACGAGTTCCGCGCGCACGGTTTCTTGGACGCCGGTCGATACGTTGAGCACCATCGACACATTGATGGGCGCGCCACCGGATCCACCGGCCCCACCGCCACCCGGTGCGAGTGGTTGGCTAGGCGAGATGCGACCAGGCACCGACGGGGTGAAAAACTCGGCGAAGTTGTGCTCGTTGACCTGGTAGAGTTGACCCGGCACGACGTCGCCACCCGTAGCCTTGCCGGGGATTTTCGGCCCGGTGGCCCCGCCGCCGCCGATGATTTTAAGCGCGGATTGGATCCGGTTGATAAAGAGGATCTGCACCGCGAGCTGAATCAATTGCTGCAAGAGCATGCTCATGACTGAGCGGCCGACGTCGCCCCACGACTGCGTGCCCGTGGCCAGCCCGTGAATGCCGGTGGATAGCGTGGAGATCGCCCCGCCCACGGTGGCCTGCATCGTCGCGGCGATTTGTTGGCCGGTGGATCCCGTGGCGACCACCCACGATTGCAGCCCGGCCGTGACGCCCTCGCCTGCTTCGAGAAAGCCGTCGTTGTTGGCCGGGTCGTTGATGCCGCTGGCTTTATCACGGATGCGATCTGCCGCGCTGAGGCCGCCGCCGCTCAATGCTTTGGCCTGTTGGCGCAGGCCGTTTGCCTCCTTTTGCAGCGCGTTGCGTTGGCTCCATCTGGCGAGTTCCGACTCGGTGATGTCGCCGCTGGTGTCGAATCCTTTGAGGTCGTCGTATTCTATGTCACGGATCTGGTCGAGCATGTCGGCTTGATCTCTAAGTAGCTTTACCACTGCAGCTCGCTGCTGGCTCTCGGTTTTAGTCACATCGGCCAATTCCTTGGCGGTCTGGAGCTGTTTGGTGAGCAGGTGGAATTGGAGCTGATTGACGTTCCGCTCGCTAGCCGAGAGACCGGGCTTTTTCTTATCGGGATCTAGCCCGTCTTTGAGGGGTGCGTTCTTAGCCAACACGTCGCGCAGCAGGTCTGAGGACGGGTCGAAAGAGGCGAGGAGGCCGACCAGCGTGCCAATGAAATCTTGCTTGCCACTCTCTACGACCCGGCTAGCGAAGCCGAGCGACTCCCCTGTAGCGATCACCGCCTGCTTGCGCAGGGCTTCAATATTTTTCTGGGCGGTGGCAAGGCGTCCCATCGTGTCATCCGTCATGACCTTGCCCGCGTTCTTGGCGGCCTCGGCGACTTTGTCGTAACCATCGGCGGCGAGGCGTCGCAGGGCCTCTTGCAGGCGCGGTGCATTGTCGGTGCCGAGGATCTTTTGCGCCGCGACTAGGGCGCTGGTTTGGTCCTCACTATTGGCGATGGCTTTGGCGATGGCTTCGAAGCGGCGCTCGGTTGTCATGCCTTCGAGGTTGCTCACTTCGAGCCCGAGCATGCGGAATGCCTCGGCCGCACCTGCCCCGCCTCGCTTGGCCTCGGCGAGCACTTTGTCTTGCTCGCGGATGGCGGCGGTGAGCAGCTCCATGTTGCCGCCCGTGTCTTGCACGAGATCGTCAAACACTTGCAGGGCTTCGACTCCGATCTTGAGATTGCGCGAGATGTCGCGGGTCTCGGTGGCGTAGTTGATCGACTCCACCACGGTGGCGCGGATCGAGTTAGAAAGGAGGTCAAACCCACGCCGGGCCAGCTCGATGCCAGCGCCCACTTGCAAGCCCGATTCAAGGGACTTGCCGAGCCCCTCGGCTTTGGCCTTGGTCTTGTCGATCGCCACATCGGTGCGGTCAAGCCCGTCGAGCTTGTCGCGTATCTGGATGAGGAGATCGAGGGATGCGTCGGCCATGGTGGTGGGTTACTTGGTGGCGGGCGCTGCAGCGCGGGCGGCGTCTTGGGCGGTGGCGTTGGCGACGAGGCGATCGAAGGCGGTCATGGGTCGCACATCATGCGCCACGGCGGCGAGCTCTTCGGCGAGCTTGTCGGGCTTGGTGGTGTGGTGGATGTGCAGTTGCATGAGGAGGGTTTCGGCGCGGTCGCGCAGGTAGCGTTCGCGGGTGAGGTTGAGCCAGGGGAGCGTCTCGTTTACGATTTGGCGTTGGCTTTGGCCGGTGATTCGCGCGCAATCATTGCAGAGCTCAACAAGGCCGCCATCCGATTGGCCATCGGGAGGAGGATCTGCTCGCAGGCGATCACGAGCGGGGTCTGCCATTCTTTCGCGGCGATCGCGTCCTGGGCTGCGTCCGCCGCTTCCGTAAAATTTAGAGCCTTGATGTGCTTGAATAATACGCGAGCCGAGGCGGGCTTGAGGTTATCACTCCACCCATGGGGCACATTGATTTTGCCGGTGGGCGCGGGGATCTCGGGATGGGCGGGCAGCGGTGCCTTGGTGCGGCCGGTGGGTGCGTTGTGGTAGGTGCACAGCTCGATCAACTGGTTTGTCTTATCGGCGAGGCGCATCACGCCCGAGAGCAGATAAGCCACGGGCATGGCGCGCACGTAGACGATCTGCGTGGTGCCGTCGATGAGTTCGACGACGACGGATTCGCCGCCGAAGAGAATGTGGAACGGCGCGGGGCCGGTGGGTCGTTTTGGTTTGGGCATGGTCTGGTCTGGTTGGGGGTGGTTGGGGGGGCTATTCGGGATCGGCGGCGTCGTCGTCTTCAGCGTTCCCAACGATGATAGGTGGCGTGTCTTCGGCTTCCCATTTCGCGGTGAATCGGGCCACGGCTTCGAAGACTTGCGCGAAGGTGAGCTGCGTGTCGTCGGCCATGGTGACGGTGTCGCTCGCGGCCGTGCTTAAGGCGCGGCGGATGGTGGGCGCGGGTTTTGTGCCGATCACCACGTCGGCCACGCTGCGCGTCTCGCGGCGTAGAATTTCGAGGGTGGCGTCGGTTGGTGAGATGTCGGCTTGAATACGCCACGTCTCACGAACGGTCGTGATGGTCGCCACCTCCTCCGAGGAGATAGACGAGGGAGACTGAGCGGAGAGGGTCAGCGCGAACGCCAAACATAGGAGGATGGATAGTGTCAGTTTTTTCATGGTTAGAGTGCGGTGGCTGAAAGGGTGCCATCGTTGGCGACTTCTAGTTTGTAGACAGTGCCGTTTGGCGACTTGATTGTTTGGATGTCGTTTGCCCGTAGCCGCTGAACGCCCGTAGCGGAAAGCGTCATCGTGTTACCCGCGCCGCTTTCATCTTGCTGTTTAAGGCCGACGCCGGTGCTGAAGTCCCATGATCCGGCGACGCCAACGGCAGTTAACACTAGTGCCCGAAGATAAAAATACTGAGAAGTTGGAATTGATGATCCGACGACACCAACCAGCAAGTGAGGCCCAGTGCTACCCACCAAAGATACATCGAAATCTACCCATGTATCGTCGGTCGCCGTGGGAAGAGTAGCTAGCAGATTACCTGAATTGTCTTTGATCTGGAAGCTCGTCACCCCAGTCAATGCGGCAGTTTTGTAGATCGAGCCTACCAGTCTTAGCTGCTTGCCTGTCATGGATGAGATTAAGTTCACGCGCTGGATTGCAAATCCGCTCACACCTGCGCTGCTGTGTGAAACCCGTAAGTTGTCGTCGCGGCCGCCAATGCCATCAATATTGCCAGCCAGCAATGCGGTATTGGCCGCATTGATCCACGAATCTACACCAACAGAGAAGTCGCTGGTGTATATAGTTTGACCACCATCGGCATGCACATACTGCGGCAACGCAGCCCAGCCGAAGCGGTGCAGCGCAAGCACCTCGTCGGCGGTGAGGGCTTTGTTCCAGAGCCGCGACCCAAGCATTGTGCCCGGAAATGGTTGGGTCGCAAATCCACCAACCCGCAAATAATCGAGAGTCGTAATGGCGTTGTATTCGGAAAGTCCTGTGCCTGATAGTGCCGCGCTGTAGACGGATACGCCGTTTACATACATCGAAAGAACCTTCGTGGAGTCGATGAATGTATAGGCGACTTTGTATGCCGTGTTTAGTTCTAGTTTCTCTCCGCTAGGAATATAAGCTGAGGTGGTAACTGCGCGGATATAGACCGCCAACGTGCCCGCCGCGCTTATATAGGGTCGGACGGAGTTGTTGTTGCCTGAGTCTTCGCCCAAAATACCAAACCCAGATCCTGATGCTCCGTAGGCCGACCCAACAACAACGTCATATTCGAGTGTCCAATCGCTCCCCTTGAGGTCAGAAATTACACCCACTACTCCCGCTGACGACCCCGTAAACACGATCCCCGAGTCCGGCGACCGTGCGGCGAGCTGCGACGCAAGATTAGGCGCGGTCACGTCTCCCGAAAACGTTCCATCAACGCCTGAGATATTTCCACCGGCGTTGATGTTGCCTTCGATACCAAATCCGCCCGCAACCCTGAACGCGCCAGTCGTGGTGTTGGTGCTCGGCGTCGCGTCCGTGAACACGACCGGCGCATCGCTATTGGTAAATGTGCCGTCGGCGACGATGCCGCTCAATTCCGCAAACGTATCAATGTCTTCGACGTTGAGATCGCCGCCGCCCACGGCGTTGACCGTCGCAAATTCCAGAGCAGTGTTGGCCGCGTTGCGGCGTAGGATCTGGAGCCCTGAGCCGGTGCCTGCCCGGTCAGGCGGAAGCGCCCCGGTGGTGATGTTGGCGGCGTTGATGCCGGGGCCTACTTTGCTGCCGCTGAGCGAGCCGTCCTCGGCGAGGTCGGTGAGGTCTGCGTCGGCGTCTTGCTTGAGGGCGATCGCGGCGTCGGCATCGCTCTCGTTTTGGTCGACGTCGTTTTGCACGGCCGCGATCGCGTTGTCGGCGTCGGTCTCGTTTTGATCCACGTCGGATTGCACGGCCGCGATGGCGGCGTCGGCGTCGGTCTCGTTTTGATCCACGTCGGCTTGCACGGCGGCGATGGCGGCGTCGGCGTCGGTCTCGTTTTGGTCGACGTCGCTTTGCACGGTGGCTTGCGCGGTGGCTGCACTGCCGGCAGCATCAAAGGCCGCATCGGCGGCGGCGATGCCGTAAAAATCTGTCCCTACTTCGAGGTCTAGGAGGGCTCGCATCGCCGCGTAGTTGGCGGCGGTGACCAGGCTTTGAGCGTTGGCACTTGGCGTGAGACTGGCCCACGTGGTGAGGTCGGTGTCGAGTCCTTGTGCGTCGGTGATGCCGTAGCCCGAGAGGGTCGTGGGCGTGGTGCCGATCTTACTCCAGGCGAGGCCGGTCA
>Ga0222688_1000427_pt1 | contig 10328 bp, 9 predicted proteins | sample AntAcemetage1165_FD_181151 | JGI IMG/M metagenome (GOLD analysis project Ga0222688, IMG submission 181151) | Saline water microbial communities from Ace Lake, Antarctica - #1165 | ecosystem: Environmental > Aquatic > Non-marine Saline and Alkaline > Saline | place: Antarctica: Ace Lake... | reverse complement strand
CCGAGAAGCCATCGCTGGGGTCATTGAATACGGCGCATCGAACTGGATTAATGACGACTGGGCGTGGCGTCTCTTCGGCGCCCGCAGCTTCGACGACACCAACGAGGGCTCCTTTAGTGCCTACATAGAGGTCCCTGCAGCATCAGATGAGAATGTTGATTGCGCCGAAGTGCGCTGCGGACTTTACACTCGAAATGATCACACCGCACTCGAGGACCGCGTGCAAGATCTCTATATACCAATCGCCTTTGGCAAGTAGGGGCGGACTCTGAATACCTTGATAGCTCGTTGGGCGAGCGGGCCAATCATGATGGCAAATACCACTGTGCCGACTCCTACGCCACCTCCCAGAGACCAGCCAATCGCCAGCACAATGACTTCTACAAGCGTTCTGGCCACCCACAGGGGCCAACCCAAGCGCGCGTTAAGTCCGACCATGAGGCCATCTCGTGGCCCCGGACCAAAGCTTGCGCCAATATAGAGCCCGCTCGCTATGCCCATCATCAGCAGGCCCGCGGCGAAGAGGAAAATCCTCTGGGGCAGCAGGTCAGGGGTGCCGACCAGCGCCAAACCAACCTCCATACTGGGCCCGACGAGCAGAGCGTTAAGGATGGTCCCAATCCCGGGCCGCTGCCGAAGGGGGATCCAGAACAGAAGCACCACACCGCTGGTCACCACGACAATCCAACCGAAACCAAAACCCCACGTGAGGTTTAGGCCCTCCGCGAGGACGGTCCAGGGATCGACCCCCAGACTGGCTTTCAACATCATGGCAGCAGAAAACCCGAAGACGAAGAGTCCTCCCAGTAGTTGCACCCAGCGACGGGTGTAGTAGAGGGAGCGAGGCACACCTCACTCTAACCCCGGAGAGAACTGGCCCTGTTACACCAGAGCAAACCCTGGTAGTCTTTCGGATGGAACAAGAGCGCGCCATCGACGGTAAAGCTCGTGGGCCATCGCCTCGCAATAGCGAGAGCGGCCACATGTGTAGTTGAAACAGCCCTCGTCTGGCAACTGGTGATCTGGGTTGGTGTCATGTCCGACATCTCATCTCCCCATCAATCAACAGAAAGCTACGTCTGTCATGCCCCAGAATAAAAAGGCTCCTTTGTGGAGCCCTCCCAGCAAGCGCACCTCCTACCAAGATGCTAAGAAGCGACCCGCCGGCAAGTCCTTTAACGAGGGCAGCGGCAGAACAGATCGTCCGGCCCGTGATGACCGTCCTGCTCGTCATGATGGCCCGGCCCGCAATGATCGCCCAGCCCGTGACGACCGCGCACGTGATGACCGTCCTGCTCGTCATGATCGTCCAGCCCGTGATGACCGGCCTGCTCGTCATGATGGCCCGGCGCGCAATGATCGCCCAGCCCGTGATGACCGCGCACGTGATGACCGCCCGGCGCGGTCTGAGCGCAGCGATCGTCCTGACCGCGCACCAAGAAGCGACCGACCTGCCCGTGAGGGTGGTTATGACCGTCCTCCCCGTCAGTCTTCTGATGACAGGTTCTCGCGCTCCGAGCGCTCACCGCGCCAAGGTTCCAGCGACCGTCCTCCCCGCTCCGAATCGAGAGAGCGTTTTGATTCCCGCGACGGGGGTCGGCCCCAGGGCTACTCCGGTTCACGCAACACCAATCCCCGCGCGGACCGCTCCCCTGAGCGTCCCCGTCAAAACCGCTCCGAAGTGATTCACGATGCGCTGGAAGCCATCTCCGTCACTGCCGACTCGGCCGAAGGTTTGCAGTTTGGCGACCTAGGTCTGGGTGACCTCATTGTGCAAGCGATTGCTCAGCAAGGCGCCACGACTCCGTTCGCCCTCCAGGCGGCCACGATTCCCGTCGCCCTTGAGGGTCGCCACGTCTTGGGACGCGGTCGAACCGGTTCGGGCAAAACCATTGCCTTCGCTGCGCCCACGGTGGAACGCCTCTTGCGTTTGTCCAGCAAAGGCGTGAAGCGGGCTGTTGGACGCGCGCCCCGCGCACTGATCCTTGCTCCCACGAGGGAGCTTGCTTTGCAGATTGATCGCACTGTCCAGCCCATCGCACGCAGTGTGGGTCTCTTCACCACCCAGATTTACGGAGGCGTTCCCATCGGTCGCCAGATTGGTGCTCTCGAGCGCGGGGTGGACATTGTGATTGGAACTCCCGGGCGTATAGAGGACCTGATGGCGAGAGGGAAACTCGATGTTTCTCAGGTCGTCATTTCTGTTGTCGACGAGGCAGACCACATGTCCGAGCTTGGGTTCATTGAGCCTTTGCAACGCATCCTCTCTGCCACCGCTCGCGATGGCCAGCGTTTGCTGTTCTCTGCAACCCTCGACCGCGGTGTCTCTAACATCGTGAAGGAATTCCTCCCCAACCCAGCGGTCTTCGAGGTGGCAGGGGAAACTCAGGAAACCTCCACCATCGATCACCGTGTCTACGTGGTGGATCAGCGAGACAAACGCGACATGGTTGTGCGCCTCGCGCGGGTCACCGGCAAGACGCTCATGTTCACCCGCACGCGCGCCTTTGCCGAGGAACTTGCAGATCATCTTGATGACAACGGCATTCCCGCCGTCAGTCTTCACGGCGACCTCAACCAAGCTAGGCGCCAACGCAACCTGGACAAACTGACCTCAGGTCGTGTGAACGTCTTGGTTGCCACCGATGTGGCCGCTCGCGGTATTCACATCGATGACATTGAGACGGTGATTCAGGTGGATGCGCCCGAGGATTTCAAGTCCTATGTTCACCGCTCCGGTCGAACCGGTCGCGCGGGCAAAGAAGGTGTGGTCATCACTTTGACCACGAAACCTCGTACGCGTCGCGTCGTAGATCTCCTCAAGCAAGCAGGTGTCGTTGTTACTCCGGAGGACAAGAAGCCTTCAGACGTGACAGCTCTCGCTCTCGCCTAGAGAGCGAGAAGGGCGCTTGCGGTGAGGGCAAGAACAAGCCCCACCCATTGGATGGCGGCGACGCGTTCTTTGAGCACGACGCCGGCCAACAAAATGGTCCCCGCGGGGTAGAGGGCAATAAGGACAGCCATGACGGAGAGAGCTCCGACGCGTAAGCCATAGAGCACGACAACGTTGGCCAGCGCATCGAGAATTCCCGCCACAACAATCATGACCCACACGCTGGGTATTTTGTTGAGCCCTGGAATCCGAGGGCTCTTACGCCTTACTCCTCGCCAGACAAACATCCCGAGAATCGCCAGTCCCAGCGCTGTGGTGGAGACAGTGCGATTGGCCAGCAGAGGAATAAGCCCCGAATCATCCGGGGTTGCATCGATGAGGACGATGGTGAGTCCAATGAAGGCACCCGAAGCCACGGCCATGAGAAGTCCCAGAGGCCGGGGGCGGATTGCCCCTCTCTCGGGAACAAAGCCCACAAAAATGATTGCGACCAGTGCCACACCCAATGCGAGGAGAAACCTGAGGTCCCCGTTCTCTCCACGGCCTAGCCCAATTCCCACGGGTACCACTGCCGAAATGAAAGCTGTGGTGGGGGAGAGAATGCTCATGGGGCCTATTGCCAAACTGCCATAGAGCAACCCGATTCCTATCGCGCCGGCAAGCCCCGAGGCCCCACCGATAAGCCAGGCGTCAAGACTGGATGTGGAGGGAACCCACAGTGACGCAAGCAGCATTGCCACCAGACCCACCACCGCGACGCCCGCAGTGGTCAGTAGCGTGGAGGACCGCCTTGAAGCTAGGCCGCCATAGAAATCGGCAGCCCCGTAGGTGAGGGCTCCGGAAAGACCCAGGAGGACAGTTAGCACAGCAGGGAACCCTTACTCTTCGACGTCACAGTATGACGCATGCGCGTGTGGGCCCGGGCGTTAGCAATACGCTGGGGAGAGCCGTGTCTCAAGGGAAAGAAGGATGTCATGTCGTTGGTATATGGAAACATCACTGAAGCTTTCGGTAACACTCCTCTGGTGCGCCTCAACCGCGTGACCGAAGGAGCTGGGGCCACCGTCTTGGCGAAGTTGGAGTTTTATAACCCCACGTCGTCTGTCAAGGACCGTTTGGCCGTCGCAATTGTGGATGCGGCTGAAGCCTCCGGCGAGCTGGCTCCGGGCGGCACCATCGTGGAGGCCACAAGCGGAAACACCGGTATTGCGCTCGCAATGGTTGCAGCGGCCCGTGGCTACCGCGCGATTTTGACTATGCCCGAGAGCATGAGCATGGAGCGACGCATGTTGCTTCGCGCCTTTGGCGCCGAGCTGGTGCTCACTCCGGGCCCTGAGGGCATGACGGGTGCATTGAACAAAGCAGCTCAGATTGTTGGCGAGGTTCCAGGAGCTGTGTATGTCAAACAGTTTGAGAACGAAGCAAACCCTGAAATCCACCGTCGCACCACTGCGGAAGAGATCTGGCGCGATACCGATGGCGCCGTGGATGTATTCGTTGCCGGTGTCGGTACAGGAGGGACGCTGACGGGAACGGGCCAGAGGTTGAAGGAGCACAAACCCAGCGTGAAGGTCGTGGGGGTTGAACCATTTGAATCTGCCCTACTGACCGGAGGTCAAGCAGGCCCGCACAAAATCCAGGGAATTGGCGCCAATTTCATTCCCGAGATTTTGGACCGCCATGTTTATGATGAAATTGTCGATGTTTCGGCTGAACAAGCTGTCGCCATGGCTCGGCGTTTGGGAGCGGAAGAGGGAATTCTTGGCGGAATTTCTTCCGGAGCAACCGCCCATGCTGCTGTCGAATTGGCCCAGAGACCAGATTTCGCCGGTGCGACTATTGTTGTGGTCTTGGCTAGTTTTGGAGAGCGTTACCTCTCCACCATTCTCTATGAAGGACTTGATACCTAAATGACCCCCACCTCACGCATCGGCGAAGATATTCAGGCGGTGCGGGAGAGAGACCCGGCCGCTCGTACGTCCCTCGAAGTGTTTCTCACCTCACCAGGGGTGTGCGCTCTTGCCTGGTACCGCGTAGCGAATTGGCTGTGGCGCTGGGAGTGGTTTTTGCCCGCGCGCATCGTGTCAAACGTCGCCCGGTGGCTCACGGGAATTGAAATCCATCCCGGTGCCACCCTCGGCAGGCGTCTGGTCATTGACCACGGCATGGGTGTAGTGATCGGGGAAACCGCAATAGTCGGGGATGACTGCCTGGTGTATCACGGCGTAACGCTCGGGGGAAAGATCCAAGCCTCTCGTGAACAAACGACAGGGCAACGCCACCCCACATTGGGCAACCGAGTGCTGGTGGGAGCGGGGGCCGCGATTCTGGGTCCCGTGACGATTGGCGATGACGCGAGGATAGGCGCACTCTCCGTCGTGGTCGATGACGTGCCTTCTAACGCGCTAGCGGTGGGTATTCCCGCTAAGGTCAAGAAGCCCACTAAACGCAAGTAGGTCACTATGTTGAAACAAACGAGCAGGCTTATTCTGGGACCGCTGGCTCGGGCGCTGTTTCGCGCAAAGATTGTCGGGCGCAAGAATGTTCCCGGCGCAGGGCCCGTGCTTCTGGCAAGTAATCACCTCTCTTTCATTGACAGCGTTTTTATCACCTTGTTTGCGCCTCGCAGCGTGAGTTTCTTGGCGAAAGAAAGCTATTTCACCACTCCCGGCGTGAAAGGGCGCATCTCGAAGCTGTTTTTTAGCAGTATTGGCGCGATACCGGTGACGCGGGGAGGCGGACAGGCTGCGCAGGACGCTTTAGACGCAGGACTTTCTCTTCTTCAGGGAGGACAGGCGTTCGCGGTCTATCCCGAAGGGACTCGCTCGCGAGACGGACGCCTGTACAGAGGCAAAACAGGCGTGGCATGGCTGGCGTTGAACGCCGGCGTTTTGGTGGTGCCGGTTGCGGTGAGGGGAACAGAAAACGTCCAACCCGTTGGCACCAGCGGAATTCGCCCAGCCAAAGTCACCATTCAGTTTGGCAAGCCCTTGGACTTGTCGCGCCACGGCAAAGCTGATTCTGGGAGGGCCAGGCGCCACGCCACCGATGAAGTGATGGACGCCATCGCTGCGATGTCAGGCCAAGATCGTGCCGACCATTACAACGAGCCGCCGACGAAGAATATTGTCGAGCGTGTGCGGCGAGGAATTTTCGGCCGCAATCGTCTCTAGGTCTTTGGTTCTCCTGCTTCTGCCTCTGCGGCAGCAATCTGTCTGCGGACGTCGTCCATGTCGAGGCCTTTGACCGCGGTGATGACTTCTTCCAGGGATGATGCCGGCAACGCGCCCGGCTGAGAGAAGACAAGCACACCATCACGGAAAGCCATCAACGTCGGTATGGATCGGATATTGGCCTCTTGGGAGAGGGCTTGTTCGGCTTCGGTGTCCACTTTCCCAAAAGTCACATCAGCGTGTTTGTTGCTGGCGTCTTCATAGACCGGACCGAAGGCTTTACACGGACCGCACCATTCTGCCCAGAAATCCACCAGGGTGATTCCCTCGGAGGCAACAGTCTTTTCAAAGAGGTCGTGCGTTAAATCGATAGTGGGCATAATCGTCCTTTCGTTAGTTGCGACCATACCCCATGGGGTATATTGCTCCTCCGTTTTCGCTCTGCGCTCAATCTTCCTCCCGCTCTTAGTAGGAAGAGCACAAAAAACGTCCCCAAGTTCCGTGGTCTTTCGTGGCGATAGACGAGGGACGCGCCGCAATCGAGGAGAAGCTTTAGCCTAAATTAAGGCAACTATTGTTTCGAGAGAGAGCTCCACGATGAGTGTTCACACACAGACGCCAGACAAATCCACGGTTAAGCTCAACAGCGATGAATTGTCGGTCGATGTTGAACAGCTGGGGAAATATGTGCTGGGTCGATGGGCAGATATCCGCACTCGTGCTCGCACACTCTGTGAAGACCCGGCGCTGTGGAAAATCGAAGGCCAGCCCCAGGGCGAACACCGGGAGAGGGTGCTCAGTCAGTTGAGTGTCCTGGTCGATGCCGGTGGAGTGCTTCTTTCTTTCCCTAAATCGGTCGGCGGCGGCGATAACCCCGGTGGCAATGTTGCGAACTTTGAGCAGCTCGTCCTTGCCGACCCTTCGCTTCAAATCAAGTCAGGCGTCCAATGGGGACTGTTCGGAGCAGCGGTAACCCACTTAGGAACCGAGAGTCACCACGAAAAATGGTTGCCAGGAATCATGTCGATGGACATTCCCGGATGTTTTGCCATGACGGAAACAGGCCACGGTTCAGATGTTGCCTCCATTGCTACGACGGCGACCTACGATGCGGACTCGGGGGACTTTGTGCTCCACACACCTCACCGCGGTGCGTGGAAGGACTACATCGGCAACGCGGCGATACACGGGAAAGCGGCAGTCGTCTTCGCTCAACTCATTGTCGGCGGGGAAAATCACGGCGTCCACGCGTTGTATGTCGATTTGCGCGATAACAAAGGTTTTCTTCCCGGCATTGGTGGGGATGATGATGGCCCCAAAGGTGGGCTCAACGGGATCGATAATGGCCGGCTGCACTTTACTAACGTGCGTGTCCCTCGTGAGAATTTGCTTGATCGTCACGGGAGCGTGAGTGCAGAGGGTGTGTACTCGTCTCCCATTGAAAGCAGAGGGCGCCGGTTCTTCACCATGCTCGGAACACTGGTGCAAGGTCGTGTTTCCCTGGTGGGGGCGTCGGTTGTCGCCTCTCAACTCGCTTCGACTATTGCTATTCGGTATGGCCTCGTTCGGCGGCAGTTTCCCATCCACGGGTCCGAGGAGGAACAAGTGTTGTTGGATTATCAAACCCATCAACGCCGATTGGTCCCTCACCTGGCTGCGACCTACGCTATGGGCTTCGCACAGGATGAATTGCTGGAGCTTTTTCATGATGTTTTCAGAGGGGCGAAAGACACCGAAGAGGAGCGCCAAGATCTCGAAACGCTCGCCGCAGCCCTGAAGCCATATGCGACTTGGTCAGCACTGGAAAATCTTCAGGCAGGACGCGAAGCCTGCGGGGGGCAAGGGTTCTTGTCAGAAAATCGCCTTGCCAGTCTCCGGGCCGATCTGGACGTCTACGCAACGTTTGAGGGTGACAACACGATCCTGCTTCAGCTGGTAGCCAAACGCTTGCTCGGTGACTACGCGAAGGCTTTCAAAGAAGGCGGTCTCGGAAGCATGGCGAGTTACGTTGCTGACCACGTCGGCAACGCCGCCATCAACCGGTCTGGGCTTCGCCGCTTAGCCCAAAACGTGAGCGATTTCGGGTCCACAGCGCGCTCCATAGGCTACGTAAGAAACACCGAATCCCAGCATCAGCTGTTGACCGATCGGGTCGAAAGCATGGTGGGCAAGCTTGCTGGGGTCCTTCGGCCGGCAAGCAAGATGGACCCACTCGAGGCTGGCGCACTCATGAATCAACATCAAAGCGAACTGATTGATGCCGCCTTAGCTCACGCCGAGCTGGTCGTGTGGGAGTCGTTCACGAGGGCTATCGACGCGATGGAAGAAAACGCCACCAAACAAGTTATGCGATGGCTACGAGACCTTCACGGCTTTATCCTCATCGAAAAGCATCGGGACTGGTACCTCATGAATGGCCGTCTTAGTGTCCTCCGGGCGGAAGCCATTACCGATTACATTAACGACAGGCTTCTGCCGCGACTTCGTCCCCACCTCGGTGACCTTGTTTCGGGATTCGGTTTGAGTGACGCGAACGTGAGAGCCCCCATTGCTCTGGGGCAAGAGCATGAGCGCCAGGAGGCGGCCAGAGTGTACGAGCGCTCACAGAACGCTTAACACGATGAAGCCCTCTGTGGGCTGGGCGCTCGTGGGGGCGCAGGGGGGACTCTTGGCCGCCCTCATCGTGTTACCCGCGGGGCTCCTATGGCCCAAAGCTTGGATTGTGACTTCACTCGCCGCGGTATTCGTTGCGACCGGAATCACGATTATCGTACTGGGGGGTCTCCGGCTGGGAGCGACATTGACGCCCTCGCCTATACCGAAGGACGCAGGATTCCTAGCAACGCAGGGGATTTATCGATATGTGCGGCACCCCATTTACACGGGCTTGTTGGTGGCCTCAGCAGGCGTCGTGTTGTGGGGGGCATCGCCCGCTCATGTTCTGGGCTGGGTGGCACTTCTGGCGGTGTTGATTGTCAAAAGCCACAGTGAAGAGGCCATGCTTCAAGAGAAGTATCCCGAATATGAGCAATACCAGAAGGTCTCCGGACGTTTTCTGCCCCCGTGGCGGAGCTTTTTTACTCGCGGTGCTGCTTCCGCACAGGGCTAATCTCTGCAGCTTCGCGGCGATGGGGGGACATCACCCGGCGTCGCTCCCCAACGGATTGCTGCAAAGCTCTGTCGGTTGTCGGGCTTCTTTCCAGGTGGGGTGCCTCAATTCTGCTACGGTGGTGTCGCTTGCCCCGGGTGAGTGTGGTGAAGAGATGACGCTTACTTTTCGAGGGTGAATCAATGATTGTTGGAGTTCTCAAAGAGCCGATTTCTGGCGAAAACCGCGTTGCCGCAACGCCTGACTCTGTCAAGCAGTTGATAGGCGAAGGGCTGAAGGTCACGGTCCAAAAAGGCGCCGGTGTTGCCGCGGGCTATCCCGATGATGACTACAAGAGTGCAGGCGCGACCGTCTCTGCCACGGTGGATCCGGGCACCCTTGATGTGCTCGCCCACGTGCGCCCCCTGGCGCCGGCAACCATCAAGAAGCTCAAAAAGGGCGCGATCACCCTGGGTCTGGCGTCGCCAGCATCCGAAGCCGCAGCTGTCAAAGCGCTGCGGGACCAAAAAGTCACCTCTTTTGCCATGGAACTTGTCCCCCGAATCTCTCGCGCACAGTCCATGGATGCTCTTACCTCCCAAGCTTTGGTCGCTGGGTATCGATGCGTTATTGAGGCTTCGATGCGCCTGCCACGCTTTTTCCCCCTCTACATGACCGCTGCGGGCACGGTCCCCCCGTCCACAGTGCTCGTATTGGGAGCTGGGGTCGCCGGATTGCAGGCGATTGCCACTGCCAAGCGCTTGGGGGCAAGGGTGAACGCCTACGATGTTCGCTCTGCCTCCGCTGATGAGGTCCGCTCTATGGGAGGAACCTTCATCGAACTCGACCTCGATGTGTCGGCTGATGGCGCCGGAGGGTATGCCAAAGAGCTCGCCGCTGACCGCGTAAAGCACCAGCAAGAGTTGCTCACTCCCTTTGTTACCGCCGCGGACGTCATCATCACCACCGCGGCGATTCCTGGCCGTCCCGCACCGCGACTCATCACGGCGAAAATGATGAAAGACATGAAGCCGGGTTCTGTCATCATTGACCTCGCCGCTGAAACAGGAGGGAACGTCGAAGGCTCACAGCCCGGCGTTGACGTGATGGTTAGCGTCGGAAAGTCTGGGGGGAAAATTACCCTTGTGGGAATGAAGGACGTTCCCTCGGCGAT
>Ga0222688_1000425_pt1 | contig 10341 bp, 13 predicted proteins | sample AntAcemetage1165_FD_181151 | JGI IMG/M metagenome (GOLD analysis project Ga0222688, IMG submission 181151) | Saline water microbial communities from Ace Lake, Antarctica - #1165 | ecosystem: Environmental > Aquatic > Non-marine Saline and Alkaline > Saline | place: Antarctica: Ace Lake... | reverse complement strand
CTTTCAAAATGATTTCAGTAGAAGGTAAAAGGTATGTACCGATTTCACACACAGGAATATTCATTATAAATGATATACTTTATCACATTCTTTTCTTAACTTAGGTTAAGAGATGTACCTCTACCTCATCATTGCGATCTTCGTATTATTTTTGATGATGCAAAATCGTTCAAGGGGTACCAAGAGTTCTATTGAGAAGATGGTGAAGCAAGCTGCACAATATGCCATCACCGCACAACAGGATGTCTCACCAGTCATGTCCGTACGTCATGGGAATTATGCTGTCGCCCATCTCTACGCACTCGGAAACATTGCCACTGATACCCAGATTCATAATGCTACAGGTATAGATGTGAAGAAGTTCAGGGAACATATCACAAATGTTCAAGAAATGGTCACTAGGAAGACTGTCGATAAGTTTCCAGATTTTGAGGGTCAAGTTGATATGTATCTCTCTGAAATTGCATAAAACACCTAAGTGCGTACACACGATTAAGAAAAAGGTAAGAAAAAATGCAGGTCATCCGAGATGGAATGTGGGAGCGTTGCCTCGCTGACGCGGTCAAAATGTACCGATTCAGCGAGCCAGATGAGAAGTGTATACAACTTGCAAATGCGACTTGGGTTATGAAGAAGAAGTACCAGGAACATGAACATAAAAAGGATTCAAGGAAGTTGGTTGTACTTGATAAACCCCCAGAAGTAGTAAACGAACAACGAACATCGAAGAAAATTTGTTGTGCGACGACGATGACTGGAAAACCCTGTTCATTCAAAGCTGTCTGTGGAGACTACTGTAAAAAACATAGCGTGAAGAATGTGTCCCTAGGGATGAAAGTAGATGTGAGCAAAATTAAAATCATAGACTAATAGAAAGATAATGTTAGACCAAGAAAGTCTTAGACCTGTGATAATAGCGATGACCCTTTACATTATCGTAAATCTCATTCTTCCTCGTATCGTCACCAAACCTACCGGTTTTCAACCAATCGATGATATTGTAATGACAAGTATTGCTCAACGAGATTCGTTAATGAGTGGTACTATTATAATTGGTCTTATCATCTTCGCCACCAATTACATTCAAGGTGAATTCTTCTAATACATTCTCCCTACCAACTAGTTTTTTCGTGTGTTCGTGATTCATGTGACGAACACGATTATCATACGCATGTCTCATGAACTCCAAGAGTTGGTCAAAGTTTGGTTCACCCCAAACCATACCCTTCTTGAAGAGGAAATCATCCTTCTCCAGCTCTTGAAGTCCACAATCAATCGTATATGGTGTCTTGATATATTCAGGAGCACCCCCATAATTTGTGATGATCACAGGTTTATCTCGTATAGCAGCCTCTACTGCCCCCATACCAATACCCTCAGAATGTGAGAAACTCACGTAACAATCTGATCTATTATGCAAAGTATCCATTTCTTCATCTGAAATAAGACCATTTATAATTTCTACATTTGGGAATTTGAGTTGTATATCTTGATTACTTGTGGCCTTGACAATGAGTCGTGTATTTGGTTCATTTAGACGAGCAAATGCCGATAGTATATCGCGAAACTTCTTTCTAGGGTCCATGATATTTCCGATATGGTAGAATGTATACGGTTTCTCCTTTGGTTTGGGGATGTGTGCATGAATGATGTAGAATTCGTTATCAGGAAATTGCCGAGAGAAAACCTTTTTGCAGAATTCACTGGGTACAGCCACTTTCTTAAACTCTTTCATGATCAGACCATAATCTTCATGTACAGTTTCGGTTTCACATATGGTCATGCATGCAAGATTCTTGACACGGGTTCGCGCGTACTTGAGATATTCCAGGTGGTCACTAATTGGGAGCATAAAAATCAGGCCATGTTCATGTTCAGGAATTTTACTCCCAAAAACGTGATAAGTCGAATCGGGTTGAAATAATTGAGTATATTTGATTGCTTGGTTTCCTATACCTGTATTTAGTTTTGGTCCTATGATGATCATTTGAATTAAAGATAATCTTTCTTTTATATATAATACAATGGACTCTTTACGTAAAGAAATTGAACAGGAAATGAAACGTGCTCGTCTCGACAAGGGTCGTCTTTACGACATTATTCTCAAACTTGTTGATAACAATGGTGTAGGTGGAAAGGCCACTCATGGCCCCCTCGGTCCCCCAGGCCCCCCAGGTCCCCCAGGCCCCCCAGGCCCCCCAGGTCCCACAGGCCCTAAATATGAGTGCACAGAAACTACCCCCACTCCCAAGCCACTTGTTAAGAAGGTACCTGTTAAGAAGGCACCTGTTTAAAAAGGATGCCTAAATATATAAGTCAAATTTACCCCATTATAAATACATAACCAATATGTATTTATACTGAGACATATGTATAAAGTTAAAAATGTGTGATAAAGATATATGGGAAAGAAAGTCCTAAAAGTTGAGAAACTTACATCAGAAAATGGTATAATAGAGCTTGAAGCGGGTACTCAGATCATAGGTGGTACAGTTCAACAAAGTACTCAGTGGGGTGCCGGTACAGGAGATAATACTGATATATATTATAGCACAGGAGATGTAGGTATAGGGGTGAGTGATCCCAGGTTTACTCTGGATGTAAATGGCACAGCAAATGTGGGAGTATTAACGACGACGAGTGTTTCAGGTGACGGTTCCGGTCTCACAGATATCCCACTTTCGGCTATACCGAATTTAAATAACTCACAATGGACTACGAATGGTAATAATATTTATATTAATAATCCTTCAGTTCAGATAGGTATCGCGAGAGATAATCCCGATGCAACTTTAGATGTAAATGGTACAGTGAACGCTACTACATTAAGAGCGACAAATATTATCGGCGATGGTTCTGGTATCACGAATATTCAAGCTGTGAATGTATCCGGTTTAAATAATTCACAATGGACTACTAATGGTAATGATATTTACATTAATAATGGTGGTAGAGTCGGTTTAGGAACGAATGATCCCGGGTATACCCTAGATGTAAATGGCACAGTAAATGTCGGGGCATTAACGACGACGAGTGTTTCAGGTGATGGTTCCGGTCTCACTGGAATCCCAGCTTCCGCTGTTATTGGTGGTGTTGGAGTTTGGACTCAACCAGGAAATGATATATATTACAACACCGGTAACGTTTCCATTGGAACGACCGCAACTGGTGCGAACCTTCATGTCGAAGGTAATGTATACGTATCTTCGAACCTTGAAGTTGGTACAGCCAATTTATTCGTAGATACCAGTACTTCCAATGTTGGTATCGGTACGAGTACACCTGGGTACACACTTGATGTTGATGGTGACATTAACTTAACAGGTGTCTTTTACCAGGATGGTCTCAAATTTGTATCCAGTCTGTGGACACTTAATGGTGATGAACTGACGTATACAGCTAGCAATGTTGAAATTGGAACAGCAAATCTATTCGTGAATATAGAGAATTCAAATGTGGGTATTGGAACTTCTACACCGGGATATAGATTGGATGTACATGGTACAGCGAATGTTGGAGTATTAACGACGACGTCGGTTTCCGGCGATGGTTCTGGACTTACAGCACTTTCAGCTTTGAATGTTACAACTGGGTTACTCGACACACTCCGTATTCCCGATTTACCTGCGAGTAAAATTACGTCAGGAACCTTCCCTGCAACTCAAATTCCCGATTTACCTGCGAGTAAGATCACGAGTGGGACATTCGCTCAAGCCCGTATCCCACTTTTGTCTGGTGTAACAGGTGTATTCGACCCCAATGTGGACGATATCAAGATTGGTAATGGTGCAGGAACGACGAGTCAAGGATCCAACGCTGTCGCCGTAGGACATGATGCAGGAACGACGACTCAAGAAGCCGGTGCCGTTGCTGTGGGGTACCAAGCGGGTAATTCGGGTCAGGGGGGCAACTCTGTCGCTGTAGGAAATGGTGCGGCAACGACGAGTCAGGGAACCCAAGCCACCGCCGTAGGGTACCTAGCGGGTAATAACAACCAAGGAAACAAGGCCGTCGCCGTGGGGGTCCAAGCGGGTGTGACAAGTCAGGGAGACAACGCCATCGCCGTGGGGTGGCTATCGGGTAATGACACACAGGGAGACAACGCCGTCGCCGTGGGGTACCTAGCGGGTAATGACACACAGGGAACCAGCGCCGTCGCCGTGGGAATCCAAGCGGGTCAGAGCGATCAGGGAGACAACGCCGTCGCCATTGGGCGTTATAGTGGTCAGAACAACCAAGGAAACAAGGCCGTCGCCGTGGGGTACGCAGCAGGTCTGACCGATCAACACGCTAACTCCATCATTCTCAATGCCTCTGGTGTGACTTTGGACAGTGGTGGGGCAAGTAGATTCTATGTGAAGCCTATCCGAGCCGCGACCGAGGTGAGTAATGTGGTAACCTATAACGCTACGACTGGGGAAGTGTTGGATTGTAAAGGGATCACAGTGAGTGCATTGGGGCACGTTACAGCGGTTAAATTTCTGGGTGATGGATCGGAACTTCAAAATCTTCCTGGCGCTGGATACAACTCCGCAGTGGATGATGTTAAAATTGGTAACGATGCGGGGATTGGTCAAGGATCCAACGCTGTCGCCGTAGGACATGATGCAGGAACGACGACTCAAGGAGCCGGCTCCGTCGCCGTGGGGTACCTAGCGGGTAATTCGGGTCAGGGATCCAACGCCGTCGCTGTAGGAAATGGTGCGGCAATGACGAGTCAAGGAGACAACGCCGTCGCCGTGGGAATCCAAGCGGGTCTGACCAGTCAGGGAGTCAACACCGTCGCCGTTGGGGGCAATGCGGGTAAGAGCGATCAGGGAGACAACGCCGTCGCCGTGGGGGTCCAAGCGGGTCAGATCAGTCAGGGAGACAACGCCGTCGCCGTGGGGTGGCTATCGGGTAATGACACACAGGGAGACAACGCCGTCGCCGTGGGGCGCAATGCGGGTCAGAGCGATCAGGAAGACAACGCTGTCGCCGTAGGACATGATGCGGGTTCGTCTGGGCAGGGAGCCTACGCCATCGCCGTGGGGAACCTAGCGGGTCAGACCAGTCAGGGAAGCTACGCCACCGCCGTGGGGTACGGAGCGGGTCAGACCAGTCAGGGAGACAACGCCATCGCCGTGGGAATCCAAGCGGGTGAGACTGATCAGGAAGACAACACTATCGCCGTGGGGCGTCTAGCGGGTCAGACCAGTCAGGGAAACTTCGCCCTCGCCGTGGGGCACGTAGCGGGTCAGACGTCTCAGGGACACAACGCCATCGCCATTGGGCGTTATAGTGGTCAGACGTCTCAGGGAGCCGTCGCCGTCGCCGTGGGGCTCTATGCGGGTCAGACCAATCAACATGATAATTCCATCATCCTCAATGCCTCTGGTGCGGCTTTGGACAGCAGCGGGGCAAGTAGATTCTATGTGAAGCCTATCCGAGCCGAGACCGAGGCGAGTAATGTGGTAACCTATAACGCTACGACTGGGGAAGTGTTGGATTGTAAAGGGATCACAGTGAGTGCAACTGGTGATATCACAGCAACTGGTGATATCACAGCATTCTCTGATAGACGCCTCAAAACAGATGTTCGACGTATTGAGAATGCCCTCGATAAAGTGTGTGCCCTCGGGGGGTACACGTTCACGATGAATGATAAACCCTCAACTGGTCTCATAGCACAAGAGGTTATCGAAGTTCTCCCAGAAGCCGTCCACGGGTCCGAGGAAACACAATATTCACTCGCGTATGGGAATATGATCGGTTTACTCGTGGAGGCGATTAAAGAATTAAAAGAAAAAATTGGTTAATATAAATGCCTATAAGCCTAAAGGATACAGCGGTACTATTCGGTGATACTGCACCACATTCATTATCTGAACTTTATGGTGAGCCATTCTCAGGTGGAACGTCTGCACCAGCTTCAGGGACAATTAATCTAAACGCATTCAATGGTAAAACGCCACCACCACCTGATACCATTACCAGTTTTACAATTGGGACGTACTCTACCACACATTTAGTACCACCCGTACTATCTTCTACTACACAATATAATTACACTGTAAGTGGACATTCTGGTACAAATAATCTAATAAAGGCATTTGACAGGACTGCTTCCTCGAATTATGATGGGAGAACGGGTGATCCGAATAATATTGATGTAGTCTTTAATAATAATGTTTACCAGGGATCGTCAACAGCTTGGACAGGTGTAGCTACATTTGATGCACCATGGATTAAGATAGAATTACCAACCGCTAGAACTGTGACGGGTATGGTAATAAGATCAGAGGCACATACAAATGTGGGACAAAAATTACGATTGCTTGGAAGTAATGATAATACTAACTGGGAACTTGCATTTTCGACAAACACTACTATAAATCGTCCAGGTGGTGTTCAAAATAATATGGACCCGGTTGTCATCAATTTTACTGGTACTACCGGGTCTTATAAGTATTATGCTTATGTATGGTTGGAAAACACTACGACACACGGTGTTTACCTTCCACAGGTAGCTCAATTTAATCTCATATCACCATGACACTTGGTATAGCTTATCGTCTTGATGTATTAAGTACGACACCCACTGTTGAATGGAAGTTATCTATCCCTATAAGTTAGGGTGAAGATCATAACACTTTTTACGTAGGAGATTTATTCACCCACCATATGAAACTACCGAATAGAGATGCTATTAAAGCTATCAAGAGACCAAATGAGAATTTTTTAGGTTTTTCATCTGGAGGTTTATCGGGTAACTTCTGAACATTTTGATTAAGTGTATCAATCTTTTTAAGAAGTTTCTCAAGTGCTTGGAGAATCTGGAGTTCTCTATCTTTTGGTTTTTCTTTTACGTTTACAGTGGTAATCTCGAGTACCATATACCACTTTGCATCTGGTTGAAGTGAGACGTAGTCGCCGTCATCCTGTTGTTCAAAAATTTTAAAGTCCAACTTTTTTATAGAAATTGGATTGAAATAATTTTGTTGACGATTGAAACTTTTCCATTGTTTATCCCGAAGTACTGTGTGTGATGAATGACTGAAATGCCTTTCTAAAGGTACACGAGCAAACACTTGACCGTGACGTTCATCGAGAATTTGAGCAACCTTGGGTACATCCGGACAAACGACATCAACAAACTTGGCTATATTACTGGGACTAGAAGTTGCACTAGCTTCACCAACTTGTGTGATGTAGAAATCAACCATCTTTACCCCCATTACACGCCCCATATCTTCTACATGTGTATTTGATTTCAGGGTGAGATCAAGTGAAAATGTATTATTCGTTCCATTGACAAAGTTTGAATCGAGTATCACATACTGAACCTTTTTAGGTATGTCGTCTAAGGACATTTCTAATGTTTACAAATATTATATTATGATCCCTGCTATTGCACGGAACACAATTATTTTCTCATGGTCGGTAACATTCATTGGAGTTTGGGACTTCATTCGTCTTATGAAATCATATAAAAAGAAGGGTCCATAATTATGTAAAGATGCTTCTCAAAGCCATTTTTAACACAGCAATCGGGATGGGCTTGTACTACATGGAATCAACATATAAATGGTTGAAGATGGCTCTATGGGATGCACCTACTCGTATTATTCTCGATGTTCAACTTGAGCAAATGAGGCTTGAACGAGACCTAAGTAAAAATTATTACGGTGAAGAAAAGTAAAAATGAAAGAATACCATTTCCCACTTGTTACGGACGAACTCCGCATCGCATTTCTTCAATCAACTGAATATCTGTGTGCTGACGTACAGCGCTTGATCTGGCACGAAGTACTTCACTGTACACAACCAATTGAACCCCCACCTACACCTAGGAAATGTCCGGCTTATTCCAGGCTGCCCTCGGCTTCTTTGCCCCGAAACATGTTCAAGGATCTATAATCGAGGCTGTAAACGAGTGTGGAGAGAAGCGGTACATCGAAATGGGAGTTGAAAGAAATATTCAAGTGGAACGACAACGAGATTTAGAAATTCTCCTTACGAAGTGTAAAAGGTTATTATCCTTCGTAGAAAGAACAGATGATATACAGGTTTTTGAGAAGATGGCTTTTTTTGTTGTAAAGGTGAGACAGGCTAAATACCGAGGTGACGATATTAAAGGTTTGTTTAAAGAGTTTGAAGAAATTCAAAGAATCACAAAAAAGAGTTCTAAATCTTTTCAAAACCTAAGTAAAATAGAGATGATGGGATAACAACGTGTAATAAACATGGACCTTTTCCATAAAATAATGGAGCTTGTTGATAAAAATTCGGATAAGATCCCGGAGGGGGACTATCTGAAAATGTGTGATACTATTCAGGAGTTGCGAGAACAAGTGAAACCACCATCCTTTCTAAACCAAACCATCCCTATGCGGGTGAGTGACGAAACACTACGAGGACCTCCGGTGTATCATCCTACAATTACCGATGAACTACCATCTGAACCTGATACAGTTGCCCAACGAGATCGAGAACAACTTCATCAACGATGGAGAGAACTTGATGATGACGAAGAGCGTGAGAACCCGGGGTTGAATCAATTTTTACGTGAGTTACATGAAGAGTGGTCTGACCCAGTTGAACCAGGTGCATACTACCCCCCACCAAGACAGGGAATGCATCAAGATGTTGAAGTAAGCCTAAGTGAATAGAAATACTTGTAATGTTAAGAAAGAATGGAAGAACTCATGAGTCTCATCGATAAACACTCTCATCGAATACCCGAGGGTGATTATATTCACATGTGTCGATTAATGAAAGAAATGTATAAAACCAGGAACCAGTTACTTGTCAAACCTGATGTAGTTGGTGAAGATTTCATCATGACATCGGATGCCCTCAATAAATGCCACACATGGATCAGAAGTACAGAAGCTCTCCGTGATGCCTTTGAAGAACACGAGAAGTATCCCGAAGACAAGGTAAAATTGGGAATTTATACACAGGTCCGAGAAGCCTCCAACCTCTATTGGAGAGAACTCACACATGCGTATGGATACGAAGAACTCATGTGGTTTGTACATCACGGCACGAATGCACAAAGAGACTTTAGATATTATGACAGGGGTCGGGTGTAGCATCATCCATATTCCATACCTAAATGAAGCTTAGAAATTATAATACCATATTATATAAGATGTCTCTTGTTCCCATCAAGTTGATAAAAAATATTTCAGTGAGAAATAAACTTCTCAAAATCAAAGATGAAACCCCTGAGATGGACAAGAATGATTACATCGAATCTCGAATTCTTACAAACAAGAAAGCTAGCAATCTATTGGCTATAGAGGATGCCTCAGAAGTTGCTAAATATTACCTCCATAAAAAGGGTGTATTCGAGCGAATTGCTAAAGATATTCAAAAAGAATCGGGTAAAAACTTCCGTTTTCTGATCCGTAAGACTAGTTCTATGAAAAAAAGACCGTTAGCTGCTAAAGGTCGTACTGGTACAGACTATATTCTCATGGAACATTCGTTCACAGATGGATCGGGTCATTATGGTATGTCCCGAGTTAATCATGCTAATAAGACTGCGTTGATTTATGACTCGATGAAAAACGAGGACTCCGATTTTGAGAGCCCACTCAAGACACTACTGGGTAAGGGGTATAAGGTATCAAGTGGAACAATTCATGGATGTTACCCCCGTTTGAGGAACGCTTCTAATGCCGACCTGAATCCTCAACCCACAGGTGGATTTGTGTCACAATCATTTACTGAATTCAAGAGTAAGAACTATGCGGGTGGTCGTGGAGGTGTTCCCAAGACGCGTATGGAAGAAGCTTTTGTTGTTTCTCAATATGACGAACTTTCTCAACATCATTTCTGTTACATGGAATCGTTCCTCGCGTTGATGGTGAATATTGGAATGGTAAAACCTGGACCACAAGATCCCCGTGAACGACTCGAGTACGTGAAGAAGTTCATTTGGGGTGTGATTTATAAATATGTTCCTAAATCGAGCCGTGACACAGTTCATTGGAAGTATTTCGAAAAACAATTCCCATATTTTATAGAGACGATGGGTTCGGATGGTAAACGTCTACCAATGAGACGTGGTTATATTCAAGTTCCTCCCTTGAAGGGAACGGTTGAGTATAAATTGAAGAAGATGCGTACACGCAGTGATATTGACCAATCATGGACCCTTAATAAAATTGTAGACTGGTCCAGGGGTGTTCGTAAATGGATTGTACCTAAGTAGAAGCTAAACTTTGTAATTTTCAAGAAAAAAGATGGAAGACCTCCGAGGCCTTATGGCTTGTCTTGACGACATCTCCAGTAAGATCCCTGATGGCATCTATCTGGAGATGGCCGATAAAATGAAACGCGTTCATGACC
>Ga0222688_1000421_pt1 | contig 10392 bp, 10 predicted proteins | sample AntAcemetage1165_FD_181151 | JGI IMG/M metagenome (GOLD analysis project Ga0222688, IMG submission 181151) | Saline water microbial communities from Ace Lake, Antarctica - #1165 | ecosystem: Environmental > Aquatic > Non-marine Saline and Alkaline > Saline | place: Antarctica: Ace Lake... | reverse complement strand
GATAGGGCCGCAAAGTGGCTCAGCAACCATGAAGTCACGCTTGCCCGCTATATGGACCCTGACCAAATTGACTTAATGAAGGTGGCTCAGTCCAAGTCTGACGTTCTACGAGCCAGCACACAGCGCGCCAAGGTCCTAAACCAAGCCCTAAGTAAGACAGTACAGGGCCGCGTATCAGAGATGGCCCCCAGCGACGTATTTAAGCGCCTCTGGAGCAGCCCTGAGCGCATCGAGGAGGCGCGTAGGCTGTTACAGGTGGACCACCCTCAAGTATGGGACCAGTTCAGAGCCACAGCCGTCCAACGGGTTAAAAACGACATGTTAAGCTATGACAGCGCTTTGGAGACAAAGACCGTCAGCTTTGACAAAATGAACAAGTTACTGGATACGCCCGAATATACAGACAAGCTGGAAACACTCTTTGGCGCTGAGTACGTTCTGAACCTTGGCAAAATACGGGATGCCGCTTCTATACTGGCACGTAACCCCGGCAGTGTTTCCCCTACCAGTGATAATCCGCTGGTTGATGTCTTACGTCAGGTCATATTTGGACCATTGGATCACAGGTCCTTCGCATTCAAGGCCATGTCCAAATACAGGCATAGGATCCAAACAGACAACTTCATGAGCATCGTACTGGATCCAGATGCACTGAATACTATGGCTAAAAAGGCCACAACTCCACAAGGCGTTAAGGACTTTCAAACAATACTCGGTGGAAGCGTGGCAACGAGCCAAAACGACGATGGGCCAAGTGCAGCTTTTGCAAATGACCCTCTTATCCTAGGTCTCCAAAACGACCTACAAGGCAATAGAGCCTTGTTAGAAAAGGTAAATAAAGCACTTCTTCCATAACACGCGGTATTGGCGGTATTGGCAAAGTATTGGCAAATAAGACCTGCCAATTCGCGACCAGCCCAGAGTGACTATGGTGTCGACGTGTCAGCGAATTGCGGTATTGGCAAAACGGTCCGATACAGAATCGAATCGGAATCCTATTTGGAGGCCAATTCGCCAATACTCCAATTCGCTGACAAGCTAATCCGTTGGGATATAAGTAAAAACGACGAATTGGCATGGTATTGGCGCGAATTAGCGGTTAAGTGGTAAAAAGTGTATATACAGTATTTTAATAGTAAAAATTATTTTTTCTTTTACGTGTGTGTGTGCGTATCTATAGTATAGGGGATCACGGTGATCTGCTCAAAGAAACAGGGTTTGCTTGAACAGCCACTACTTGTATATAGTTGCTGCAGAAAGGAGAATAGCTTTGAAATATCCATTTAGACACACCCCCTACGACCACCAGCTAACCGCCTTAGAAAAAGGGTGGAAAGCCCGCGAGTACGCCTATCTCATGGAAATGGGTACAGGTAAGACCAAGGTTACTATCGACAACGCAGCTATGCTCTATGACGCGGGCAAAATTGCCTCTGTAGTGGTTATCGCGCCCAAAGGCGTATATCGCAACTGGACAGACAAGGAATTGCCAACGCATACGCCGTTACATTTAAATGAAGGGCGTATAGTCACATGGTCATCGAGCCTAACCAAGAAAAAGAAAGCCGAAATTAACACCCTCTTTGAGCCGCACAACGATTTGTCGTGGTTCATCATCAACATAGACGCAGTGAACACAAAGAAAGGGTACACAGTGCTGGAAAAGTTCTTAACCAGCCGTGAGTGTATGTTGGTTATCGATGAGTCAACAATCATCAAGTCCCCTACCGCCAAACGGACTAAGGCTACGGTTAAGCTTGGAAAGCTCGCTAGGTACAGAAGAATCCTTACAGGAAGCCCAATTACAAAGTCTCCTCTCGACTTGTACAGCCAAGCTGAATTTCTTAACCCTGCACTCCTCGGCTTTTCGTCATTCTATAGCTTCCGGAGGCGTTACGCTATTATGCAGCGAAGGGACTTTGGAGGTCGTGCCTTTGATCAAGTCGTTGGATTCCAAAACACCGAAGAGCTCCAAGGAGTCTTGAAAGAGTTTTCTTACCGGGTAACAAAGGACGAATGCCTGGATCTACCAGAAAAGATCTATATGCCGCCCCGCCCGGTTGAGCTAACCAAGGAACAAAAGTCAGCGTATGATGACATGCGCCGCATGGCGCTGGTTATCTTGGAAGAGGAGGAAATGGAGGCAAGCGCAAGCGCGGCCATTGTTCAGCTTCTCAGGCTCCACCAGATTGTATGTGGCCACCTAACAATGGACGATGGAACTGTCAAAGAGTTTCCAAATAACCGTATCAAAGAACTGGACTCGGTACTCGAGGAAGCCACAGGCAAGGTTATCATCTGGGCCAACTACAGGCTGGACATAAAGCGGATATCGGAGTATTTGGAAGATAAATATGGCGCAGAGGCCTTTGTCACATACTTTGGTGATACCAAGGACGCTGAGCGCCAAGAGGCTGTGTCAAAATTCCAAGATGTAGTATGGAAGTCTGGAGAAGAAGAGAGTTACGACAGAGCAGAATTAAGACAAAGAACGGGAATCGAGCCTGTTTCAGTAGAAAAACAAAGCCCTGTCAAATATTTCCTCGGCAATACCCAGACAGGCGGGTATGGCATCACACTGACACAAGCGACAACCGTGATCTACTACTCCAACAACTATGATTTGGAAAAGAGACTGCAGTCAGAAGACAGAGCACACAGAATCGGTCAGCATCACCCTGTTGTATACGTTGACCTTGTGTGCCCTGGAACGGTGGACCAAAAGATTATCTCCGCCTTGAGAAGCAAAAACAACATTGCCAGAATGGTGACTGGTGACAAATGGCGGGATTGGATATGAAAACAATAACTGAGGGTCATCACTACACGATGGATTCGTTGGATGGGGTGGCAAAAAACGAGATCGTGTTTGTGAAAAGATTCAGGGGCCAGGAGAATCACCCCGGGACAACAAACCAAGAAGTCTTGAGAGTTCTCCTGGATAGAGTTAAATTTCTGGATAAAGAGAAACCATGGGAAGGAAATAAAAAGATCCTTCACCATCTTCGCATGGCCCTTGTGCTGCATGAGTCCCGTGCGTTAGAAAGAAAAGTAGAAAAAGATGAGGTGGCTCCCGAATTCATCGAAAAGTGTCCAAAAGACGGGCACTTCACGCTAAGGTATAAATCATGAGTACAGTATATGTGACACAAGAGGTTGTTGGGAGAAATTTCATCCCAGCGCAGAAATACGGCGGTCTAAAACTTTTATTGCCGAGCGCGATACAAATCGTCTTTTCGGCGGAGCCGGTTTTGCGTAAACTACATTCAGAGTTAAGCAGCTTCTCCGACGAGGACTTTTTACTTCTCTCTGGAGACCCTCTTATTATGGGGCTGGCACTAGTAGTAGCCCTTGACTACAACGAAGGCCGAGCAGTCTGTTTAAAGTGGGACAAACATGAAAGAACGTACTACCCTGTTGAAGTAAACCTTGAAGAGAAAGAAGAACTAGATGACTGATATTTTCGATGAAATGGAAGAAGACGCCCTTGCGGAAGTTACCGTAGCGAGTGACGCGGATCTCGTGTCCCTTGGAACGCTGGTTGAAAAGCAAATAGAGATGGAGGACGCAGTTATCCAGCTGGACAACGCCCTCAAGGAAGCCAAGGAAAACCTGCAGTTCCATAAGACCAAAACAGTGCCGGAGCATATGAACGCGATTGGTACAGGGCTTTGGAGTTCTGCAGACGGTACAGTTGTGCAGTTAAAGCCGTTTGTTTCGGCGAGTATTCCTAAAAGCAACAAAGAAGAAGCCTACGCGTGGCTTATTGAACACGGCCACGACGACATCATCAAAAACGAAGTTGTACTTAACTTCGGTATGAAAGAAATGGAGAAAGCGGAAGCCGCCTTGGAAACACTCATCAAAGCCGGATATTCCCCTGACACCAAGCAATCTGTCCATGCGGGTACGCTTAAGGCGTGGCTCGGAAGGCAGGTCGAAGCGGCTGAGCCCGTGCCGCTGGAGCTCTTCGGAGCTTATCTCGGGCAAGTAGCGACAATCACAAAAGGAAAATGACCATGGCAAAAAACGCCGTAGCTAAAAAAGAAGAGACACTTCCAGCAGCACTTATGGAAGAGATGGAGGCTGACTCAGGAGATGGCCTTCAAAACGTAACTACCGAAGATATGGCAATCCCATTCTTGCGTATTCTGCAGCAAATGTCGCCGCAGCTTGCCAAGCGTGAGGGGGCTTACATCGAAGGTGCCGAAGAGGGTATGATCATCAATACGGTCACTGGCCAACTTTGGGACGCGGACGAAGGATTCGTGTTCATTCCGTGTGCATTCAACTTCAAGCATATTGAGTGGAAAGACCGTAAAGATGGGGGTGGTATTGTTGACTCGTACCCTCGCGGTTCTGAGCTACCTTCGTACGAAACAGATGAGAAGAATAAGATGCGCACGGCACAGGGCAATATTCTAGCCCCTACCGCTGAGCACTACGGTCTTATCTATGACGTAGCTTCTGGCTTTGCTGAACAGGCTGTTATCTCAATGTCCAGCACACAGCTTAAGCATTCTAAGAAATGGAATAGCTTAATGGGCCAGCAAGTCCTCAAGACAAAGCAGGGTCCTAAAACGGCACCGTCTTACAGTCGTATGTATCGACTGAAAACTGTGGGTGAGAGCAACGACGAAGGGAACTGGTCGAACTGGTCAGTCTCTATGGAAGGTGTCGTATCTGACATCGACGCGTACCGAATGGCAAAAGCGTTTGCCAAGTCGGTTAATTCTGGTGAAGTAGAAGCGAAGCATACTAACCCCGACGAACCTGTCGCGGCTAATCCTGAAGTTATGTAACGCGAACCCCTCGGCCTAATCGCCGGGGGGTTTTTCACTGGAGAAGTAAGTATGTCTTTATCCGATCGCCTAATGGCTTTATTCAAAGGAATGGACGAAGCGCACGGAATTTATAAAATAAGTGATGAAGTAGAGTCCAACGGAAAGAGGAAGGGGGTTGCCCGCACAGTCCGAAAACCAGTCACACCGGAACAGTGGGCAGGGCATGTAAATGGCAAAGAAAATATCGGAATTATTCCTATTAGAAGCGACAATCTGTGCTATTGGGGTGCTATTGACGTTGACGACTATCAGCTAGATTTAAAGTCCTTCGCCGTCCGAGTCTATAGCAGGGGTTTACCTCTATTTCCTCTTCGCAGTAAGTCTGGGGGTTGTCACCTCGTGGCGTTCTTTAAGGAAGCACTCCCCGCACGGGATGTCCAGCGTAAACTCAACGAGATCGCCGCAAGTCTTGGTTACGGTAGAAGTGAAATATTTCCAAAGCAAGCCCAAGTCCTAGTTGAGAAAGGGGACGTGGGAAACTGGCTTAATATGCCATACTACGGAGGCGACAAAGGAACACGCTATTGCCTAGACAAAGACGGCAAGGCGATGCTTTTGGCCAGCTTCTTATCTGTTGCAGAAAACGGGCGTATGTCCGCAGAAGACCTAGAAGATATTGAAGTTCAGAAAACCACGGACCTTGATGATGGCCCTCCGTGCTTACAGGCACTCATAGACCAAGGCTTTCCACAGGGTACACGGAACAACGGACTGTTCGCATTGGGCGTATACGTTCGTAAAGCGTTCCCTGACAAATGGGAGGACAAACTTGAAGAATTCAACACGAAATACATGGACCCGCCGCTGGAGTCTAAAGAAGTCCAAACAATCCAGAAACAGATTGGCAAAAAAGACTACAACTACCGATGCAACGACCAGCCTATTTGCAATTTCTGTAACGCCCCGCTTTGCCGGACTAGGGCCTTTGGTGTTGGTGGTGGCGCTATGCCTGTCATGCGGGGCCTTAGTAAGCTTCCTACTGACCAACCCGTTTGGTTCCTAGACGTCAACGGCATACGCCTTGAGCTCAGTACCGAGGAGCTCCAACAACAGCCCCGCTTCCAAAAAGCCTGTATGGAGTACATTAACTATATGCCGCCCCGCGTCAATGAACGCCAATGGCAAAACATAGTGCAAGCGTTACTAGACAAATGCGAGGTGTTAGACAAACCCAGGGAGGCCAGTATCAGTGACCAATTCGCAGAACTGTTACATTTTTACGCCACTGATAGCAGACTGGCGGCTCAGTCCAAAGAGGAACTACTTCTTGGCAGGCCTTGGATGGGACCTGATCCCACCACCCCAACCACCGACAGAGTCTATTTCCGTATTGGAGACTTTGAGGAGTTCCTCGTACGGAATGGCTTCAAGCACTACAATCGTTCGCAAATGATCTCGCGGCTACAGGGTGAGAACATTAAGGCGAACAGCCACTTCTTCAAGATAAAGGGCAAGGGAGTCAACGTTTGGTACGTGGGCCTACCTGACCAGCAGACAGAAGCATTTGACTTACCCGCAATGGACGGCGACGTACTATAGAAAGGAGAATACTGTGTTCAAACCAGAAATTATTCTAGGGCCTCCGGGCACTGGGAAAACAACGTACCTACTGAACGAAGTTGAAAAGACACTGGAGGCGGGTGTAGACCCAAGCCGTATAGGATACTTGGCGTTTACCAAGAAAGCCGCCAACGAGGCGATCACGCGCGCCGGGGCCAAGTTCAACCTAACAGAAAAGCGACTGGCCAATTTCCGCACACTGCACAGCCTCACGTTTAGGTTGATGGGCCTTAATAAGCGTCAGGTGATGAATGCCCACGACTACAGAGCCTTCGGTGACCTTATGGGTGTGCAGGTAACAGGCGCGGGGGGTGCTATAGAGGGGATGGTTGCTGGTTTTAAGCCCGGGGACAAGGCCTTGTTTATTATTGGTAAGGCCCGGGTCCGCAATATACCCCTCGCTGACCAGTGGCGAGAGAACAACGAGAGCCTTGGCTGGTATGAAGTGGAACGGCTGCAGCGGGGCCTAGAGGAGTTTAAAAAGCAGCGCGGGATGCTTGACTTTACTGACATGCTTGAACAGTTCATTGCGTCTGGCGACGCGCCAGAACTAGACCTTTTGGTGGTGGACGAAGCACAGGACCTTTCCCATCTACAATGGCAGGTCGTACAGAAAATAGCGGAGAAGTCCAACCGTGTTATTGTGGCTGGGGACGATGACCAAGCTATCTTCCAGTGGGCCGGGGCAGACGTACAATACTTCATTGACCTGCAGGGCGACGTAAACACCCTTGGCCAATCGTACCGGACGCCGCGCACAGTACAGAACGCCGCCAATGACATTATAAACAGAGTAGGTTCCCGCCGCGAAAAGGTGTGGTCGCCTAGAGAGGATGAGGGTGCCGTGCGCTACGAAAGCAAGGGCATCAACGTGGATATGAGCAAAGGCAGCTGGATGGTATTGGCGCGAAATGCGTACATGCTGGACAGTATGGAAAACCATTGTCAAAGAGAAGGATGGATGTATGAAAAAGCGGGTCGCCGTTCGGTATCCGATCGCAGTCTTAAGGCCATCCGCGTTTGGGAAAGTCTACGTAACGGAGGCGAGTGTACCGCCGCCGAGGCGCGCGCTGTTCTGGCCTACATTCCGCATAATAAACGAAGCGCTCCTACTTCTGGCGTTTTCACACTAGGCAGTCTCCAAACTAACTGGGGTATAAAGACAGAGGACATTTGGCACGAAGCGTTTGAAAGCATGAACCTAGTAGAGAGATCTTACTTGGTGGCGGCACTAACTCGTGGAGAGAAAGTCAGCGCGGAACCCCGTATAAAACTATCCACGATACACTCTGCCAAGGGTGGTGAGGCCGACAACGTAGTCCTATTTAGTGACGTTAGCCCACAGTCATATAAGAACCTGCAACACGCGCCAGACGAGGAGGCACGGGTGTTCTACGTGGGAATGACTCGCGCAAAAGAAAACTTACACATTGTCCTACCGCAGACACGCTTTTCGTTTGCCATGGGCGTTTGATATAAGTATACTTCAGATACTTAGGAAGGAGAAAGTGCTTATGACTTGTTTTTACATCACAGATGTCGATAAAGGTCGAGTTAACTCGACCGCCTCCGGCAACAGGGCCGCTCAACTTGCGCGCGCATCTGGGTTCTTTTTCAATCACCCCTCGGACCTAGAACACCCTGAATTCGGAGGACCGTACTTCAAGAGACTGCAACAAAGGTTCCTTGAACGAGAGGGGACGGCTGAGGAGCTGTTTGATGTAATGACCAAGTCACTTGGCGCTGTTGTCCAACCATTTACCAAACCCAAACCCAAATTCTCAAAAAGGAGAACTACTATGAGCGAAGATAAAGTTAAGATCGATGAAAATGATCTTATCAAGATTAACAAAGAGTATGATGGTCGGCCTCGTCGTCCGGGTACTAACGTTGCGAAAATCTTTGATGCTTACCGTGACGGCATTAAGGTTTCTACATGGCTTGATAAAGTTGAGCCGCTTGGTGGTGGGATCAGCAACCTGCGTAAAGACCTTGCGTATGGCCGCGTCTACCTTGAGCAAAAAGCAGCCTGAGCGCGATCTCAGGTGTCAGGGAAAGGGGTCACCTTCGGGTGGCCCTTTTTTATTTTAACTTTCTCCTTTTATTCCCAAAATAAGCAGCTATAATAAACGCAAGGTTAGTTCAGAAAGGAGAAAGCCGTGAGCGAAGTTATCACAGAGATCCTCATTTATATTGTAAAGGCGTTGATATGAGAGCGAAAGAGTTCTACGAATTCATGATAAAGCGTGAGGCTATTCGCTTCCGCAAAGAAACTGGTGGCAAGTGGCCCTGGACGGATGATCCTATCCTGCAGAAGTACAAGTTCACAAACGTAAAGAGGGAACATGACCGCACGACTAAATGGATGCGAGATTATTTTACTGGACCAAATGCGCGTGAGAATAACCGGGCGGAAGTGCTCTTCAACTGCGCCTTCTTCCGGTACTTTGGAACCCTCGAGTTCGCTGCAGCCGCAGGATGGCAAAAGCTTCACAGTTTTGCAAAGCCAAGCCATCGCATTAGCCTTAAGGTACTCGCTCGTGACAGGATGAAGGCCAAGGAGCGCGTTTTTACCGGGGCCTACGTTATCACCAACCAAGGCCTCAAGCTCCCCAAAGAAGAGGTTGTCGTAGACCATTTTCTACTTCCCTTTTCTAAGGTGGTGGACTCCCTCGTTTCTATTATGGACGAGACTCGGAGCTGGCAAGCGGTCGCCGCGCGCATGAGATCTCTAAAAGGTTTCGGGGGCAGTGGCTTTATGACTAAGGAGGTCCTTCAGGACGCCTTACACACAACAGCCTTCCCTGTCTGTGACGACCTTAATACATGGTGCCCGGTAGGTCCGGGCGCGCGTCGTGGCTTGAACAGGGTGTTCGGCTACGAGTTTGACACCAAGCTCCGAGAAGACGTATACCTGATGATGTTGTTGGAACTGTACGAGGAACGATTTAATTACTGGCCACCGGACTTTATCTTACTGGACTTACACGATATCCAATTCCAATTATGTGAGTTCGACAAATACGAGCGCGTTGTCCACGGCCAAGGCAAGCCTCGCAGCAAGTATAAACCGAAAGGAAGAAAAACATGAGTGACACATTTGCAGGACTGGCCGGAATGGTCTTTATCGTGGGATGTATTCTAGCGTGGGGGACACACCTCGTGTTCTGTATATCTGCGGCAGCGTACACCGGGAGCGCAATAGCACTCCTTATCGTAGGATTAGCGTTCTTCCCTCTTGGGATACTACACGGCGTCTCAATCTGGTTCGGGTATGGTTGGCTATGAAACTTTTCATACACACCTTGGGGCGACCCGATAAACAAACGACTTTGGCACAGTTGCCTGACTCGTTAAAAGCAGACACCATTCTCGTTGTGCAGGAGCAGGAATACGCTAGTTACTCGCGCAGATTTCCAGAGATGTGTGTCCCTCTACCACGGGAAATAAAGCGTCTAAGCCCTACCCGACAATGGATCATGGACTATGCCAAAGAACAGGGTATGGATAAGATCGTAATGATGGATGATGACCTTACCTTTGCGGTTCGTCGGGATGACACAACCAAACTCCACAAAGCCACCCCTGAAGACGTGAAGGATGTATTCCAGTGGCTGAAGCTCCAACTGGATGACTACGCTCACGCAGGTATCAGCGCCCGTGAAGGAAACAACACAGTCGCCGAGGGTCGTAAAGAAGTTGGTCGGATGATGCGGTTGCTGGCCTACGACGTGGATGCTTTTCATAAAGAAGGCATACGATTTGACCGTATTGACACAAAGCAAGACTTTGATGTAACACTCCAGTTCTTGCGCAAGGGTATGCCGAATTCAATCGGCTACTGGGCCGCGCATAATCAGGCGGGGAGCAACGTTGCCGGGGGCTGCAGTACCTACCGTGACCAAGAGATGATGTCGCGATGCAGTAACGAGCTGGCAGAACTGCATCCAGGCTTTGTCAAGGTCGTGCAAAAAGAAACGAAAACAAG
>Ga0222688_1000417_pt1 | contig 10408 bp, 9 predicted proteins | sample AntAcemetage1165_FD_181151 | JGI IMG/M metagenome (GOLD analysis project Ga0222688, IMG submission 181151) | Saline water microbial communities from Ace Lake, Antarctica - #1165 | ecosystem: Environmental > Aquatic > Non-marine Saline and Alkaline > Saline | place: Antarctica: Ace Lake... | reverse complement strand
TCTAATACTGGCTTTATTTCTTCTAACTTTTCTTTATCACCACCGATAAGTAAAGTAAGATTTCCTGACTCTGCAGCCATTCGTCCACCAGTTAAAGGCATGTCTAAGAAAGTAAATCTTTTTTCAGCACACATACCCACAAGCTCATCTACCCAGCCCGCTGATAATGTTGAGCTAACTATTAAAATTTTATCTATACTAGAGCCAAGCAAGATACCCTCATCACCTAACCAAACAGCTCGTGAGGATTCATCGTTAGCTGTTACTTCAAAAATCATGTCAGCTTTTTCAGTAGCCTCTTTTGGAGTGTTCATCAAAGTAGCTCCTTGTTGTATTAATTTTTCAGCATGTTCAGGAGAGCGGTTCCAGACAAATACTTCGTAACCTCCTTTTATAAAATGGTCAGCCATACCACTACCCATAATTCCTGTTCCGATTATTGCTATTTTCATAACTCGAGTATACCAAACCCTCTCACCCCTGTCCTCCTCATATAAAAAACCCTTATGGTGTAAGGGTTTTTCAAAAGCTCGCAGGGCTGGGTTCGAACCTAAAAGTTATCGTAGCCAGTCTTGAAAATAAAATATAAGAAATACAATAACGGCAATTACAGCAATCCCTCCTAATACGAACCAAAACGCTAATGGATGGCCTGCTCCAGGTAACATCACGTTCATACCGTACAAACTTGAAACAATAGTTGGAATAGTTAAGCCAATAGTTAGCACGGTAAGCAACTTAATTACCCGATTCAAATTATTTGTCATAATTGTGGAATAAGCGTTTCGAATGTTTGAAATCGCTTTCAAATTACTTTTACATGACTCAATTAACTGTTCGTTCAGTAGAAAGATGTCCTCGATGTATTCCTCATCATCTTCGTACAGTTTCAGAACACTCTGCCCACTTAAAAGGTTCTTCAGTGAAACGTTTGTCGGCACCAATGCAGAAAGAAAATTATTTAGTGTATTTTCAAATCGTACGAATTGTACAATTTCAGAGTTACCGATTGTTCCAAAGCTATCTGTACTGCGTGAAACGTTTTTGCGAATCTCTGTAACAAAACGATTATAATTTCGAGTAATTTCAGAAAATATTTGAAAAAAGAATTTTGTTTTTTGTGTTGTATAAAAAGAAATCCTATTATCAATAAAACGATCCCATAATGACAACTTGCGCTGCGACACAGTCATCATAAAGTCATCTGCAATGATTACAAGTAATGGGCTCGTGAATACTTGATTATTATCTTTGTACGGAACGCGAGTATAAAAATACGTCTTTCCTTCATCAGTTTCAATACGGGGCACCTCATACGGGTCAAGAGCATCTCGCAATAACCCTTCATCAAGCTTGTATGTTGTAACCAACTCTTCTATATCTGCATCCTCAGGGTTCTCTACTTGGATCCATGCACCTATCTTGAAAGATTCAATCACCACCAAATCCTCTACTTTTTTTGTGCTGTAATAATATGAAATCATATACTATAAATTGTTAACTTGAGCGACTTGTTCCTGTACCTGTTCGCTTAGAATGTCATTCCCTGCTAGATATGAAATAATAAAAGCTAAAACAAACGCAAGTAGCAACAACAATAGTAGTGCACCAATAAATTTACATGTACGCATAATGAAAGACTCGTGATTGTTCATAATGCTATTGTAACAAAAGAAACAAATATTAGAAAATACTTTTGAAAATTAAGTCGGGGTGCCGGGATTCGAACCCGGAGTCACTCCGTCCCAAACGGAGCATGTTAGCCGTTACACCACACCCCGACTTAACTTTCAAAAAATATTACCAGACAACCTGATAACGTTACCAATACTAGCATTAGATGGTAAAAAAATAAAGGCACATCTTATAATAGACGTACCTTTATGAATTGTATAGATCGAGATCAAGTAGGAAGTGCTCTTTCCACAAGTATTCCGGAATTGTTTAATCTCTTGAAATTAATAACTTTCCCTTGCTTTTGAAAAATAAGCAACAAAATTGCTAGTAGGCCTTGATTTTGAGGGCCAAGAAAATACTTGGCAAAATCACTCTTGTTAACAATCTCTGTAAGTGCTTCAAGAAACTCCTCACGCTCTTTGTAATCTTCCTTCTGGAATAGAAAAGCTTTCAAAGATTTTTGAGGGTCAAATTCAAACTGACCTTCATTTATAAAAGCTTCTACGTTTTTTAGAAAAGACTTTAAGAGCTTATCCTTGTTAGTGCTAGCTATCTCTATGCCTTTACGAATAAAGACATTAAACTCGTCAACATTACTAATGTTGGTATCAAACACATCTTCCATGATATTGGTTTTTAAAGGTAATTAATATTAGTTGAATTAATTTTATACTACACTAATACTCAAATACTGCAAATTTACGGGTTTCACACCATATTCTCCAAAACCTCAACTTTTGCTTCTTTTCTATCTAAGTCAAGAAAAACAGCTAATCCATGAATACCCCACAATGTTTCATGCGAAACATTGTGAGAGTACAAATACTGTTCCACAGTCTGAGTAAAACGTTTTATTTTCTTTTTATGTATATTTTCAAAAGGACTATATGTGCCACGTGAAACATTTCTCGTGGCACGTTGTGTTGTTTTTACTTCCCAAAAACCTAGCGACCCATCTTTAGTGGTAATAATATCTATTTCTCCTGTTTTTAATGTATAGTTACGTTCTATAATAGAGAATCCTTGTTTCACGAGAAACTTTGCAGCTATTCCTTCACCTAACTCACCTGTTTTTTGAGACTCAGAAGTAAAACGTTTCATGGGAAACAATTATTATGCCAACCATCTAAATAAGTAGATACCACCAATAAAAAGAAGTACTCCAACAAGCCAGTGAACAAAAAGCCCTAAGAGAACAGAAACGACTACGAGAACAAGGTAATGCATAAGTTTATAATAAGAAGTTTACTAATGCTTATATTGTTACACGAGAAACATTATTCTACAAGCATTAAACGGTGGATATTGCTTAAAGAGCAAATGTAAAGCAATAGCACATGTTCCACAAGAAACATGTTTCACGTGAAACATGTACTATGTGTATAAATAGCACTGTTTAGTAAAACTGACAAAAGGACATGATTTTGTTATATTATATAGACTTCAGGGAAAAGGACATACAAAAGGACATTTTAGATAATGTGTCGTTTATACACAAATCCACAGTTTTATCCACAGTTATACTCATATGTCTGTGTATAAATGACTAAATAATGTATGTCGTTTAAATTAAGGACACTTTAAAGGACTTGTCGGATAAGAGTGACGAGTGTCTTGAATTAAGAATATTTTCAGAGAGATTCACCTAATCCGTAGTAAAAAAGGGACCTACATAAATACTCATGTAGGTCCCTTTTTTATGTGCGGCCAGGGAGAATCGGGGTCAAGTTTCTAAACTCATTTCCTCGCACACTCGTCATTCATTAAGAACTTCCTCCCCGGACTCGGCAACGCCCTACGGGCGGCTTCGCGCCTCCGTCTTTCGATTCTCCTGTCGCATTAAAACACAAAAAGCCCAACGCTCTCGCGTCAGGACTCTGTGTTTTTTGTGCGGCCAGGGAGAATCGAACTCCCGACTCATCCTTGGCAAGGACGTATTTTACCACTAAACCATGGCCGCCTTTTTATCTTATGTGCACCTGCCCCGCCTACGCTAAAGCTTCGGACGGGCAGGCAGGATTCGGTCACTTAATAATTGACCTCCATGCGACGATTCGACTCTTTGAGCCGGCTTCGCATCGCCTTAGTCCGAATCCTGCTGATTCACTAAAACAACACTTAATTTAATACTCCATATCAAATTTGTCTGTTTTATGTGCACCTGCCAGGATTCGAACCCAGAATAACGGTTCCGAAGACCGTTGTGATATCCATTTCACCACAGGTGCAAAATGCAAATGCAATTATACGTTGTCCTGCTATGAAAATCAATACCGATACGTTATTATACACCTTATGATAGAGAGCTTTTCTATTCCTAAAAATGTTATGCAGGTAGTTGATATATTGCATAAAAATAATTTTGAAACATATCTTGTTGGAGGATGTGTTCGCGACCTTGTATTAGAGCGAACGCCAAAAGACTGGGACATCACCACTAACGCAACTCCTGAACAAATGATCCCACTATTTGAAAAAGCTGTTCATGAGAATGATTTTGGAACCGTTGCAGTTATATTCGAAGACGAACCACTTGATTCGTCGGTACGCACTATCGAAGTTACGACATACCGAATGGAAACAACATATTCGAACAACAGACACCCTGATAGTATCGAATATGCTACAAAACTTGAAGATGATTTAATGCGTCGTGACTTTACTATGAACGCAATGGCATTTGATCCGATTGCAAAAGAATTAATCGACAACTACGGTGGCCAAGAAGATATCAAGAAAAATATGATTCGAGCAGTAGGGAATGCGCATGATCGTTTTCAAGAAGATGCACTACGTATGCTACGTGCAGTTAGATTTTCAGCACAATTAGAGTTTCGCGTGGAACAAGAGACACACGAAGCTATTGATAGTCATGCGGATTTATTAAAGAATATCTCAAGTGAACGTATTCGTGATGAATTTTCAAAGCTTGTCGACTCAAAACATCCAGAACATGGTATGCAAGTTGCACGTGAAACAGGACTTTTACAGCACTTTCTACCAGAAATGATGGAAGGTTATCAAGTTGAACAAGACCGAAGTCATATTTACGATGTTTGGACTCATTTAATAAAAGCTGCACAATATGGTGCAGAACAAGACTTTCCGTTTCATGTGAAACTATCTGCATTGTTCCACGACATAGGAAAGCCACGAACAAAGGGCTATGACGAGAAACAAGGTGTAGCGACGTTCTACGGGCACGAAGTTGTAGGCGCGCGCATGGTAAAAAGTATCATGAAACGTTTGAAATTTTCTAAAGAAATCAGCTACAAAGTAGAAAAACTAGTTCGATGGCACATGTTTTTTGTAGATGTGGAACAAATTACACTGTCTGCCGTACGTCGTATGGTGGCAAACGTAGGAGAAGAGTTAATTTGGGATCTTATGCAACTGCGAAAATGTGATCGAAAGGGAATGGGGCGACCAAAAGCTGAACCGTACAACCTACGTAAGTATCAATCAATGATCGAAGAGGCACTGCGTGATCCAGTTTCTGTGAAACAGCTGAAAATTAATGGTGACTACATGTTAAGTAATATGAATATGAAGCCCGGACCACGCATGGGATGGATGTTACACGCTTTGCTGGAAGAAGTATTAGACGATCCAACTAAAAACACACTCACTCAATTAGAAGAACGTGTAAAAGACCTAAAAGAGCTTGATGATAAAACTCTGCGCACTCTCGGAGATAAGGGAAAAGAAAAGCAACGCGAAGAGGACGATAAAGAGTTAGAACAAATTCGTAAAGATTACCATGTTAAATGAGTTACAGAGCATCTTTGATGCGACAATAACGAATTTATGCCGGTACTATTTTAAAACGAACGTAGTAAGTATTTAAAATAAGAACTCGGCGAAATGAAAGCTAAATAATTCAAACAAACAAAGAACCCGTTCCAATTGTGGAACGGGTCTTTTAAAGGGTTACCAATAAATCTACTTTTTAAAGTTAAATCTATTGAAAGAATCAGACATCGTATTACCGATGTTTAAATCTCCACGAACAACAATCGTCAGACTGTCTTCCAGCGCAAGCGCTTGGTCGATGGCGTCAAGACGAGAGTCTCGAACTTTTGCTTCGCCAGCAAGTGTGTTCACAGCAGACTCAACATCCGTCAATCGATTGCCGTTTCCAGCAATGCCTGTTTCGTTAGCAGCAACACGTTCTTCTAAACCATTAATTCGGCCCGAGTTCTCCTCGATGCGACCGTGATTGCGGTCAATTCCTGCCTCAAGATTTCTCAAGAGATGTCTCAAGAGAAGGAGAAGAAGGAAAAGAAGGAGTAAGGCTAACAGTAGTGGGATCAGGTTTCCCATGATCCATGCACCGAAGGCTGAGCCTCCGGTAGCAACTGTAGCAACTGGTACTGCAACTGCACTTGCAGCCGAAGCTGCAGCAGGTGCCACAGTCGATACTCCTACAATCAGATTTTCACCAGGCACAATTAAGGCCTGGATTTGGTTACGAACAGAATCCGTAACCAACACCGAATCACGCATCACTTTGCGTGATTCATAGAAAACACGACCACCATCAGGAACTAGTCCAGACGGGAACTTAGTCGCATTAAGCGACATCAATTCGTTGATTGTAATACCGTTTTTAGCGGCTATTTTCAACAGGTTGTCACCTTTTACTACAGTGTATGTAGTTGCAACCGTTGTAACAGCTGCGGGTGATGTAGTACAAGAAGTAAAAGAAGTTACTGTAAGAACAGCAATAAACGAAGCAATCAGAAATCTTTTCATAGTTAGATATTTATTGGTTTATAGTTAAAATTAGTTATAAAATAAGCCCCTCAGAGCCTCTTTTATAACTAATTTAACATTTTTCAAACTTTAACTTTCTGCGTCTATATTAGCATAGTCTTGACTCTTTGTCAAGCATGTATTACAAAAGGCCTTCAGATATGAGATTGAAGGCCTTTTAAGCTGTATACACTTTCTTAAGGTAAGGTGTTTATATTAATGCTTCAATCACCGCTCCAACAAAAAGGAGTCCAGTCAAGAAAACAAAAAATATTATGATGTAACCGATAGAAGAAAGTATGACTTTTGGAATATCCATATTTATTGTTTTTTATAGAGTGAGTATTAAATATATTTAATATGTCAACTCAGTAATAGTTTTTATTCTTCAATTGTTTTGAATAAAATTGACTTTTTATACATATATGTTATACTTTTTATCTAAACTTTGTTGTTTTACATTAACTAATATCTATTAAGATGAAAAATACGAACGAAATCCAAAGACGTTGGGTTAACAACTTTGATGAAATTATTAATCTTATATCGCTTGGGGTTGGAGTTGGCGAATCGCTAGTTACTGCAGTTCTTGAAGACATGAGGGCCATGTCGCAATACGAAGAATGCACCGTAACAAAAGATGAGATTGTTGAGACGGAACGAAGAATTCTATCTGTACAGCTACAAGAAGAAAGTCTTGAAAGTCTTGAGTTTTGGTTTACCTTACTAAAGCAAAAGGTGAAAATTTCTGACTTAGCTATAAGTTCTGAATATTTAATTAGTACGACTACTCGTCTTACTAATTAAAATAGATACAACAAAAGATATATTTAATGTCGGCTCCACATAAGTGGTGCTGACATTTTATTTTATTTCAAATATTTGAGGTGCATGATCTGAACCAAATTGATTCGACAGTATTTCTATACTGTTTTTATTTTTCAAGACAGAAGGTGTGGTAAAAAAATAATCAATCCGCCAACCAACATTGCGATCACGTGCACGTGTTTTCATGTCCCAATATGTATACATGTCAGCTTTGTTAGGGAAGTGGTGACGAAATACATCTATCCAACCAGAATCAACAACCTGATCCATCCATGCGCGTTCGACTGGTAAGAAGCCTGTATTTTTTTCATTCGCTTTTGGTCGCGCGAGATCAATTTCATTATGTGCTGTATTTACATCTCCGCAGAAAATAACATTCTTATATTTCTTTTTTAGGTCTTCTATATACAAAAGAAACTTATCATAAAATTCTAATTTGTAAGCTAGTCTTTCAGGCCCACCACCACCATTAGGGAAGTAGCAATTCAACAAAACAAAGTCTTTGAATCGTGCAGCAATAACGCGACCCTCTTCGTCGTCTAATGGGTCAGATATTTTTTTTAGTAACCCACCAATACCGACTGCAACTGCAACAGGCTTTTCTTTTGTGTAAATAGCAACACCACTGTAACCTTTTTTAATTGTGGGCCATGAAAAATAGCTTTGGTATCCGTCAGGTTGACGCACAGCATCAGAAAGTTGTTCTGGATTAGCTTTCGTTTCTTGAAGGCAATATATATCAGCATCGTATTTCAACAGTTCATCCCAATTACCTTTACGTTCGATTGCGCGAATACCGTTTACATTCCAACAAATTATTTTTTTAGATTTACTCATTAAGTGTAGTATAACAAAAAACCCGACAACTTGTGTTGTCGGGTTTTTCATAAGACTTTTCGTCTCTAATCTCTAATCAAAGAACTCAAATATAGTACGCATCATCGGTTGGTACTCAAGAGATGTCTCAACAGGAACGTCACTCATCTCTTTAAATAAAACAGTGTGCATACTTTCATTAAGACCCTGTAACTCTTCCTGTCCTCCGCGCCCAGGCCTACCGCCTAAAGGGTAATCTATAGAGCTTACCAAGATTTGAAGGATAGGTCCTTTGTAATTCTTTATCACATCACCGGGCATGGGTGCAGATAGTAGTGACTCCCTATCAAGTCGTACGTGTGGATATTTCGAAGTAAACCGATCTTGTAATTTAGGCACTGACCAACCAACCCAAGCAGCGCTACTGTACAAAACCAAAGGTATCTGCGAAAATTTAACGTGGCTCATAAATGAATCAGCTAACAATGCACCTCCTGTACACATCCCCATAGCGCCTTTTAGTTTCAAACACTCTCCTTTATGTTGCAGACAGACAATATGAAACATAGCTTCAGTGATAGCGTTCACAGAAGAATCATAGGAATAAGTATCCTGTTTCATTGGATCCTGTCCTGGAAGAATAAGATAAAATACATGATACTTTTCTGCCAAACGGTCACAAAAAAAATCAATATGACTTTTAGCATCACCCCACGCTTCTTTCTTCTCAGCGTAGTACCCCGCTGAACTTGGAGAAATTATAATCGCCTGATTATTATTACACCTTGACGGATAGTGAAGCAAGCTAACACTCTGTAATGAGATCATAGAATTTTTCATAATGTTAAGATTTAAAGGTTTAAACTTTGCTATTTATAGACATAATGCCAGCGACATCAAAACTTGTCAATAACTATCGACAGTCATAAACTTTATGTTTGCCAAAAGACTTACAAGGTAATGTTTTCAAGCATTTTTGATGTGTGGAATATCCTCGACAAAAAAGATTTTTAGATGTAATATATCTATGTGATCTCAGAAAAACAACTTAATGATCTTGGGTTTAGTCCACGAGAAAGTCATGTATATCTTGCGCTTTTAGAACTTGGACCATCTGTAACTACACGCGTCGCTCGAAAAGCTAAAATAAACAGAACAACTTGTTATGACATTCTTGAGAGTCTCATACAAAAAAAACTTGTCTCACAGGTCGGAGAAGCAAAAATTCAAAAATTTGTAGCAGAAAGCCCTGACAAGATAGTCTCTTTTATTAAAAAAGAAATTGAGCAAAAAAATGAAAAACTAAATCATGCATTACATCTACTGCCTGAACTCTTATCAATCTATAACACAAAACAAAAACCAAAAATAAAGTTTTACTCTGGTGTAGATGAGATTAAAGAAGCTTTTGAAGACACACTCAACGCAACAGGCGAGATTCTTGCGTATGCAGTTGGTTCTGACATGTTTAACGTTATAAGTCCTAGTTATTTTGAAGACTATTCAAAGAAAAAAGTTTCAAAAAATATTCATGTGAGAGTAATTGCTCCAAATGATGAAGTTAGTAAAGAAATTGTAAAAAATGATGTCTTAGCTCTACGCACATCTATCCTTGTGCCGAAAGAAGATTTTTATTTTTCAATCGAAACCAATATATATAATAATAAAGTTCTTACTATTTCTTGGAAAGAAAAATTTGCTGTAGTAATTGAAAGTAGAGAAATAGCAGAATCTCAAAGAAAAATCTTTGAGCTTGCGTGGCGAGGTGCACAAAAAGAAGTATTATGACCTTCTTAATTCTTTTTCTGAAAAACTGTCAATACTAACGCGACATTATCATTCGGATCTGACTTAGAATCAAAGTACCGTACCACCTGATCTTTAACGATAAAATCTTTTTGAAACATTTTTTTAATATCTTCTGTTTCAAAGAAATAATATGATATGCCAAATTTTTCAAACTGTTTCTCTTTACTATGTTTTGGATCCCAGCCCATAAACCGTGTGGTATCTTTTGAAAGAGAAACATTTACATACCATCCTTTTGATTTAGTCACACGCGTAACCTCCTTTGCATATTGTGACCAGTCTTCTGGATAAAGATGTTGCAATGTTCCAATGTCAGTTACCATATCAAAACTTTCATCAGTAAATGGAACATCTAAGACATCGCCAATCATTAATCGTCCACGTTCCAGCAATCCTTCTAATTTTAAATCTTTATTTACTTGATCTACAATCGCTGGAACATAGTCAATTCCTAATACCTTGTATCCAATATTCAAAAGTTTCTGTAACCACAAACCTCGCCCAGCACCGAGATCTAAAATGA
>Ga0222688_1000409_pt1 | contig 10501 bp, 13 predicted proteins | sample AntAcemetage1165_FD_181151 | JGI IMG/M metagenome (GOLD analysis project Ga0222688, IMG submission 181151) | Saline water microbial communities from Ace Lake, Antarctica - #1165 | ecosystem: Environmental > Aquatic > Non-marine Saline and Alkaline > Saline | place: Antarctica: Ace Lake... | reverse complement strand
TTGGCTTGCCAGTCTTTTTGCTGAGTCATAACTTCAGCTTCTTGTCTGGCGTTTATTTCATCAGCGCGACGTTTACTGTCAAACCAATTAGTTAATGCATCTTCGTACTTTTCAGAGTCATAGTCGTGGTCTTCAAGGCTTGGCTTTTTACCTAATACGACTGGCTTGGTCTCGGTCGTAGTGGTTTGCAGCTTGCCTTGCAGTTCACGGTTCTGGCGCTGTAGCTCACGGTTGGTCTTACGCAGCTCACGCACCCACTCTGGGGCTTGAGTCTGTTCCTCGGGAGGCGGCGCTTCCTCACCAATGCTTACGATAACGTCGTCGGATTCTGTGTCTTCGGTTTCATCGTCCAACTCGTCGCTAGGCGCTTCGCTGGTTTCAACTTCTTCCTCAATAACCACGTCCTCGTCTTCGTTCTCGCTCACTTCTGCCTTGTTCATCTTTGACCCCATCAAACTCACCCATTGAACGGCTGGGTGGATGCCGTTTGTGTGTAATTTTGACTAAATTTTTACCTTTTGTCAATCATCTATGGAATTCGTCTTTTGACAGGAGTTTGGTTAAATAGTATGGCTGTTCCCTGCTCTGGGTTCACGCCACCTGTGTATCCATACTCCTTAATCATACGCTCAACATCAGTAAAGGCTTGTGCGGGGTCTGGTATCCCTTTATTGTATTTTGAAGTAAATGGAACACGACTGGATTCAATAGCTAATTTTCTAAAATCTAGTGGGTCTGATGCAAAATTATACAAACCTTGACTTTCTGCGCCGTACTGGTAAACACCCAAACCAGGCTCCTTACGCACTTTGGATGGGTCACCCACATAAGCATAAGACCTTTGCATGACTGGATTTTCTGACTCTAATAGCCTTTCCATTTCTCTCCCTTTAATACCTTGCCCATAACGACTTGGGTCAAGAAACGCCAAATTAGGGTCATGGCTAAAATGCGTCAATGTTTCAGAGGTTGTTGTGCCCAATTTTGGTACTATCAAAGGCTGAATGTAGTTTGGCATACCTCCAGTAAATAAGGGGTCTAAAAACTCTGGCGGCAATATCACGCTTTTTTGAGGTGCAAATTGGAAATTTTGCCATGTTTCACCAAGTAGTTTGTCTATTCCAGCTACATCATCTAATTTTCCTCCTCTGCTTGCCTCATAACGTATATCGTTAAGTTTGTTAATTCTTGCTTTTAATTCTGCATTTATTGGTGTGTAATTGACAAACGAATTTTGCCCCCTTGTCTCACTTGCCATAGCAATTCGTGCTAATGGAGAAAACATTTGTGAATGTGCCCCGTATGCGATTTCCTCACCTTTTGCACCAAATTGATTGCCATGTACTGCGTGGCCATAAAAATCATGCACTGCGCGGAACATCTCATTAGTGTTAAGTTTTGTGTTTGGGTCAACCGCATTTAGAAAATCGTGAGGGTCGCCTCCTTGATAAACATACAAATGTTTGTTTCCATACACATCTTTCAGCATTTCTTTGCTGCTGGAATAGTTCCCTTCCCCTGCTCGGTGGTATGACAAACTCACAGGCAATGAATAAAACTGGTCTTTTGTTTCTTTTGCAAGTTGTAAATACGAAGCCTCTAAAAGTTGGTCATAATTTTTTGCGCCAGTTGATTCAACCATCTGTGGAAATTTTTTCCCATATTCTTGGAATATAGTATTTTTATATGAATCACCACCTTCAGCGGCCAATTGAAACGTCCTACCTATTGCTGACTGTTTGGCTAAACTTGATGTCGGCATTTGAGGTAACTCATAATTTTGCCCAGATGTTTTTTGGGTAAATTCATTAGCCACTCTACGAACAAAATTATCTGGCGTACTTAATAGTTGACTTACCGCCTCGTCCGATATTGGTTGCGGAACAATGCTTCCAGTTGTTCCTCCGATAATGTTTTGCTGCTGTACTTCTTCTCGTATTCCGATATTTTTTTGTCCAGCTTCTCCAAAACCTTTTGGCTGGACTCTGAAGAAGGGGCCTTCTTGGGTTGTTTCATATAAATTTTCCTTAATATTTGTATTTTCGGGCATGGTTTCCTGCCGCCACTTTCCGTCAGAACCTTTCCATGTGCCGGTCTGTTGCCAGATAGTGCGAGCGTCAACACCTGTATCAGCCAGCATCTTTGCTGCGCTGGCTTGCAAAGCATCCCATGTCTTCGCACCTTTACCAACAAACATGCCGCCTATCATCGGCGCTGCTATTGCTGCACCTTTGGCAATGCCGCCTGGCGTTACCATTGATGCTAGAAACTCGGTAAATGGAGCGCGTGCCGAGCTTATTATCCCAGCGTCTTCTAACTTTTTCCCATAATATTCGCTACTGCCAAGCACCTGCTCGTCTGGTGTTTTGTAGCCAAATGGCCGCATGAGCATAGTAGAAAGGTCAACAAGGCCACCAAACCCACCTGCCGCTGTACGGTAGGCAATGTCTTTAAAGCTCGGGTCTGCCATTGATTTAAGCCTCTGGTTCAATCATTACAGTGGTGCCAGGCGTTGGCTCCATTTGCCCTGGTGGAATCCCGCTTTCCCTCATTTTAATTGCAAGCTCTTGCGTCTTAATTGCTAGCTCTTGCGTGTCTATGTCCACTTTGTTAAGGGTTTCAACAGTCTTAGCGCGTTTTAGTTCTGCGTCTGCAATAGTCTCAACAGTATCTGCGCGAGCCTTCGCCGCTTTAGCTGTGGCTTCCTCTGCGGCTGCCTGCAAGTAAATAGCATTGGGGTCTTGCGGTGTGCCTTGCATTTCTGCCATAAGTTCTTCGCGTTCAGCATCTGTTGGCTCTACAACTCCCATGCGGAGCAGCTTCTTGCGGAAATAAGCGTTAGTGTCTGCCAAGCCCTCACCTTCCATGTTCATCATGGCCATTGCGGTCAAGACTTGCGCGGTCTCTGGGTCTTGGGTAATCTGCAACATGCCGGTCAATGCGCGAACGGTAGCTTGTCTTTTGCTTGAACTAGATGGGCCAACATCAGCCACAATTTCAAACGTCGCATTGCTCATGTCATTTTCAATAACAAGAGCGCCGGATTCTTGGTTAATCATAGGATTCATTAGCTCAACCATGCCAGACTTACCGGCTGGTGTAATGGTCTTCATCTTGCGCTTGTCCTCAATGTAGACCTCTTTGGCCATTGACAGCCAGATTTCACCGCAGCGCTTCATGCCTTTTGCAAAGTTGCTCATGTAGATAAATGACTGCATATCAACGCGGGTCTGAATCATCTCCACCGCTTTGCCTGAGATGTTGCTGACCATCTTGTCGGCACCACCTTGGTTGCCCAAGATGTCCTGCATGTCGGTCTCGGTTATCTGCAAGAGCGCTGCCATTGCTGGTGGGATTGATGCGCTGCGGGTGTAGGCAACTGGGCCACTAGCTACTTGGTTGCCGTTCTGGTCAGTGATTGGGTTAATCAGCAAGTACGGATAGTCTTTGAGGTTATCCTCTGCCCACATGACTTGATGGCCAGCGACCTGCTCAGGCAGAAGGATGGGCTTTTCAACGCTTGACAGTGCGCTTATCTCACCGAGCTTGGATAGCTGCATATTCTTAAGTCTCTGCGCGTCCTTGGCCAGCCTGACGTGTCCCATGCAGCGCTCAATATTGTCAACAAACCAGCGTTTACCGTACACCACGACAATGGGGATGCACTTTCCTGCAATGTAGCCAGCGTCTTCCAGCACCTTGCCACCGGACAGAACGTACTTGTGCACGCGCTTAGTCTTGATGCGCTTTTGACGAATCTCCATCGTGCCAACAGCACTTAGGGTTTCCTCTAGCATCTCGTCGTTCGCAAAGTCTGCCTGGGTGTAGCGTTCTTCCTCGCCTGTAATGGTTTGGAAAATGCGTATAGTTTCGCTCTTTTCCTCGACCTTGTAATACTCGGCCACGTAAACAACGTCAGGTGTACACCAGTCAAACTCATACTGGTGGATAATCTTTGGCCAGCTTGCAGGGTCATCGTTGTAGGCTTCTTTGTAAGCCTGGCGCGTCATTGATGTGACAACAAAACAGAATTTTGCGTCGGACTTGTCTTGTCGTTTAGCGCCAAGGTCAAAGAACACCGAACTGTCAGCGTCAAAAATAGGCTCTATGCGTATGCGTTGGCGGTCATCTTCTGGGTCTTCATCGTCCTCGTAGGTGGTACGCAAGCGCCAGGCACCAATGCCGCCTCCAACAGCTTCCTCAAAAGCGTTGTCATAGGCTTCATCTGCCACGGATGCTTGCTCATCTGCGCGGTATAACCCGTCGCAAACCTCGGCCAGCTTGTCATTGTCTGTGCCGTCTTTGGACACAAAGTCCACGGTGATGCGGTTGTTGCGGTACTCGTTGACCACTCGAATCACGGACAGCATGATTTTATTAACCTCAAACTTGGGCTTGTTTTCGTACTGATCCCAAAGTGGGCCTTCCCACTGACTGCCTGCCAGCGAGTAGAAGCGACGGTCTTGCAAGCACTGAAGGCGCTCGTCACGCAATGCGCTTTGAACATCATCAAATTGCATTAGTGCCTCATCATGCAAATTAGCAAGTCGCTGGTCGTTTGAAAGTCTGGCCATGTTAAATCCTCATTTTGTGCAATTTTCTCACCATTTGTGCATGGTGGCAATTGGCGTGAACATCGCCGGTTTTGTTATGGCTGCGCGTCTGACACCTTCGCAGGCGTAACGCAACGCATCTATGACGTGGTTCTTCTTGTCTTCAAGCACTGGCAGGATTTTACCCGTTAATGCGTCTTGCTTGTAACTGTACAGCATAAGTTCGTCAATAGTGTGGATGCAGCGAGGGTGAACGATGATGTCGTAGTTCTTTAAAAACTCAATGCCCTCCTCTACCGACTTCGGCCCTTTGACTGCTGTCATTATCTTAGGAAAGCCGTTGCGCTTCATGTGGCTGATGGTCTCCGGTCTTGCTGAGTCTGCAACGATTGGCCACTTTTCTGCCTCTGGCACCTGCATAAATAGTTCAGGCGTGTTGACAATCTCACAGCCGACCATGTAAGCCTCATAGTCAATGTAGAGCTTGCGCCCAATGATGTGGCAACGCACCAAGGTGGTTGGGTCAACAGCGAAGCCCCAGTCAGCGCCGAGACGGTGGATTGCGTCTGTTGGAGCTTCGAAGTCGTCCACAACCCAGTTTTTAAACACGCGGCTGTTGCTGTTTGTTAGATACCCACCCATCCAAACGTGCAAGTATTTGTCGGGGTCGCGACGCTTGTCGTACTCCATCTCGTCACGCAAAACGGTTGGAAACCACGGGTTATCAGTAAAGTTAACCTTAATAACGCTTGCGTCTTTTGGTGGTGTCGGGCCGCGTAAGAGAAAGTCAACTGGGTCGGACTGTTGTCTTGGGTTCCACGTAAACCATAATTCACTGTCGGGCTTGCGAATAGTTGGCCGCAACAAGTCAAGGCTGGTCTGGCTCAGGCTTTGGGCTTCCTCCACCCAGGCGCAGTCGTAGCCCTCCAGCGACTTAATGCTATCGGCGGTGTGGTTCTGCATACCTTGAAAAATAATCGCGCCATCGGCCTTCTTGGACTTAATGACCGCATCCTGCACCTCAAAGTAGGCTCCAGCGTTCATGGCCTGAATCTTAATCTCTAACAAGCGTTTGACTGACTGGCTGAGTGATTTCTGGATTTCACGCACGCAAACACTGCGCCGCTTTTGATCCATGATGTGAGCCTCAATCATTAGTTCGGCAAAGGTGTGTGACTTGCCAGAGCCTCGACCGCCCCATGCGCCCTTGTAGCGGCTGGCCTCCATCAATGGCGTTGCCCACTCAGGAGTTTGGATTTGCAGGGTTTTACCCATTCTTGACAATGACGCGCTCAATCTTGGCAAACTCTAACGGAACGCCATCAGCACCTGTCAGTTCGTGCTTTTGCACCTCAGACCATCGCATCTGAGTCTTGCTCCACCAGATCATTGCTGTTGTGTCGCCGCCTATTGCCTTTTGGAATAGTGTTTGTCCTACCTGCTCATTAGCTGTGGCTTTGCCGGAAACCAGCTCGGCTGCAAAGTGTTTGCGCAGTGTGTCGGTGTCGATTCCATCACGCACTAAAACTGCTATTTGCTCAATTGGCAAGCCGACTCCTGACAAACTTTGTACCTGTTTGCGTTCTGCATCGGTCGGCTCAAATGCCGGTCTTCCCGCACCTGGCCGCGCACCACCATTCGGCCCTGTCTTTTTTAATACCGATTTTTCAGTTGTTTTCTTTTTTGTTTCCATTTTTTACCTTCGCGAAAGGTTACTTAGTTTCTGCGTGTGTGGTTTTGTATATGGTCTTTATGCATATTGCATTTAAAACCTTATGCTTCATTCTACTCAAAAAAACGCCCACCGCAAGGGCAGGCGTAAGTTGGCGCAAACCAACAGGAGAGAAGGCTTCATTGTAATTGCAAGCGCCACCAGTGTGCAAGTAGCAAAGCCTCAGCCCGACCATTGTCCTTTTTGCGTGCCAAAGGTGCTTCTGGCCATAAGTGGCGTGCAAGTAGTAGCGACTCGTTTTTGTCGCTTGTTAGGCAAAGGTCACGTTTCCACTTTTTAGGCGCCACCATGTGCGTAGGCGCATTTATACGCTGCATCAAAGCCAAGGCCATGCCAAACGCTATACCGAATTTAAACGTAGACGCTACGCCTTGCTTTGGCATTGAATGTACGGCCTCCACGCATACCTCTAAGTCTGCGCCGTCTCTTGCTTGGCTAATCTCGCTGTGGATGTCGTTGGTCAATAACTGCTTGCTGTCGTTTAGCATATCGCCACAACCCACATACTTACCGTGCCAGTCAATCATGCCCCACGCGCCGCTAAATCCTGGGTCTATACCTAATATTTTCATTGGTCGTTAATCCTTTGCATAACTTCGTTTAGCAGGTCGAACTGATTGCCGTATTGCTTTTCAAAGCGCTTTTTCCACGGGTGGACTGCTATAAGCCCAGCTTGTCCTGTGTTTTCTTGGTGGTGTCCCGCGCATAGGGGTAAGACCTTGGTATGCGCGTTTGGCTTGGTTCGCCCGTCAATGTGGTGTATCGACACTTGGTCGTTAAAGACGCCATCCTTTAGGCAAGCAATGCAACCAAGTTGAGCAATGCGGTTTTGTAGCGCCTTTTCTGACGTTGAGCGTGTTTTACCCTTCATCTAATGTCACTCCATTTTGAGCCGCCCACGCCATGCAGAACTCTGTGAACTCGCTTGCGTCTGCCTTATTGAATTTGCGCGACTGTAGACCCAATTGAACTACCCTTTGGCCATCTAAGCTGGGCGCTACCCTCCCTGCTGACCTGCCAGTCTCGCTTGCCCATTGGTCAATCAAGAAACGCTTCCAGCTTTCGCCATCCCACTTAGCGCCCGCATGGTTTGCCTGCTTTGCAATCTGGCCAATAATTGCGTGGTACATCTCATTTTGAGGCTGGCTGCGAGTCTCGCTTGTGACTTCCAATGTAAATTTTTTACCTCCTATCAGATGAGGCTTCATCTTTTGATAAATGTTCGTTACCACCTGGTGCGCCTGTTGCGCATTGTGTAGCGTTATTTTCATTTTCTGTTCTTCTCCAATGTCATTAGCGCCCTAATATCATCCGCGTACTTTTGGCCGTATTTTTTTGCCAATTTATCCATCACACCCCTAAACCACTCTGGCGCTTTTTTAGCTTGCCACTTGTAGCTGTACACCAACTCGCGAGCCAAACCCTTGTCAGCGGCCTGTTGCGACCTTTTAGACTCGATGCTTTGTTGCACTCGACGCTCGGCTTGCTCTTTCTTTGTGCCCCAGGGGATTAAAGACAACGCTTTTGCTTTTCTGTAAGTTTTGAATTCACTTTTAGTTGATGCACATTTTGTATCCCATCGCCGTTTAAATTCTTTGACCTAGCTTTGCCACCGAACGTTCCAGCTCTCAACGTCTGAAACTGGTGTCATCGCTAATAATACTTTTCCCAATAAACATTGTGAAAGCATTTGGTATTGATTCTTTTTTCATATAGCAAGCCATAAGTTGAGTGTAATTAATCCGCAAGTGACAAGCCCTACTGCAAACAGTATTACAGCAACAACCGATAGTTTTACTAAAACATTGCGCCAGCGCTGTGGGCTTTGATGCTGGTAATTGATGTATGGCTCTGCGTCTACCGGTATTTGACTTGCCCTAACTCGGCGTTGTAGCCAAGCATTTGTTCTTCTAATTTCTTTTTCTGCGCTCATTGCTCTCTCCTTTTGTACTTATAAAACACGTGAAAACCAATTACTTCTGTCATTTCAAGCCTACCCGCCCAGCGAGGGTAGACAGATAGTGTGTGGTAGTGCGTTGACCTTCGCGTGTTGTCCTTTAACCGGCCTGCGATTGCCTTAGCCACTACCCGTTGCACTTTCGGCGTGTACGCCACCAACCTTGGGTTTCTAGCTCTGTAATCGTTAGCCCAGCTAAACTGTTTGCGTTGATACACAACTTTGCAGATAGAATTCGGCCAGCGCTTACTTGCGACCCTGTTTAAGACTACCGAGGCCACAGCCCTAATGCCAGCCAGGCTCTCCCCACGTGCTTCGTAGTGCAAATTATCAGCCAAACACTTAGCCTGCGGCGAGTACGGCACGGCCAATGCCGATGCCGGTAGCATCAACACGGCCAGTAACTTAAACACTGCCCCTTGCACGTATAGCTTTGGCACACCAAGTCGCCAGCACCTCCTCGCCGCTGTATTCGGCGTCAATGTCATCACACACCTTTGCACACGCCTCACGCTCCCCATTCACTGCTTTGTCAATCTGCTTGAGCCAAAACTCGGAGTGCTTGTTGCTGTAGTCGCTCCTGACGAGTTTGGCAAAGTGTTCGAAATACTGCTCGCGCAACAACAGGCCGCTCCGCCCCTTACAAAATGCACCAGCCTCCTGCGCCATTGCAATAACTTTTTCTATATTCATTTCCTCATCTCCCGCTCGATGGCCAAGAGTCTCTGCTCAGCCTGTTTCAGTAGCCACAGCACATCAGGCGCATTGGCGCGGGTGCTTGCAAAATACAATGAGCCGTCAGCTTCATAGCCAACAATCACCACCTCTTTTAGCATTCCTACTGCTCCAGTCAATACCGCGTCTGGGTCAAGGTCAAGGCGCGTCTCGCCTGCATCTAGGCCGATGGGAAAGTCGATTAATTTAGCCATTGTTCTTCTCCTGTTGCTTAGCATCTAAGCAGTCTTTGCAAATAAACTTGCGAAACGTTCCAATAAACTTAATGCTGCCGCCTTTTAAGTATTTATCCTTTTGACACCTCAGGCACATCTGCGGCCTGGAGTGCATAAAACGCTCATTTTCCTTCTTTGCTGATAACGCATAAGCGTTTTCCTTGGCAGGTGAAAAACTCCTAAATCCATTGCTCATTTCACTTTCTCCTTATCGTTTATAACTTTTGCCTTCTTCGACCTCAGTACATCGCGGACAATCCGCTGCGACCTGTCTAACTCGCCCACCGTCACGATTTCTAATTGCTCATCATGTAATTGCATTGCCTCATCCAGCGTTTGCATCTCAGAACCCTTCAAGATGTAGTGGTCTGTCCTCATACCGCGTTTGCAGACCTCTAGAAGCGCGTCTAAGCCATTTTTCGCAACAAAAGCATACTCAGTACCAAACCCCATTAGAACAAGCGCCTCGCACGTGTTTAAAGCGCTTATCAGTACATCCAGCTCTTTTCGTTTTGCCTCGCCTTTGACTAGCATAGCCAGGGCATTGTGGTTCTTCAACTTCAGGGTCAACAGAGAGCCTTCATGCTTTGCAACTGGTGTGATGCTTTCAATCACAAAAGCCAGTGGATTGATTAAGACGGGCTTGGGTTTGTATTTGGTTTGTTTTTTCATACTGTTCCTCTGTAATCTCACTAACAATGTACAACGCTTGGTTGATTATGAATACAGGGTAATCCCTACCTTCACGCACTAAATCAAGTATTTTTGTTGCTGCGCAGTAGTTCATTGCAAAGCCTCTTTAGCAAAGCGCAAGGTTGTTGGGTTTATCTTTACCCCGTCTGCATAGCCCTGCAATATTCGCTTTGCCCAAGCCCTGTGGTCAACCGGCAAGGCTTTAGCAACCAATTGCTTGAGGTCTTGTAGCTTAGACAACTCACGAGCCAAACGCTCTGGGTCTGCTTTTGGCTCTGGCAACCTTGGTGCTTCAGGTGCAGGTGAACGTCGGCACAGGTTTCTAAACTCGATGATGTTGGGCGCTCGCTCTGGCAGGTTTTCCAAAGCCCATGCCAGCACTTCAAGCCGCCCACCGTAACCACTTAACTCGTGCGCCCAGGCGGTCTTTACATCAGCAAGCGGAACGTCAGACCACTGGCGCGACCACGCCGAACCATAAGTTGCCGCTAGGCGTTCAAAAAGCCTGTCAATTGCTTTGATTGATATACTCATTTCAACTCCAATACGCTAGTGTCAACGTCAATAAAAGATTGTGATTCTGTTGGCCACTGCCTGCCGGTCATTTCCTCCCAAC
>Ga0222688_1000391_pt1 | contig 10658 bp, 21 predicted proteins | sample AntAcemetage1165_FD_181151 | JGI IMG/M metagenome (GOLD analysis project Ga0222688, IMG submission 181151) | Saline water microbial communities from Ace Lake, Antarctica - #1165 | ecosystem: Environmental > Aquatic > Non-marine Saline and Alkaline > Saline | place: Antarctica: Ace Lake... | reverse complement strand
AAGCCCTGTAATCTCTAACCAAATGGTGATATCTAACGCTTTGCGCGGCCTAGTGTATTGCCTAACGTTTAAACGCAACGACGAGCGGGCAATCCGCGCCAAATTCAGAATGGAGTGCGGTCCCATGGCCAAGATTGAAACGGGTCAAGTTGATTGGCCGCGAAAAAATGACGGAAGAATTGTCATTAATTTTGTAAACGTCGAAGGTCGCCCTATTGATGTTTCGGGGGCAACCGAAATAACCTTTACAATTGCTGAGTCAACAAAAGGTCCGTCTCTTATCACAAAAACATTAAGCTCCGGTCAGATCATACTGGCCACTAACAGCCAAGGGTTCACTTTGATAACCGACACAGAAACAAACTTGGCTCCAAAAAAATACTATTACGAGTGCCGGATAACCAACGCCGATGCACAATTTCAAACTGTTGCTGCAGGCGCGTTTGTTATTCAAGACACACTTATTGGGGTTTAAGTTATGCCACTTGGTTCATTTAATGCTACAATCGTAAACACGGCAGGCGACGTTGTGCCAAACGCGCAAGTTCAAGTTCGGCGCACGTCAGACAATGGCCTTGCAACTCTGTTTTCTAACGCGGCTGGGGATGCAAAGGCCAACCCGTTTAACGCTGACGCGAATACTGCGTTTGCCCAGTTCTTTGCAGAGCGGGGGACGTATACAGTTGCAGCGTCAACGGGGTCGGGGACTGTCACTTGGACAGTAGACGTTGTATCTGCGTTTGAGCCGCCACTTACTAGAGAAATTGCAAACGGATCTGCGACGGCGCCGTCCATAGCGTTTGCGTCCGACTCAAACACGGGGCTCTACCGCATTGGCGCGGATCAACTAGGGCTGGCTGAGGGCGGTGTTGATCGCGGGCGCCTCTATGCTCGCAGAAACATTCTTGGCACGGTGAGTCAGACGGCTGGCGTCCCCACGGGTGCCGGGTTTGAAAGCGGCGCAAATGCCAACGGCACGTATGTGCGGTTTGCGGATGGTACGCTGATCTGCACACACAACGTCACACTATCCGGCGGCGAAAACACTACGATTTCCGGGACATGGACATTTCCTTCCGCCTATTCAGTGTCTCCGGTTGTTACCTTTGGCGCGACCAGCCCCCCCCCGAATGGTACGCGCGCACGCGCACTCTGGCAGGACACCGGAACAACTGTTCGCGCGCTCAAGGCATCAATAGCTGTGGACTGGCCTGCCAACACGAGCGAGCCGTTTTCCGCAATGGCCATTGGCCGATGGTTCTGAAGGAGCCCCACCCATGAAAATCACATTGCACCCAGTCCGCGCTGATGCAGCGCTAACCCTGTCTCGCACAGGTGACACACTGACTGTCAACGGGGTGGCGTTTAACTTTACCGCGCTCAAGGATGGTGACACAAGGCCCCGCGATGCGGTGGACTGCCCTGCGCTGCTGTCTGACGTGACGCGCATTGACGGCGTGCTGCACCTGACGCTGCTGCTGCCCCATGGCGCGAACGCCCCGCAAGAAACGCTATTCCCTGAGCCGCTGCTTGTGACGCAGGATGGCGATATTGCACTGCCACCCTATACGGCCCCGACAGAGCAACTGACATGAGCAATATCAGCTCCAGCAAGGTTGGCGCGTTTGTTATTCAAGACACACTTATTGGGGTTTAAGCTATGCCACTTGGTTCATTTAATGCAACGATTGTAGACGCGGCTGGGGACGTTGTGCCGGGCGCTGAAGTTGAGGTTCGGCGCGCGTCAGATGGCGCGCTGGCGACTCTATTTTCTGATGTATCGCGCACCGCAATTACAAACCCGTTTAACGCTGACGCGACTACGGCGTTTGTCCAATTCTTTGCAGAGCGGGACACTTACACCGTAGCAGCGTCAACCGGCACTGGTACTGTCACTTGGACAGTGGACATTACGCCGTCCAATGACGGGGCAACATACGCACCAACGCGGGCCGAGGCGCTGCTGCTGAATGTGCCAGATGCTCAGGATATTCTGTTTGTTCGTAGCGGTGTTGGGTTGCTGGCGTACAAGCGCGACGCTTCAAGCACGGCGCTAACCACAGCAGACGGGCAAAGATGGTTGCCTGACGGTGACGTGTACCCCGATCACTGGGCGGCGAACACAACCCCCGGCACGACAGACATGCAAGCAGCGCTTGTGGGCTCTGTGGCTTACTGCTTTATTGCAGGCCGGTCCTTGCGCGGCGGGGGTCAATACTTGGCCACGGGAAACGTGCCAAACCTGTGGGATGTTACAACTAACGGGACGTGGAGCATTCTTCAAGATGGCTCCACGTGGCACGCAAACCCTAAAGGCGACTCACAACTGGTTGTGATTTACTGCACTCACGATGGAAGCGCGCAAGCGGACGGGAGGACAGCAGCACAAGGCACCACGTTTGGGTCCGCATGGGCGCGCATGCTTGCACTGGGTAGCAAGTCGGCGGATGGACGCTGGCGGATTCAAATGGAGGCCGGAACATTTACCGATACGGGGGTTGTGATCAGCAAGGTGCCGTACTTCAGGTATCCACTTGAGGTTTTCGGTCGTTCTGCTGGGGGGCTGGGCGCGGTGCCTGAAACTGTTTGGAGCGGGACAGGCAACGCAGCCTACGCGGCAATGCGCGGCGGTCTCAGCAATTCTGAAAACGGGTTTCTAAACATAGGTTTTCAGAACATCAAACTTGCCAATTGGTCTCAAAATGGAATTATTTACTGGCATAATGGAATTGTGCGGAGCCGGAACCTTCATGCAGCGAATACGCCATACCCCTTCGATTTTCGCGGGCTTCGCTTGGATATAACGGGCGGGATTATTGACGGGGCAACAGGTGGCATTCGCTCTTACTACGGATGCAACTCCAACATTGGCGGCTTTGGGGCTAACGAGCGGATCACGTTTAACAACTGTGATTTGCCTTGGTCTGTCTCGCGCGGTGGGATTGCATACGTAGAAAATTGCTTGCACACCGGAACAATGACCCATAACGGCGCGGTCAGTCAAATGGCGAGGATAAGAACGCAGGGAAACACGTTCGGGGCGTCAACGTCTGAAATCATCAACGTGGAAAACGGCATCTGGGATCAGGCGAAAGACGACGCATCGGCTGACGTTTTTCCAACTTTAACAGAAACTATGAGTGCTTACACTGCTCGCGGAACGGCATCCATTCAAGGGCTATCCGTCTTGGGCAGCAGGTTCATGCACGTCAGGTCAGGCAGAACGGGGGGGACTAATCAGTTCACTGTGGACACTGTGGGTGGCGTCGCGGCCCTCCTGTCCGATGGATCGCTTGGCGGCGCGGACTGGGTGCCGTTTCGTATGCCTAAATTTACACTGTTCAGCCCGACTGTTATCCTCGAGGTTGACGTGGAATTTACACTGGCAGAAGCACACTCGGGCGGGGTTTTTGCTCTCCACGGTAACGGCGCGCCGAGCGCTGCCAATCTACTAGGCGTTGTAAACATTCCGTCTGTAGCAGGGTTCACACGCGGGACTATAAAGCTGCGCGTGATAAATGATCCGGGCGCTTCAACAGGTTCTTACGAAGGGGTTTGGACCGCAGCGGGGGGCCTTAGCACTGGCTCAACTGCCAACTTGGCATCTACTTCATTGCGGGATAATGACGCGTCGGGGTATCTTTTCAGACTCTACTGGACGCCTGCCTCGGCAGGTGACGCGGTGTTTTCAAACCTAATTACATACGTGACATTGTAGGAGGCGCGCAGCACCCTCAACGCCGCCGAAGGAATTTACTAAATGCCGAGAACTATTGCAGAACAAGTTGCCGAAATTGCAGCCATGGTTGCGCACATGAATGGCCGCGCGGAGGAGGACCGGCAAGAGCGGAAAGTTGCGCAGGCTGAAACCGAACGGACGCGGCGTGCCACAAGCGTAGAGCTCAGTGACATTCGGCACGGGCAAGCTGATGTTCTGCGGCGGCTGGATAATATCGAGCCTGTCACGGATCTTGTCACGTCAGTGCGTGCTCGAATAACCGGAGGGCTTATGCTGCTAGGCGTGCTGGGCGCGATTGCATGGGGGGGCGTCTTATTCTTCAAAGATATAATTGTAGGGTGGTTTACATGAAGGTATCTGACAAAGACACCAAAACGATTTTGAGAGGAATGGATAAATGACCTACCAGCCAGATAGCCGCGTGCAGTACATCGTGCAGCACTACAGTGCCACACCAATCGAAAGCGACTTTACCGCTGCTGACATTGACCGAATGCACCGTGCGCGTGGGTTTCGTGGGATCGGCTACCACTACTTCATCCGCAAGAATGGTATGGTGGAAGCCGGACGTGACATGTCACAACCCGGCAAGGTTGAAGTCGGGGCGCACTGCAAGGGATCCAACTCAAACTCAATCGGTATTTGTGTTGAGGGGGGCGTGACCCGTGCCGCCATAAACGTGGGTGTTGATAACCGCACGCCATCGCAAATTGATGCACAGATCAAGCTGATACGGGAATTGCTGGTGCGCTTTCCTAACGCAAAGGTCGAGGGCCACCGCGACATGCCCGGAGCGGCAACGCAGTGTCCCGGCTATGACGCAGCCGCATGGTGGGCAGGGGTGAGTAACGCAAAGCCCGCGAAGGCGTCACCGGGAAAATATGCCACCCCAAGCACTGGCGGCGGCTTCTGGGCATCCCTATTTGCTGCAATCTTCGGAGTACGCAAATGAACTATGCACTTATCGCCCGCACGGTCCTCCGCCTTGGTGCGCTTGCCGCTGTATCGGCTGGGCTGGCCACCGAAGGCACCGCCGCTGTGTTTTACCAGAACGCGGATATCGCCGCAGTGACCGCCCTTTTGCTGTCTGAAGCATGGCTGGCGTTCGACAAGTGGCGCGACCGGAAGGCCGCGAAATGATCGGCGCGCTGCTAGGCTCCGTCTGGCCCTATATCCTCGCCGCTGGTGTCGCTGTTGCTGGCGTGGCTGGCGCTTACCTGCGCGGGCGCAAGGATGCGTCTGACAGGGCGGAAAAGCGGGCGGCTGATGAATACATTAAAACACGCAGGGAGATTGACAATGCGGATCTTGGTATTGGTGCCACTGATGATGGCAGGATTAAACGGCTGCACAGCATTGCAGACAGGGAGCGCGGCGGCGGTAGTTGACGCCAGCGCGCCGTTTGTTGGGCCGTGCGCTGGTGCACTGGCTGGCAAAAGTATGCCCGCCGCCCGTAAAAAGTGCTTGCCAATATTGGTTATCTTGGATGGCGCGATATGACCGAGCCCCTGCGCATATCATGCCTGCAAGAGGCCATAAACCTGACCGCAGGGGACCGAAATAAAACCTACGGCCCGCCTGTCCAAAAAATGCAGCATATTGCGGACATATTTAACGCATGGACAGGGCGAGACCTGACCGCGCGGGAAGTGGCCCAGCTTCACATCGCAACAAAAATGGCCAGATCGCAGACAAGCCCAACGCACAGGGACAGCTATGTTGACGCAATGGCCTATCGAGGCATAGAGTATGAATGTGCCGTTGAAGAATTTACACAGGAGCCGACCCCATGAAAAACCTTATCGCAGTCCTTGCTGTTGCAGCGTTCGCCACCCCTGCCCTTGCTTCTGAAAATTGCGCGCTCCGGCCTGTTGTGCTCGAGCACCTCGCTAGCAAATACAGCGAATCCATTAGGAGCATTGGGCTCATGGAAAACGGTGCCGTGCTGGAGATGTTTGCGAGTGCATCGACAGGAACGTGGACTATGTTAGTAACAGGACCGGACGGCGTAACATGCCTCATTGCCAGCGGCGTTTCGTTTGAGGGGTTTTTGCCGCCGCCGGAGGGCATTGACGGATAGCGGGGGCGAAGCCGGTGCCAACGCCGCCGCTTTCACATGAAAAGATGCAGGAGGCCATTGACGCTGTGGGCGCCCACGGGTCGCAAAAAGATGCGGCTCAGGCAATCGGCATTCCGCACGGCACATTCCGAGGCCGGTACCAAGCTGCAAAAAGGGCGGGCTTGCACTTGTCCAGCGGCGCACAGAAGGCCATGAATAATGCGGGGCTAAACGGCGTTGAGGCCAAGGGCGGGTGGATACACAATTATGACTCGGAAACGGGCAACAAGACCGGCACAACGCGATGGACCGCGCCGGTTGAAACATCGGAGGATGTTCTTGGTCGAATGCGCGAGGCGTTCGAGGGTATGACGCCACTAGCGCCGGTATTGCGTCCTGAGAGCACAGTTGCAGATCTGTGCAACGTGCTGCCACTATTCGATGTGCATTGGGGCATGGCCGCATGGGGTGAAGAAACGGGCGGGCAAGATTATAACCTGACACTTGCGCGGGATGATCTTATGCGCGGCATGGAAAAGGTTTTATCCCGAGCCGCGCACGCCGATACATGCGTATTGCTTCTGGGAGGTGATTTCCTCCACGCTGACGACGACAAGGCGCAGACACCCGGCAGCAAGCACCCACTCGACGTTTCCGCGCGGATGTACAAGGCGCTTGATACCGGGATTGCCATAATCAAGTATGCAGTCACGCGCGCGCTCGAGCACCACGACCGAGTTTTAGTGCGGGTGCTGCGAGGCAATCACGACCCCAACTCGCACCGCGCGATTGCGTTTGCTCTGCGCGAGTGGCTGGCAAATAACGACAGGGCCAGCATTGATATGACGCCAGCCGAGTTGTTTCAGTTCCAGTGGGGGCGCACCGCAATCTTCGGCCAGCACGGCGACAGAATGACGCCCACAATGCTTGCTCTAAAGCTGGCAGACGTTTGCCCGTTTTGGACCGAATGCAGGCACCGCCATGCCTACACCGGGCACAAGCACAATCTAGCTGCGGCACGGATTGGCGGGCTGAATTGGCAACGGCTAGAGCCTTTCGCGCCAACTGACGATTATGGTTCATCGTGGGTTAATCGGCGCGGCATGAAGCTCGACACTTACGACAAGCGGGACGGCTGGGTTGGCGGCGCTGGCGACCCGCTAGAGCGGGATTAGCGCCTCTGCCTCCTGTGGCGTGGGGGTTATGGTAATTGTCTCATGGGCGCCGGGGTATTGCTTTAGACTCTCGCAGAGTTTCGCCGCGCAGGCATTGCAGATCGGCCCCGTGCTATTGTACCCGCTGGCCTTGTTTACCCATGATATTGATATTGATTTTTCGGGGTGGTCGCAAAATGAAATAACCATTATTCTGACTCCTATGGCGTGAAGGTTAAAGCATGTCGTGCAGGTGTACGGAAGCCCCGCCAATCGTTGTTAAATCATCCCCATCTTCTGTTGATACGTTAAGCGGTGTGAGGTCCGTCCATCCGGCTACCCCGTCAATCATTGTGGCAACCATATGCACGGCCACTTGCGGGCTAGATGCCTCCCTCGATATAAACCTCAATGCGGCGGCTAAGTCTTTTGCGTCCATCGTTCTATCCTTTCGGGCTATGCGCCCTGTTGAGGGCGGGGTGGCGATGATGGCGTCTGCAGTCTCATTCAAGTTGACAAGAACAGTCAGCGCCGCCTCACGCGCAAGGGCGGCGTCCAGTGCGTTCTCGAAGCATGTCTGCAAGAAATTGCTTTCATAAGAGACGCGCGCCCCGTCTCGATGCCTCGGGAAGTAATCCACTTTGGCCTCACACATCGTATCCTCGACGTGCTGCATCAGCCGCGCGATCAGGTTTTTTGTTGTGGTCTCGTCCATCGTTCTATCCTTTCGGGCTATGCGCCATGTTGGGGGTGGGCTGGGGTGTTGTGGGGGTGGGCTGGATCAGGGCGAGGGCAATGCGCGCTGGATTGGCGGCGTAATCGCGTTGCCTGCGCCGTTCTTGCACGGGGTGATCGCACGGATATTCTTGCTGTATGTAGCCGTCAATTTCCTCGACGCATTCAGTCAAAGCATCCCGCGCCATATCGGCCTGCGCCTGTGCGGTGACAAGCTGGGTGATCAGGGCGTCACGTTCGGCGGCAAGGGCTTTAGCCATGGTGTAAAGGTTGTGCGCCTCTTCCGCCATCCCCTCGACGTTGTAAAATTCCATATCTCCATCGTTGCCACACGGTTTTGCGCTGGCCTCGTATTCATCCCATGCGGCCTCCACAGCCTCTGTCGTTGTGTCTGTCATGTCTGTTCTCCCTCAATTCGCGGCGCATCTGCACCAACCGCTCTAAATGTGTGTCGTTTTGTAGATCCGCTATCTCGTCGCGGTGCCTGCGGGTGTAGATCGGGGCATCGCTCAAGTGCTCAATGCAGTTTGTGCGGCGCGGGGCCTTCGGGCGGCGGATGATGCGCCATAGTGCTAGGATGCGGCGGATCATGTGCTTGTCTCCGGTGGGGTGGGTAGGGGCATCCAGTGGGTGGGCCATTCGTCAGCATCCATGTGATCCGTTAGGTCGTGCCCAGTGTTTCTCTCGTACACATTTCCACCTATGCAGTACGCAGCGCTGATTGACTCTGCGTACAATCTGCTTTCGCCGTATTCGATCCCAAGTCTTGAAAGGGCGTTATTGAGTTTTCCAAAATAAACCATTATTGCTCCGTCCTCCGGCGCGGTCGCTATGTCCTGCCATTGCGGGGCAAGGTCCGCGCGGACGTATTCGGTGGCGTCATGGCTTGCGTTTTCCTTTTGCGGCCATGAAGCTAGACCAGCATCGTACCCCGCATCAGACCAAGGCGATGACCTCCATACCCGATCTGGCGCGCTCACAACACCCCCCCAAACCCGTAGACAATCCACGGCAGGGCCACGAAAATAACGGCCAGGCATGTGACGCCGATAACGTCACCGATAAATGCGCGGATCATTGTGCAGAACCCTTCGTCAGCAGGTTATCAGTCATGGCGCACGACACGCCGCGAAGGGGGGCGACGTATTCCTCTGCAATGCTATGCTCTGTGGCGTAGTCAATCGCCGATGCCACGCGGGTGAGGTATTCGCGGGTTACGGCTTCCTTTGGGCTGGGGATGGCGGCAATATAGGCGCGGGCTGCGGCGATGCAGTCAGAGGCAGAAGCCGCAAAGAAAATCTTGTATTGCTCACCATTGAACGGGCGACCGTTATAGTGCGCGTCGATATGAATGCTGGCTTTTGAATGTCCGATTGTTATTTGCGCCTGTGGGGCTTTGATTGCCTTTTCAGACATTTCGGCCTCAAGTGCAGCCATTTCACTTTTCAATTCCGTGATGTTCATGTCAGTCTCCTTGCGGGGCGCTGGCCCCTGTTGTCGAAACGGTTGCGGCGCGTGGTCCTAAATACACCCGACCATCGCCGTCGCATCTGGCGCAAAACTGCGTGTGGTTGTTGCCGCGCACATAGTCGTAATGCGTTGACGGGCTGCCCGTGCCGCTGCACTCATTGCATGGGATGTATCCGGCGGGGTGCATATTCAAACCCCCAGATCAATGTCGTATTTTGCGGCCATCTCCGCAACGAATTTGCGCGTGGCGGTTGCGCGGCTTTGCTCAGTGATCTGGCGCATCTGCTTCCCGTGTGCGCGGATCTTTTCAATGTGCGCGGCTTGGTCCAGTGCATCCTGTGCTGCGTCGAGTAGCAGGATCATGCGCTGCAGGTCGCAAGAGTTGACGGCGGTGGTGTCGGCGGCGGTGTTGGTCATTGTGTTGTTCCTTTGTGGAGCGGGGCACTAACCTCGCGTGGGGGTTAGGCGAACAGGCCCATGATGCTGCCAAGCGGCACAACAATCACGCCAACGATGCGCAAAACGCCTTCAATGGTGATTGCTTGTGACCAGTCCATTCCAGCCAGTGAGATAATGTTAATTATCCAGCCGCCTGCAATGGCGACGAGGAAGGCGGCGAGCGATGCAAGTCCGATAGTTTTCATTGTGTTGTTCCTTTGTTTGTGTTCCTGCAATCAACCTACGCCGTGCGAATGCCCGCGTCAATACATATTTTCTCTTGCGTATTGATTGACGTATTGGTACGGTGGAGCATGGCAAAAACATATTGGCTCCAAATCAGAGTGACGGAAGAAGAACACCGCCACTACCACGCCCTTGCTAAACAGCAGGACGTGACAATCACACAGGTAGTGCGCAAGGCAATGCAACGCTGGGCCGCGCGAATAGCAAAGAAAGATAAGGTATGAGCGATATAAAAGACGACGGCGGGTCAGCGTATCCAAGCGACGCTTTCATCAACACCAGCGTGATAGGCCGAAAGCCATATTCAGGCATGAGCCTTCGGGATTACTTTGCGGGGCAGGCGATGGCCGGGTTTAGTTCCAGCACCCACCAAAACACCAAGCCAAACTTGCCTCGCTGGGAACTAATGGCGGAAGACGCTTACAAAATGGCAGACGCAATGATTGAGGCTCGCAAATGACCCCCAAACAACGCACCACACTCGCCCGCATGTCAGACGGTGACTGGCACACATGCCGCGACACCACAGGCGGCGTGCTGTCTGCGCTTTATCGCGGCGGGTATATCCGTTGCGCGTGTGAGCGCCCGCAAATGGTCGAACGGCTCTGGACAATCACGCCAGACGGGCTTGCGGCGCTGGAGTCTACGGAATGAAGCCGCTTAAAGTGCTGGACCTGTTCAGCGGCATTGGCGGGTTTAGCCTTGGACTTGAGCGCACCGGCGGCTTTGAAACCGTGGCGTTCTGCGAGATTGAACCGTTCCCGCGCAAGGTATTGGCGAAACATTGGCCGGAGGTGCCTTGCTATGAAGACGTTAC
>Ga0222688_1000385_pt1 | contig 10761 bp, 10 predicted proteins | sample AntAcemetage1165_FD_181151 | JGI IMG/M metagenome (GOLD analysis project Ga0222688, IMG submission 181151) | Saline water microbial communities from Ace Lake, Antarctica - #1165 | ecosystem: Environmental > Aquatic > Non-marine Saline and Alkaline > Saline | place: Antarctica: Ace Lake... | reverse complement strand
TTCTTGACGCCCCCATTATTCAAGAGTCCCACATTGTTCTTAGGTGTGATCATCTTTTTGACGAGAGTTCTCTTACGAGAAAACTTCACAGGTTCGTGAACGTTCATACCACTGAGACGCTTACCGATGGCATCCTGTAAATCGTATTTTTTAAGATTTTCAATCTTCTTGAGTCCAGCTTTTCTCGCGAGACGTACAAGGTCTTTACGTCTGACTGTGGAGCTGAAAAACAACTCATAGTCTTTAGATGACAGTGGTGACTTTTTGTCGATCAAATACGTTTTAGTCGAGTTCATGACGAGAGGGGGTAGAGGCAACTTACCTGCCTGAATATCTTCATATACTCCACATATTTCTTCCTTTGTTAGTTTAATGGTTTTCCCGGTATTCATCCTTATGAGTTTCCTGAGAGTATCTAAATCCGCGTCGGGGTCGCACGCGTCTATCATATATATTAGACTAACAAAAAAGTATTTTGAATATCCTATATATTTTATACAAGGGAGGTCATCTGTTTGAATTGTGGTAAGGTGATACGTCGAGCATTAAGCCGTTGGAGAAGTTGTCTATCTTTTAGTGTTATTGTGCGTTTAAGAGACTTTAGGTGTTCACGCGCTTTGACTCGTGTATTACGCATTTTGGATATTTGTACACTCTTGATTACTCTCTGATTATTTAGAGTTTTTACAGCCTGAATAGAAGCTTTCGCCTTTGATGCATTAAGTTTATTCTTTTGTATCTGTTTCAAAATACCGGACGCCTGTCGCTTTATTACGTTTATATTACCAGACATGCGCAATAATTTTGTTTTTTCAGAGTTTGGAAGATTCAATGTGTTAATGTATAACTTTACCTGAGTTCTTCTTTGTACATCTACAGTTTCCTTATCATTTTTTACCTTTAGGGTTTGTTGAATCATTCGTTTGATCGCGTTGATATTTGTGTTACCCTGTACTCCCCGTAAAAAACCTCTTCTCTGACTGAGGTTCACTTTCATATCGTTCATGTATCGAGAAAGTTCTGTCTTCTTTTTACTTATCTTAGAAGCATCTGCTCTCACCTTCATTTGATTAGCTTTTTCTCGAATATACTTCATCCCATCTTGAGTGGTTGTAGTGTTGACTTGGTTGAGAAGGTTCTTGGCATTGTTTCCGAGATTTTTAGAAGCGATATATTGTCTGAGTTGAGTTTGTAACACATTTTCAGATCTTTGTTGTGTATCCAAATTTCGAGCTTTTTTTATCACGACATTGACATTGTTCATGTTAGCTAAAATTATTTTTCGGTTATTTTCCGATAGAGACATTGGTTTGAGAGCATTAGTTAATTTCTCACGGTCCCGCTTTTTACGCACACGAATCGCTTCACTCTTGGCTTTTGGAAGTTTAAAATCTGGTACTCTTTCGAAACTGTTTAGAATTTGTTTAGAATTTGTGTTTGATAATTTAAGTGTCTTAAGTAGGGCATTCAGGTTAGATTTCTCTTTATTTTTTAACTCCTTCTTGCGCGTCGAACTCAGTTGTTTAGCAGTGGTTTCGTATAACATGACACTGTTAGGTTTCTTATCATACATTGTGAGAATTGATTTATTGTCTGTATCAGATAGATCGATTCCATCCAATGTCTTTACCAATTTCAGTCTATTTTCAGCAGTCTTTTCGTCGTTGCGAAACTTCTTGACTTGCATGGCTTTCACCCTTATTTTTTGAACATTTTTCACTTTGTCAAAATCAGAAAGTAAATCATTCATATCTTTCTGTGTTAATTTGACTTCATTTTTCAAGAAAACTTGTAAAAGATTCTTATCAGCTTTATGTTTGTTTTCTCTCATCTTCTCCTGAATTTCCATAACCTTCTTCATAGATGTTTTGAGTTGTATATCTGTCGTGACAAATTCTTGAAGAATTTCATTTTGATTCTGTGGGGTAAGACCCAAGAGTGATATTTTCAATTGTTGCATCTCCTGAAACCTCTTAGATCCATACGCCTTCTTAATATTTATCATGATCGCATTGATCTGTTGTGGGTTACGAATCATTGATAGGTTCAACTTTATGGTCATACCAGAATTCAAAATGAGATCAGAAAGTTTCTTCTTCATCTTGGTAATGAAATCTTGATTGATTTTTTTATTGATCTTAGATACGTTGACCAGATTTTCGATTTCCTCTATATCTTCTAAAATCGCGGCGTTTCTCGTTTTACTTTTGAGACGGGTCTTTTGATTTTTCAATTGTTTGATTTCATTGGCTTTTTGTGCATATTCGTTATATTTTTCGGGTACAGCATCAAACTTTTCAAAGATTTTTACGATTTCAGGTTGATCCATAGTGAAACCGAGCTTATCGACAATGTATCGTCGCAGTTTAAATCGAAGCTCCCTCTTACGACGATTGTGATACTTTTCAGCTTCTGAATTATTCTTTGATAACAGATACATCTTTTCACGATTGGTCAGAATCTTGAATGTATTGAGATACTTCAGTCGTTCTTGGCGCTTCTTCAATTGTTCTCGATTTAATTTAGACTTTGTGAGTGTATTGACTTCTTTTTTGAGGTTTATCATTTTTTTACTTCTCGTTTCATTTGTGTTTTCATTTTCATTTTCATTTTCATTTACGTTTAACTTGTGTAACAGTGTCTGTTTATTGTAATTGTTTAGTTGATGTTTGTTGATGTATTCCATTAGATCACGACGAATGCTGTTCGTTTTTTCATCTTGGGTATTGAGTGCTGTTTTGATAGCTGTATTCACGGCAGTGTTAAAGTTCACTAGGTCACTGTTAAAGTTTGATTTAATTTTAATATTGTCTTCGGGATCAAGTGGTAATTCGTCTACAAAGTTTAAGAATTCATCATTACTTTCCACCCAATTACCATGATTCCTGAAGTTTTCAATTTTCGTAGCCTCCTTTTTTAGAGTGTTCATGTTGATATACGTTGTCGCAAACTTTTTCATCACTCGATCGATATTTTGTGGTTTGATTTCAAGTTCTTTTAGAAATTCGGATATTTTATCAGCATTACTACGTCTCAAGTCATTGAGAATACGTGTCATAAACATACGAGCATCTTTCAATACAATGTTAGCGTTTTCATCAGTCAAGAGACGCCTTATGAATAACTGTTGATCCTGGTTAGACATACCCAATGACCGAATGGCGTACACATCAGCAGTTATGGCGGCTCGTTTTTTTTGTGTCGCATATCGATGAATATTCGTTTTAAGTACTCCAAGGTTAGCACCTGCATCAAAAAAAATCAAAAATCTCGTTCTTTCCTCTACAGACAATGTCTTACTGTATTTATTCAAGAATACTTCCATGTTTGCCTTCTCGAGACGCTTTCTACGATCAAACTGGTTTTTGATCTGTTTTTGTTTTACGTTGTAAGCATTTCCAATCTTTGATTTCAAAATCTTCACATTCTTATTTGTTTGTGTATTTGTTATGGGTACGTTCACACCCAAACGTTTAGACATTTGATCAAGTAGAACCTTACTTTGAAACTTTACGACATTATTCACCTTTTTGAGAGTATTGAAATTCTTAGTAGCGGATATAGGTGTCATCGCATTTAGACCACTTTCAATTGCTAGATTAGAAAGTGTTTTTTTAGCAGTCGCGAGTTTAATTGTGTAAGCTTTATTGACTTCACTACTGAGTTTCAATGCGTTGTTTTTTGTATTGCTATTTTTCAATCTTTCAGAAAAGTTGTTATTCAATGAAGCTTCAAGTATCTTACGGTTTACTACCGTCTTAATTTCTTTTAAAGTTTTCTTCTTCATGACGACATCATCAACTTTCTTTTTGATTGAATTAAGGGAAGTGTTTGAAGTTTGAAAGTTTTGAATGAAAGGCGTTGGACTAATATTGAAACGCGTGGCATACCGCTTCAATTCATTTAATTCATTTTGATTCTTCTTTGACTTTTCATTCTTTATCACACTATTCAACTCTGACTGCAATTTTGGTATGTTAACTTTTTTCAATTTGAGACGATTAGTAAAAAGTTTCTTTTTGTTTACAGGAATCTTGACACTCTGAACTTCGAACGACAACACTTGTTTACGTTTAGTGAGTTTATCGTTTTCAGCTTTTTGTTTGGCAACCTTCATTTCCGTTCGAGTCTGTTCGATGAGTTTTTTCATAGGCACGAGCTGATTCACAGTTCTTATAGACGTGATTCTACTCGTAAAGTCCCCGACATCTGACGCATTTTTCAAGAGGTTTAACTTGACCGCCTCTCGAATGGTGACTTGTACAACATTCGCATATTTTAGTGTTTGTATATTCTCAATATCCCCAGCAAACTGTGAATACATACCAAGATTTTTCACCAGTGAAATTAAGTTTAGTTTACGAGTTGCAATTTGAGTATTTTGCTTGTTTTGTCCCTTGTTTTCTATATTCTTTTTTAACGCCAAAATATGACTTTTTGTTTTTGCGTTTCTAACCTGCTTTAAAAACTGACCGTCAACACCGAGAGTGCCAATACGTTTTAATAATTTTCTTTTCTCTTTCTCAACTATTTCGATATCACGTTGCTGTTTCAATTTTTTACCTTCTTCTATGAGCTGTGTGATCACCTGTTTATCTGGTTGAAAACGAGACAAAATACCATTTTTATCACCGTCGTTAAGTCCTATACGATTCAAAGCATTTTTAAGAAACTTGCGTTCGTTGGATACTGATTCCAACTGTCGGTTCCCCTGCAAGTCGTACGCTTCTTTAGTTAACACACGTATATCCTCACCACGATCTAGTCGATGAATGAGGCCGTCGATATCATTATTGTTTAGATTCAACTTCTTGATCGTTTCGAAAAAACTGACTTTAAACCGACCCGTCTGCTGTGTATCCCTCTTTTTCCTGATCGATTCAGCCTCTTGTATCAATTTTGATACATCACTCTCAGGGGTAATCGTTGAAACAACCCTAGTATAGATGTCCTTGGGTAGTGGTGACATCCGACTTTTAAACTCTTGAATCTTTTCTTGGATTTTTAAATCACGGCGTCGTGCATTCATCGCTTGAGCTTTTCGTAAAAGTATATTGAGATTTATACCTTTCATTTCGGACCTTTGCTGATAAGAAGCTAGATCGGTTCTTGTCAGGGAAGGGAGTGTGGTCAGCCTCACACTAAATGTATCCACATCCATTTACATTAGGCTGACAAAAAAGTATATCCTCTGTTAAATAATTGAATTTTTTCTTCATAACTCATGTTGAAATTAAAAACATCTGTATCTTCGACATTGATTTCGAGTATTTCTATTGGTGTATCGTAGGTGACCCGATTAGAAAGTGCTGAACGCACAAGGGTTTCAACGAATTGTTTTGGTGTTTGAATATCGTCTTGATACATTCGATTCATCTTAATTTTAATACACGTAACTTCGTGTGGTTTTTTATCAAAGAATGGTGTTAATGGATATTCCTCTTTCATACCTCCATCGACATAGGTTTGACCTTCGTACTTCCCACACGCAAATATGAAAGGTACCGCCATACTCATACATACGGCATCTATGACCTTCATATCTGGGTGTGTATCCTTAGAAAAATACACCGTTTCAGAGGTATTCATACAAAACGCTGAAATGTAAATCTTCATATCAAGTTCCCTGAAGGTGGGATCACAACCACATATTTCCACAAATTTTTTACGAATAGGAGCCATATCAACAAATCCAAATTTGTTAAAAAAGGAGCCCAAGCGTATCTTAACAAAATTGGGGACATTCAAATTCAACGAAGTTTCGAGAATTTCATCAACAGACATTCCAACCCCCAAGAATAGTGCCAAAATTGATCCAGCAGAAGACCCTGAAATTTCTTTCACATCGACAAGTTCAGACTCTCGAGCTTTTAGGGTACCTATCATGGAATATATACCCATAGACGCTGGCCCTAACACGAGGTATTTCATCTTCCTACTTAATAGAATTGAGGAAATTGACGACGCAAAAGCGCGAAAACCACGGCGAATACAATCGCGTGTGTCAGAGACGCTTCGAGACTGGTCTGACCTGATCGCATCACGCCACCCGAACCTGGGGGGAGAGTGAGGAGAAGACCAGGGCTCAACGCGAGGAAGAGCACGGTGGTTACGACAAGGTCGGTTCTGGTGAGCACGAGACCCATAGCCTTGGCGATGAGGCTGTACACGAGGAAAAACACGAGGGCGTGGAAGAAGATCGCCGACTGGTTTGTTTTGCGGTTCATGAAAGTTACCTTTGACCCATTGGTGGTCAGAAGAACACCTGGGCTGAGCGCCAAAAAAAGGGCGGCGGGGATAGCGACTTTCTGGGAAGTGATATCGGGGAGCATTTAATATAGACACATATATTTTTTAGAAAAGTCGACAAAATGGTTGAAAGTAGCACCGCGCATCATTTCTCCCTGGAGTCCATTATCAATAATGATTATTCGTAGTCTTTTCCAGATGTAATCAAGGAGTTCTTCATTTTCGGAGTGGATATCTAGAACATCCACAGAATCGTGCTCGTTGTAACAAAACTCCACAAAATCACAAAATTCTCCCATATGTTCGACGCGGGCGTCATCCATCAGTGTCCTGATAGTATTCCATATATGCCATAGCTCTTCTGAGTATTCGACTTCCCAGTCTTCGATATTCAGAGGAACGTTATCATCAATTTCTTCATCATCACTCACACCGACATCAAAGCCGGTGTTCGCTTCGTATACGTATTGGCTCCAGACCATTAGTTACTTACTTCTTTTTCGGGTTTATCCTTTATACCAGTTAGGGACAGTGAAGTGGATTCTTTCGTTTTAAGTCCATCTTTAATTGCATTTAGGGCTCCTTCTACTTTAGTTTCGTCTCCACCAAAAAATGTCATTAGACCTTCCTTGATAGAATCCTTACTCATACCAACCCTCCTGACAGATTTACGAATGCTAATTTTACCCTTCCTGAGGTTGATGGTGTCAATACCCTGATCCATCATATGCTTTTTTACATTTTCCTTCAAGCGCTTCTCCTCTTGAGTGAGGACCTTGATATCGGATTTCGCCTCGGCTAATTGTTTGCTGAGCTCTACGAGTTTAGATACACTCCCGGAGAGGTCAGGTGAAACAGAAGTCATTTATATTACTATTCATCTATTCTTTAAGCGCAGAGACCGCGCTGCATCAAATCTGGAACGATGGTGGAGTTGTTCCACACGAAAGGTTCCTTGGGGTTGGGGGGATCCTTACGGATCTGCTGGTTAGCGTTGCGGAGGGCACCACCGACAGTCTCGGGGAAGCCAACCTGGGCACGAGGCTCCAAGAAGTTCTGTCCCTTGAGGATATCGTCTGGGGCAAACTGACCGAAGTCTTCCTCGGAGGCAACCTCACGGGGGAGGAGCGACGAGGCGAGACCGGTGCCACGCTTCATACCACCGCACACAGTGTCGGCTGGCGCACCTGAGGGACCAGCAGCGGGACCAGTGGCGGGACCGGGACCGAAAGCAGCGTACTCATGCTCGCTGATGGAGTAATTCGACTTGGAGTTCATGGTGAAAAGGAGGAAAACAAGGGCAGCTACGGCGACCAACATAAGAATGTTCTGGTTACGGCCCTTCATCATCTTTTATATAATAATAACAATTTTTTTATTCTTCATCCTCAACAAAAGCATATCCGTCTGGATAAGTGTCGACAATTGGATCATCATGGACCTTCACCTGGACGACATTCCAAGTTGGGCCGAAAGCCTTCTTGGCGAACCAGATTCCAGCAAATTCGAGAATGACATCACAATTCTTTTCGGGCTGGACAGCCTCAAAATCGATGACCTCCTGATGCGTATTGAACACCTTGGTCGCTTCGATGCGGTCACAAGTCATAGAGCCAGCATTGATGGTAGAGGTGTAGGCACCCCTAATGACACCATCTGAAACCTTCTTACCAAACCAAGACTCACAATTCTCGAGAGCAGCTTCGAGGTTCTGAGTGTCGACACCATCAATCTTATCGATGTTCGCATCTGAACCGAGATGCATGATGATCTCTCCTGATACATCGGTAATCTTCACCTTATTGAGTTGAACCAGGGATTTACGCTTATCATCATTGAGGACCTTGACAAAGTAGAGACCGTCTTCACCTTTAGTGGGGGCGTTGTAGATCATTTATGTATACTGATGGTTTCATTTCTTTAAACCAACAAAAGGTATGGCTGCAGCTTTATTAAGTAATTCTTTTGGTACCCATTGGTTTCGCCTGGGATTATACCCATATAGGGTTTTAGTGATGTTCATATTCTTGGGGAGTGCGAGAGCCTTATTCGTTCTGAGTGGGTACTCATTTTTCACATATGAATTGTTTTTCACATTCTTCCATTTGAGATTGTTAAGATTGAAACGCTTGTTCCCTGATGATTTGGTGTACCCATTGATATTCGTATTCTTCACGACAGGTTTGAGACCGTGTACGAGTTGTTTAGAGAGTTTATCTTGTACTGGTTTTGTCGTGAATTTCTTGTATTTATAGGGATCAACCTTCTTTGCTCGATTCATAGGAACTTTAGCATCTTTCTTCACCACTGGGGCTCGCTTGACGATTTTTCCTCTAACACTCTTGAACACATCATCGATTGAATTCGTGGACTTGATACGCTTATCGAAGAGTCGCGCCAATTTGATGAGGCGTTGACGATCCTTTTCCTTTTTTTCTGGTCTAAGTTTCAGTTTATGCATCAGATAAATGTCTTCGATAAGAAACTCTTTACTCGCGATGTACACTCGATTGTCTGTAACGAGTTTTCCAGTGTTCAGGTTACGATAGGTGATACCACGCCGTCTCGATAAGACCACTTCGTATCCAAACTCTTTTGGGCGCATGAATGGGATATCGAGAATACCACCCATGGTAAAGTCTTGAATACGCCCAGTTTCGGGTGAGAAGAAACGAATATTGAGGTCGAGGGCAAAGAGTTCGACATCAATGAAAACATCACTCTTACCAGGTTTGTTATCATTCCTAGTCTTCTTCTTCTTGATGAGTGTATACCGTCTCGTGACAAACGGTCCAGAATTCTTGAAACTGATTCCCAAGAACTTGAATAGTTTCGGATCCTTCTTTTTCATCGACATAATTCGGTTCTTGATTTTTATGTTCAAGTGTTGTGCAATTTCCCCCAACTTATTCCACAGCATAAGTTTGGTTGCTTGAAGTTTCCCAAAATATACAGGGTTTACGGGGAGACGTGGAACAAACTTGGCATCTATATCACTCGTGATAATACGATCATCGAAGTCTGTATACAAATTGAACGCTTCACCACCACTGATGATCACATCACCCATAGACTTCATATATTCACCGATTTCACCTACAGTGTTTATGATGATGTCACGAATAGAATCGGTCACAAAGACATACATCATCTTGTCAAAGTTCTTAGTTTTGTGAGCACTTTGGGCGCGCGATCGAAACTTACCAAGATCCCTCTGGAGATTTCTGTCATAATATTTCTGCATCTTGGGATCTTTGAAAAATAAGTTTTCTTGAATGAATTTTTCAATCGTAGGTTTTGAATAAATATGATCGTCCATTAATATATTGTGATATAATAAAATGGTCTGCAATGTCATCGAAGAATGTAGGTGCTATGCCTATAAGGGTGAGACTAAGCAATTCTGTGGAGTGAGGAAGGGGGTAAATGTACTACCCTGTCCCAAAGACTGTTGTGCAGGTGGATGTCCCACAAATGGATCGAGACAACCATTCAGATTTATTGACAAACCCAGAGAAAGCACTGTGATGACACCCAAAACGGCCAACGCTTTAATTGTGATTGCAATCGCGGTACTTCTTGTGCTACTTTACATAGACTTAAAGATTAATCGTGTAAGAAAGATATAATGTCTTTCGAAACCGTTCACACCGAAATTGCCGCCCTCCGCAACGATATCAAGAACCTCTCCAAGCTTGTGCGTAAGATCAAGAATACCCAAGAGGATCCCGATGGTGAAAAGGCTAAGGCGCGCGCTGCCAACAACGGCTTCAACCGAAAGCAGGATGTGACGCCTAAGTTGCGCACTTTCCTTGAACTTCCCGAAGGCGAGCTCATTTCTCGCTCTGAAGTGACCAAGTTCATTAACAAGTACATCACCGAAAAGGGTCTCAAGCACCCCGATAACGGCCGTCAGATCATCCTCGACGACACACTCCGCGACCTCCTCGCGCCCCCCGCTGACGTTGTGGTTACTTACCTTAACCTCCAGAAGTACCTCTCTCCTCATTACATCAAGAAGGAGGCTTAAAAAAATAACACACATATAACATAACAACTATGGTCACTTTCCTAACCAAGGAGAAGGCCGAGTCGCTCATTGCTACAAAGATTAAGAACCTGTCCTTGTACCAAAGAGCTTTTACGCATAAATCCGCTCTAAAAGAGTATGAACAATTTACAGAATCGTTTGAAACGCTCGAATTTATTGGTGACTCCGTTTTAGGGTTTGTCATCACTAAGTTTTTGTTTGATCGTTATGAAAGTCGTCAAGAGGGGTTCCTCACTAAAGCTCGTACAAAGCTGGTACGTGGTGAAACCCTAGCTAAAATTGCAGATGCATTAGGTCTAAACCCTCTCGTCATCATGGACGAAAAGGGGATGAGGAACAACTGGAATAACAACCCCAAGATTTTGGAAGATGTTTTTGAAGCCCTCATCGGTGCCATCTACATGGACCTGGGTCTTCTTCACGCAAAGGAGTTCATTCTTAGAATCTATCAAGATCCCAAA
>Ga0222688_1000375_pt1 | contig 11029 bp, 16 predicted proteins | sample AntAcemetage1165_FD_181151 | JGI IMG/M metagenome (GOLD analysis project Ga0222688, IMG submission 181151) | Saline water microbial communities from Ace Lake, Antarctica - #1165 | ecosystem: Environmental > Aquatic > Non-marine Saline and Alkaline > Saline | place: Antarctica: Ace Lake... | reverse complement strand
TAGACCATGGCCATTGACACCTACACCAACCTTCAGACGACCATCGGCGACTGGTTAAACCGCGACGACTTGTCGGCGGTTATACCCACGTTTATCACCTTGGCCGAGGCTGGCATGGAGCGTGTTTTGCGCACGCGTCAGATGATGAACAGGTCAACAGCGACCATTGATACGCAGTACAGCGCGGTGCCGGCTGATTTCCTGGAGATCAGCACAATCAAGATCACCAGCACAACGCCCATCCAGCCTTTGACTTTTTACCGTCGCGAGGACATGGACGCAAACGATGCGCAGACATCTAGCGCGTCGGGCAAGCCTATATTTTTCACGGTGTCTGGTAACCAAATACGAGTCAGCCCCAAGCCAGACGGTTCATACACAGCAGAGCTTGACTACTACGCCAAGATCGCCAAACTGTCCGGGGCGGTGGCTACCAACTGGATTCTGACGTCGCACCCAGACGCCTACCTGTATGGCGCACTGCTACAAGCCGCGCCCTACCTGAAGGACGACGAGCGGGTTGGTATCTGGACCACCCTGTACGCGGCTGCGGTTGAGGCCATGAAGCAGGCGGACGAGCGATCAGCAACATCAGGCGGGGCACTGAACGTGCGCACAGCATCATTCGGAGTGAGATAAATGTCATCATTTAACGACTACACGGAGAGCCTTGTACTTAACTGGCTTTTCACAACCAACAGCGCGACGCGGCCAACAGCATGGTATGTGGGCCTATTCACCTCAGCGCCAAGCGACACAGGCGGCGGCACTGAGGTGTCAGGCAGCGCATACGCACGGAAGGACACCGGCACCATAGCCGTGTCCGGTACAGCTACCACAGCCACCAACAGCGCGGCCATTGAGTTTGCTGCGGCGTCTGGTGGGAACTGGGGGGCCATTGGCTGGGCCGCAGTGTTTGACGCGTCAAGCGGCGGCAACATGCTGGCGTGGGCACCGCTCACCACATCACGCACCATTAACGACGGTGACGTTTTTCGCATCCCAGCTGGCAGCTTAACTATCACACTAACCTAAGATGGCGGCGTATGGCTCCGGCCCTTACGGCGGGGGCAATTATTCGTTTGGCATTAGCCTCGGTGAGGCGTCGATTGAAGGTGTCAGCAGCGTAGGCGCGGATGGATTGCGTATAGCAATTGGCGATGTTGCGGTTAACAGCGAATCGTCGGTTGTTGTGAACGGCGTGCGCGTTGCGTTTATGAGCGCGACGGTCGCCACCAACGCGGACATGGTCGTTGGCTCCAACGTAGTGGTCAACCGGGCCGTCACCATAGTCGCGGGTTCAGAGATAAATATACAGAGCAACAGGGTGATGCCCTTTGCCTTTGATGTCGTCGGCACCTCTACCATAGCGTGCTTTGCGCGCCTAAAATGGGAAGTGGAGTCGGACACATCAGAGGATTGGTCCGAGGTCGCGGACAGCGACACGACATGGACACCAATTGCCGACACAACCGAAAACTGGCAGATTGCCGCATAGGAATTAAAAATGGCTGATACCACCACCACTAATTTGAGTCTTACAAAGCCCCAGATCGGGGCAAGCACCGACACATGGGGGACCAAAATTAACACAGACCTAGACACCGTTGACGCATTATTTTCTGCGACCGGAACGTCGGTGGCCATGAACCTCGATGGGGCTGTGATTGACAGCTCAACCGTAGGAGCTACAACGGCCTCTACAGGCGCATTTACCACGCTGTCGGCATCAGGTGCAACCACCCTATCAGGCGGCACAGTTAACGGAGTCACCTACCTCAACGGCTCTAAAGTCTTGACCAGTGGGTCTGCGCTCACGTTTGATGGTTCTCAGTTGGACATCCCTGCTGGCACTGCTGCTACGCCTTCGCTGTCCACTACGGCTGACACCAACACAGGCATTTTCTTTCCTGCTGCTGACACCATTGCGTTTACTGAAGGTGGTGTTGAACGCATGCGCCTGACCTCCACAGGTCTGGGGATTGGGACGAGTTTGCCTGCAAGCAAACTTCAGATAAACAATACAGGAATCTCGACGGTAGACGCGGTAACTCTTCAATGGGACCATTTAACCGCAACAACTGGTATTGAGCAAAGAATTAAATGGTCGTTTAATGGTGCTACTGCCGCCTCGTTTTCTGATGCTGGTTATATCGGCGTAGGCAAGCAGGGAAATTGGCAACTTTTTTCAAACAGAGATAGCTACCTATCTTTTGGAACTACTTTAGATAATGTTTTGGCAGAACGCATGCGCATCGACGGCGCAGGCAACGTGTTAGTTGCGTCAACTAACGCGTCAGAAGGGTTGGCAGGAGGGGCTTTACTGAGTGTTGGCGGTTCTACTGAAACTTCCACCGCATACATTAAACTTGGAAAGAGAGTAGCGTCAACTGCCAATAATCTTCCGTTTATTACTCAAGGCAGTGATGACGGCGTAAGAAATGATTTAATACTTGGTGTGCATAGTACCGACGCATCAATTAAATTTTTTACGGGTGCGTCATCTGTCAGCAATCCCTTTACGTCAAACAACACCGAACGCCTCAGAATAACAAGCGCAGGTGACGTAGGGATTGGGACGAGTAGTCCTGCGGTCAAATTGGATGTGGTGGGAGCTATCAACTCCACAGGCCTAGCAGTAACCGGAGCTATCTCCTCCACAACCGACGCAACCCTGTCAGGCTTAACAGTAGGCAAAGGTGCAGGTGCAATATCGACGAATACCGCATTGGGTTCGAGTGCTTTGAATGAAAACACCACAGGCTACAACAACACAGCTATCGGGCGGACCGCACTCACGAGCAACACCACAGGCTCTAACAACACAGCTAGCGGGCTTCAAGCACTCAACAGCAACACCACAGGCTCTAGCAACACAGCTATTGGGACGAGCGCACTCTTGTCCAACACCACAGGCAGCGGAAACACAGCATTAAACCCACGCAATTCATCAAATAACTTCGCCCCAGTCTTTGACCCGACTACGCAAGACAATCGTTTCTGCATGGGCTCTACGGCTGTCACCAATGCCTACATTCAAGTGGCATGGACGGTGGTGTCAGATGCGCGGGACAAGATTAACTTTGCGCCTGTTCCCCACGGCCTTGAGTTTGTCAAAGCGTTGCAACCTACGGCGTATCAGTTCCGAACTGCACGGGACTCTGAAGAAACCAATGGCGGGGTGCGTTACGGCTTTAAAGCCCAAGACGTGCTAGAGCTAGAAGGTGCTAACCCTGTCATCGTGGATAACGAAGATGTAGACAAACTGCGAATGGTTGATACCGCTTTGATTCCTGTTTTAGTAAAAGCCTTGCAGGAACTGAATGCAAAGTTTGACGCTTATGTTTTAACCCACCCTTGAAAGTAAACCATGATTATTGAAAACACCCCTGAACAAATCGCAAAGCACTACTCTTCCTCAATGGACAGTGTGAACCTTATCAACGCTGGCCAGCCTGTAGGCACAACTGACGAAGACTGGGCTGACACAGTATCACGCAACCAAGAGCATCTGGTCGGTATGCTGGCTAAAGATTATTGGACGACAGAGGATTTAACCCCGCTACAAGCTGCTGCCGGAGAATAAAATGACCACATGGAATATTGCACAACTTGAGCGCCGCACCTCTGACGGCTTTGTAACTACCGCGCACTGGAGTTGCTCTGGCGTTGATGGTGAGTTTAGTGGCAACACATACGGCTCTATCGGGCTAGAGGGTGTTGTTACAACAGCTTACGAAGACATAACTGAGGAGCAAGCAATTGGCTGGGTTAAATCAGCGATGGGTGAAGAAACTGTTGCGGCTACTGAAGCAGCGGTGGCAACTCAGATTGAAGCCCAAAAGAACCCTGTGGCGGCCTCCGGCAAGCCTTGGTAAGTTAACGGGAAGCCACCGCCCGACCTCGGTGGCGCATTAAAGGAACTACGATGGAAAACAAAAAAACACCCATCCAGATCGACGGCGTTGACTATCAGTTTGAGGACATGACGCAAGAGCAGTAGATGCTGGTCAACCACGTCGCAGACTTAGACCGTAAACTCAACTCCGCACGCTTTAACGTAGACCAGCTACAGGTTGGCCGTGACGCGTTTATGTCGCTGCTTGCCGAAGCGCTAACAAAAGACCCAGACCAAGAGGTGTGACCTGTGGATTTACCAGAAATTGACCCTGTGAAATACGGCGTGCTATGGCAAAAGGTACATGAAATGGACAAGAAGATTGACAAGATGGAAATCCAGCTTGAGCAACTTGTTGCCTTAGCGAACCAGAGTAAGGGCGGTTTCTGGATGGGCATGACAATCGCAAGCATGTTGGGTGGCGCTCTTGCCTGGGCTTTAGGTCACTTCAGGTAATGCTGCTAGAGCTTGCTGCTGCCAACGCAGCCTTTGCTGTTATAAAAGAAACCATCGCCAACGGTGGTGACATCATGTCGGCAGGTCAGCACATCTTTAAGTTCTTTGACTCCAAGTCAGAGATTTCTAAGAAGGCAAGCGGGTCAGACTCAGAAGCATTCTTTGCGCTTGAACAAATCAAGCAGCACGAGATACAGATCAAAGAAATGTTCATCTACCAAGGGCGGCCAGGCCTTTGGGATGAGTGGCTTGCATTTCAGGTGGAAGCACGGAAAACCCGCGAGGCCGTGGCGCGTGCAATAGTGCTGAAGAGGCGTAAGCGCATACAAGCGATTAAAGATGTGCTGACTGGTGTTGCGGTGTTCCTTCTCGGCGTGACTGGCATTGGGGTGGCGCTGCTCATAACGTGGTTTGTTGTAACAAAGGTGATTAAATGATTCCAATACTGACTTCGCTTATATCACTGGGCAGCACGTGGATGGAGGGCAAGCAAAAGCAAGCCGAAGCCCAGTCTGCCGCTGCTATCGTTGGCATCCAAGCCCAGGCCGACATACAGAAGGCCAAGGCGATTTCAGCGACTCGCATGGCGGAGTCTGGCCAGGCGCAGGACTTTGACTTAGACAAGATTGCTATGGAGCAAATGGCTAAGTCTTGGAAGGACGAATTCTTGTTGATTGTGTTCCTGGCGCCTATGATTATGGCGTTCATCCCATCGCTGGCGCCTTACTCGTTAAACGGCTTTGAGATTATTGACAAGATGCCGGAATGGTACAGGTACATCATTATCGGAATGGTTATCGTCATCTACGGCCTGCGTGGCATGGTTAAGCAGCTGGCGGCCAGCAAACTGAGTCTGCCCAAATAAAAGGAGTACGTCATGTCATTCTGGCTGCCGGTTGTTTTTATTTGTCTCAGTGGCGGCAATTGCGGGTTTGCCAACGGCAGCTTAACAGCGACAGCCAGCCAGTGCGAGGCGACGAATTACACGGTCAGACAAAAGCTGGCCACAGACCTAGATGTTGCAAGTTTTAAACTTGTCTGCATACAAATAAAGAAGGACGAATTTATATGATGCTCACAAAAAACTTTTCACTTGAAGAGCTGACAAAATCACAGACAGCCATCAGGTTGGGCATCAACAACCAACCAGACGACACGCAGCTGTCTAACCTGGTGGCGCTGTGTGAGAGTGTGCTCCAGCCGATTCGCGACCACTATGGGCTGCCTGTGCACATTAGCAGCGGCTTCCGATGCCCTGAGCTGAACACAAAAATAGGTGGGTCGGCAACATCGGACCACTGCCGAGGCTGTGCTGCGGACATTGAAATACCAGGCGTGGACAACCTCATACTGGCAGAGCACATCAACAAGATGAATTTTCGCCAACTGATACTAGAATTCTACGACGGCACACCAGCCTCTGGCTGGGTACATATCAGCTATGACATTGCGGACAATAAGAACCAGGTCCTGACGGCGTTTAAGCAGGGCGGTAGGACAGCCTACAAAGCCGGGTTGATAGCATAATTAAGTCATGCCATCGAACAGACAACAGGCCCTATCCGCGCCACCAGTCCCAACCCTGCCAAGCGCGCCGGACGAGTATAGTGCGCAAAACACACGGACAAGCTCTGGACTAATCCGCACGTTTATGATCCGGCTGACCAGCGGTCTGCAGTCGCTGTTTGGCCCTGGCGGCGGCCAATACATTGACAATCCAAACGGTTTGTTTTTTAGTACCGCGACGCAAAACATTGCTGTCATCGACACGTCTTACCCTGTTGACTTCAACGTCACAGACTTAAACAACACGGTCACGGTCGTAGACTCTAACAAGATTACCGTCCTAGTGGCTGGCATCTACAATTTTCAATACGCAGCAAATTTGGAGTCAACCAATGGAAGCTCAAAAAACATCTGGTTTTGGACTAAATTAAACGGTGTAGACACAAGCTATGCACGCATTACAACACTGTCAGGTGCGGGCACATATGGCACGGTCAACTGGAATTTTTCCATCAGCATGCAGGCCGATGACTACCTCCAAGTTATGTGGGCGGCAGATGACACTAACGTGCAATTGGTGACCAACGCAGCTAGCACCCCCTACCCCGTGGTGCCGGCATCAATACTGTCTGTCATCTACGTTTCATCGCTACCACCCTGAGATTTTTAACCATGGCATTTATCCCACTCCAAATACCGCCAGGCATCTACCGCAACGGCACAGAGCTGCAAAGCGCTGGGCGGTGGTTTGACGCTAACCTGGTCCGGTTTTATGAGGGCACCATGCGCCCTGTAGGCGGCTGGCGCAAGCGCAGCGACAACACCGTGACCGGTGCAGCTAGAGCGCTCATAACGTGGAAGGACAACAGCGCAGACCCATGGATAGGCATCGGCACACATTCCGGCCTGTACGCCATGCGCGTGGATGGCGCTGTGGAGGACATCACGCCAGCCGGATTCACAACCGGCATCGAGGACGCGACCGTGTTTACGGGCTACGGAAACGGCGTCTACGGCTCGCAGGCATACGGCGTGGAGCGCCAGAGCCTAGCATCCATCACGCCGGCCACTATGTGGACGCTGGACACATGGGGCGAGTACCTGGTTGGGTGCAGCAACGCGGACGGCAAGCTGTACGAGTGGCAGCTGGACTTTACAACACCAACGGCGGCTGCCGCAATAGCAAACGCGCCAACCGGCTGTAAGGCCATACTCACAACATCAGAGCGCTTTATATTTGCCCTTGGCGCTGGTGGCAACCCGCGCAAGGTCCAATGGTGCGATCAAGAGGACAACACAGTGTGGACGCCAAGCACCACCAACCAGTCTGGTGATTTTGAGCTGGCCACGACTGGAACACTGATGGCTGGCAAGCGCGTGCGCGGCCTTAGTTTGCTGTGGACCGACGTAGACTGCCACGCCTCCGCCTACATCGGCCAGCCATTTATTTTCAGCTTTGAGAAGATCGGCTCTGGCTGTGGGCTAATCTCACCGCAGGCCGTGGCAATCGTGTCAGACTCTGCCGCGTTCTGGATGAGTAAGTCAGGCTTCTGGATGTACGACGGCTCAATCAAGCCGTTACCGTCCGACGTGAGTGACTACATCTACCGCAACATAAACACGTCGCAGTCCAGTAAGACCTACGCCGTCCACAACAGTGAGTTTGGCGAGGTGTGGTGGTTCTACCCAAGCGCGTCATCCAACGAGGTTGACAGCTACGTGACATACAACTACCGAGAGGGCCATTGGAATATTGGCTTGATGGGTAGAACCTGCGGCACTGGTAGGGGCGCGTTTGAAAAGCCGATGATGTTCTCAACCGACGGCTACCTGTACGAGCACGAGGTCGGCTTTGACTACGAGGGCGGCACGCTGTACTGCGAGAGTGGTCCGGTCCAGATCGGAGCTGGCGACAATTTGATGGCCGTGCGTGAGCTGATACCGGATGAGTTGAACCAGGGTGAGGTGACCGCGTTGTTTAAGACCAAGCTGTATCCCAACAGCGCCGAATCCAGCCACGGCCCGTACTCTATGTCCAATCCGACGAGCGTGCGGTTTACTGCTCGGCAGGTCAAGATGCGGGTCCAGAGCAATGGCAACAACAACTGGCGCGTGGGAACCATGCGCATGGACGCCGTCCAGGGCAGCCGAAGGTGACATAAAATTGACCATGTAGTCAAAACTTACAGAAAGAACACATGGCCGATTTATTTGAAGACGTTGCGAGGTGCCGCACATACATAGAAGCGGCATTAAAATATAGCCAAGGGACGCACACCTTTTCAGACATAGCGGCTGGCTTGCTGAGTGGTAGGTACCAGCTGTGGGCAGGCCAGAATTCTGCTGTCGTCACGGAGATCATTGTCTACCCGCGCATGAGGGACCTTCATTATTTCCTTGCAGGCGGCGACCTTGATGAGCTTAAAGAAATCAGGCCCCGCATTGAGGATTGGGGCAAGAAGAATGGCTGCAGCAGGGTATCGTTGGCCGGAAGGCCGGGGTGGGCAAAGACATTTTTGAAGGACGAAGGGTACGAACCAGCTTGGTTCATACTTAAAAAGGATTTGATATGAGTAAAGGCGGCGAAAACCAAATAACTGGAGATCAACCTCAAGGGGACTTTATGGACCCTGCATTTGATAATTCGATGCAACTACACCCAATGCCAATGGCAGTGCCATCGCCTGGCGGTAAGGGCGGCAGCATACCTATGCAGCAGCCATCGCCTGGCGGTAAGGGCGGCGGCCAAGTCGGCACGCCATTCCATCATCCCATGCCATTCCAGCAGCCGACGCAGGTACCCTTCTACGCGCAGCAGGCGCCAATGCCTGTTGGCCCGTTTGACAACACAGGCCGCATCACCGACTCCTCACTATTGGCGCAGCAGGGCATACTCAACCGGCCACAAAACTCATACCAGCCCCTAGTGACGCCGGACACGTACCAGAATTTTTATGGCAACCAACAGGCCAACGTCATGCCAAACATTGGCGGCGTCACGGGCGGCGAGGGCATCTTAGCGCCAGACTACAGGCCGATGGCTCAGACGTTTGCCAATGACGAGTTGATCCGCCGAGTCGCCAGAGAGACTGGTGGCTCCGACTCTGGCCAGCCCTACTACGGTGTGGACACATCGGTCGGCGGCAGCAGCGGCGTTACGCAGGACATGCTGGACGCTGCCAACGCTTCAACCGATCCGATTGGCACATTGATCGCTGAGATTGCTGCGTCCACGCCTGTTGCTGCGCCAATAGTTACTGGGCCCAGCGACCCTGTGGGCGGAAGTTCCGTTACTGACGCGATGATCGATGCGGCCAATGCGTCCAACGACCCTATTGGTACGCTGATTGGATCAATAGGAAGCATACCAGGCTCCACGCCAGCACCAGCCCCAATTGTTTCATACACACCGCCACCTGTTACGTCAAACCCCAACGTTTACTCAAGCAGCAGTAGCAGTGGGTCTCCCGTCGGGGATGGACGGGCCACATCTGCCGTTACAGATAGCGAGGGCAATGCAGTAACCGACAGTTCTGGCAATGCAGTGACGTCAAGCGGCAGTGGTGAGGGAAGCTCCAAGATCGTCTGCACAGCCATGAACCACGCCTACGGCTTTGGTTCGTTCCGCAACGCAATATGGATCGCCTACGCAGACAAACACCTTACCAAGGCGCATGAGGTTGGCTACCACACGCTGTTCCTGCCATTGGTTGATTTTGGCTTTAAACGTGGCGACGGCAAGCTAAACATGACTGTGCGCAAGGTGTTGGAGTGGGGCACGCGCCATCGCTCAACGGACCTGCGTGCAGAGCTGCGGCACACCAAGCGCGACACAACCGGTCGCATCATCCGATTTATTTTTGAGCCGCTGTGCTACGCAGTCGGCAAATTGAAGGGGTACTAATATGTCAAAAGGCGGCGGCGGAAGCTCAACGGTCACACAAGAAATTGATCCAGACGTAAAGGCTGGATATCTAACCAACCTGGACTACGCACGCGATGTGGCGAACCAGATGGGGTCTCGCCAGTTCGCTGGCTTTAACCCGCAGTACAGCTCTGGAGAGCAGCAGATCATGAACGCGGCCCAAGGTGGCGTTGGCATGCAGAACCTGGACACGGCTGCGGACCTCACTCGCGCTGGTGCTGGATACGCGCCAATGATGGCTGGCGGCATTAGCGCCGGACCTGCGGCGATGTCTGGCTCCACGGGCTACAACGCCGCACAGTTTGGCGGTGCATCTGCTGGACCCGCATCCATGGCCGGGGTCACAAACACCGGCTCCACGGGCTACAACGCCGCACAGTTTGGCGGTGCATCTGCTGGACCCGCATCCATGGCGGGGGTTTCAAACACTGGCTCTACGGGCTACAACGCCGCACAGTTTGGCGGTTCATCTGCTGGGCCTGCATCCATGGCGGGGGTTTCAAACACTGGCTCTACGGGCTACAACGCCGCACAGTTTGGCGGTTCATCTGCTGGACCTGCGGCAATGTCACAGTCGGCTCAGGCCAATATGGGTAACATTGGCCAGTACTACAACCCGTACCAGCGCGACGTGATTGACGCGACCATGGCTGATCTGGAGAAGGGACGCCAAGGTGCTGTGCAGCAGATGGGCCAGCAGGCCATGGCGGCAAAGGCGTTTGGCGGTTCACGCCAAGGCGTTGCCGAGGCTTTGACAAACCAAGCGTATGGCGAGCAGGCCGGCAAGACCGTATCCCAGCTGCGCGCACAGGGCTTTGACACCGCCGCCAACTTGATGCAGCAGGATGTGGCGCGACAACAGCAGACAGGTTTGTCTAACCAAGCGGCTCGCAACCAGATGTCGCAGTTCAATGCTGGCAACCTGCAGCAGGCTGGACTGTCAAACGCTGCGGCGCTAAACGCTGCGGGGCAGTTTGGCGCTGGAGCGATGAACACTGCATCTTTATCCAATCAATCTGCAGCAAACCAAGCAGCATTGACAAACGCCGCAGCTCGCAACCAGATGTCGCAGTTCAACGCTGGTAACATGCAGCAGGCTGGACTATCAAACGCTGCAGCGCTAAACGCTGCGGGGCAGTTTGGCGCTGGAGCGATGAACACTGCATCTTTATCCAATCAATCTGCAGCAAACCAAGCAGCATTGACAAACGCCGCAGCTCGCAACCAGATGTCGCAGTTCAACG
>Ga0222688_1000374_pt1 | contig 11033 bp, 4 predicted proteins | sample AntAcemetage1165_FD_181151 | JGI IMG/M metagenome (GOLD analysis project Ga0222688, IMG submission 181151) | Saline water microbial communities from Ace Lake, Antarctica - #1165 | ecosystem: Environmental > Aquatic > Non-marine Saline and Alkaline > Saline | place: Antarctica: Ace Lake... | reverse complement strand
GTTGGGTGTTTTTTTTTTTTTTTTTTTTTTTTAGTACTCTTCTCCCGCCGCTTCCATCCTAGCTCGCAACACAGTTTCTCTACGTCTAGGGCTTATAGTCACTCCACCGAACTGCTTAGTAACGTCACTAGTTCTTTCGTGCTGCTTAAGCGACCGCTCTATAGTATCCGGGGTGATCGGGAAGTCTGGATTGTCCTCGTTAAACTCTTGCATTCTCTCGTTTATGTCCCCCATAGCACCGAAATCATTCGTACGCTTGGCTATGTAGTATTCACGGAGCAGCTTAGTGCGGCGCGTATTCACGTTCCTGTCTATACGCTTATCTACTGAGTTTCTTTCCAACTGCTGTGTGTAGCTAGCAGGAGCGAGACCCACGGCTTGTGCCGCTATAGCTAGCGGGTTTATGTCTTCGACTATTGGGTCGCCGCGTAGTGTGGTGACGCCTTCGGTACTGTATCTAGCCGACTTCATTACGTTGCTTGCGAAGCTAGGCACCATCTTCTCTACGCCTCGATACACTTCACCTTCGTTAATTAAGCCGATCCCGCCAAACGCGCGATTTGCAACTCCGTACACAGGACCTGCGAATAGCTCAAGACCTTGCAGTACGAGACTATCTTGCTCTTTGTTAGGCAGACTACGGAATACCAAGTTGGTCATGCCTATACGTGGAGCTACATCTGCACCAGTAATATAGTTTATAGCGCCGGAGTATGCGCCTTCACTAAAGAACGTAGACGCCATAGTATCAAAGTCTTCGTCTTCATCATCGAGGAATACAGTGTTCATAATGAACGAGATAACGCCGTACAGGGGCAGACCTTGTACCCCCGCTAGTAGCCCGGAAGTAGCGAACAGACCCGCTAGTTGTTTCTTAGCCACTGTCCTCTCGTCTCCGGTAAGGTTCTTATCGAAAGCCTGCTTAGCCATACGCGCCTGCAAGTAAAGCATCGACACACCAAAGCGCTTGTACATAAACAGTACACTACCAAGATTGCTTTGCGCAAAACGAGGAGCGGTTTCTGTAAGTGCGCCACTGTTTGTTAGTTCCGCAGCGTCCAATGCTCCTTGGGCTGCGGCTTCGAGGTCCGCATCTGTCAGCTTAGTAGCGTCGCCTTTATACTTTGCATCCGCAATGCTCTGCATTTCCAAATCAAACGTAGCCATAGCACTGACTTGTCGGTTAAGTCGCTCGCCTTGGTGGAACATATACCCCATAGTAGCATTAACCTTAGTCCACACAGTACTGGCGGGGTTTTCCATATCCAAGGCATCAGAGGTCATGGTCGTATTAGCTTGCCCGCGCCTATCTAAAAGCTCCGCTAGAATTTTGTAGCGCTGTAGTTCTGGGGAGGTAGCGGGGTCGTTGTAGTCCACGTTAGTAAGTGAAGGCCCTTCCGCAGCCGTACCGAATACAACATCACCGAAACCGGTCGTAGTACGGCTCTTTGGAGTAGCCATGAACCGCTTGTGGGCGTCGAACAAAGCTCTGTTTGCGTCTTTATATCCGTACTTGCCGCCGAGATAGGGCAGCACTACAATTGGTAGGTTAGTCCAGTTAACTAGCACAGAGGACACGTTAAAGCCTAGGGTCATACCAAAGCCCGCAGACTTAAGGGCACGACTCCACGTAGCTAGCTGTGGGTTTTTAGCGAACTCTATGTACTCTTGGAAGTGCCCCACTGTCTGAGTAATATTTTGCTTATCTTTTAACGTAAGCCCCGGCTTGTTCATTGCCTCTTTCTTCTCAGCCTCAAACGCGATGTTAAGCTTAGCTAGTTCTGTTTCGTACTGTAAGTTTACGGTCTGGTTTACTATGTTAGGCATACGCTCTCTAAGTACTTTTATAGCGTCTTTTTTAAAACCTAAAACACCTTCTCGTTGCTGCAATGCTCTAGCCAGTCCGCGCTCAGGCATGGCGTCTAACAACATATCCAACACCATCTTCTCAGTTTGCTTGTCTAACTTTAGCGGCTCGCCGGTTTTGTCGTCTTTACGGGGCTTGCGCAGTTCCGCCAGTAGTTTGGCGGCGAAGCCGACCTCTACATTACCTTGGCTTCGTCGCTTGGCTTCGTCTATACGGTCGTACTCAGAGAAGTCGAACAGGGTTTCAGGGGCAACCCCCGCCTTGTTTACCTTCGGATCACGCAAGGCGTCCAAGATTTCGGGGTCGTTTAGTATGGCGTCTTTTGCTACCTGCCGCTGACGTTCAGACTCAAACGCTTCTTTGTACGGTTCTATATTGCCTGTATCTGGGTTAACCGCGCTGTACTGTAGCCAGTAATCGCCTTTGCGGTATAGCGGGAAGTACGGCTCAATGGCCTCTTTGGATAAAAGCTCGCCGAGAATCCTATCCTTTAACTGTTTGTTTAGGTTGGGGTCTTTCTCAAGGGCGTCTATTCGAGCTTCCAAAGTTTTCTTAAGCTCTGCGTACATCTCTGCGTAAGAATCCCGCAGGGTAACGTAGGCGTCTCGGCTAGTTTGGTCCAGCTTACTCCAGTACTCTTTCTGTAGCCTGTCGTACTTCTCTAACTTACCTGTGTCATTTTTGTAGTCCGAGCGCGGCTTTGACGGGTCTACCCTGTCCATCGTACTTGCGCCTATTACAGCATCCCAAATTTTCTTCTGCTCGTCCCTACCTTTAAACGCCTTAGTAAGCGCCGCCGCAGTATCGTTAGTTTTACGTAGGTACTTCTGGCGCGCGCCCGCCTTGTCTTGAATAGTATTCACTAAGTCTCTACCTAGCTTACTAATCGCAGGCATCTCTCGCTCTATAACGTTAGCAATAGCAGGAAGTGGGAGCATATCTAACAGTGTCTTGCGGGCAGTTCGCTCTGCGTCGCGCATAAACCCAGATACGGCGGCGATGTTCTCGGACGATACCCGGTCGTTAACAAACTTACCTAAGCTGTCCACAACCTTTCTCTCTTCTCCCTTGGCCGCAGCTAGCGGTAGAGCAGTAGCATTACGGTACTCAGGCGCAGGAGAGATAAGATCAGTAACCAACATGTCCACCTTGTCCATAGCAGATTCTAACTTCTTGCTAGGCTGCCCACGGAATCGGCGTAAGATATTCTGGATTATGTTTTTGAACTTGTCCCATAGCGTAATTCTTTCGCCGTTAACGGTGATACCCGCCAACTTGGATTGAAAATTAGGGTTACTAAACGCCTCAGCTACAAACTCGTCTAAATTAGTGGCGCCGTAAGCGCTGTCCAGTCCCGAACGTATAGACTCAAACAAAGCGCGCATCTGTTTGGCGGCAGGAGTATTTTTAGCAATCTCGTGAGAGGTCACGGCGTGCATGGCTTCGTGCAGGAGTACGTGGTTAGATAAGTCAACGTCTTGGTTTAACGTAATCGTATCTGTCTTGGGGTCGTACAAACCCGCTACCGGCTCACCGGATTCGCTGACTACATTGCTAGCCATAACGACTTTAGTATTACCTAAGCCTTTCGAGATAGCTGCCGCAACGCGCTGTACGTTGTTGTCTTTGATCTTTGCTAGTTCGTCTATCGCACCACGCAGGTCTCCTGCTTCTAGCTTAGCAATAACCTCACTGGATAACGGGGCCGAAGTTTGCGCCATACTGGCAGTAGGTAAGGGCATACCCATATTGCGGCGGTTGAGCCTAACTAGTTCTCCAAAAAACTCGTTGCTTTCTGTGGACAGGTTCTGACTTACCCACAGTTCCGCAGCTATTGCGGCGTCTGTCTTCGCTCCACGGTCGGCTACGTCGGCAGCTAATCTGGACAGTGCTCCGTTTATGTCCTTGTCTTTGTTGAAGTACTCAAAGAAAGGATTGCTCTTGTCCAAAGCCTTTAACTTCTTAACGTCTTCGTCTATGTTGGCGGCACGCTTGGAAGCTTTCTTAGGCTTGCTATTTTTGTTCTTGGCTTTGCGGCTAGCTTGGTCGCTTTTGTCTTGTAGGGCGGCGGTTTGTGCATCTAGGTCTTCGTCTGCCCCGCGCTCAGCGGCTATGACTTCTTCGTCTACATCAACCTCAACTTCTTCTTCAACTACTGTCTCAGCCGTACCCTCAACCACAGGGGCAGCAGACCTAGCAGCAACATCGGCCTTAGTCTTTGCTGTCTCTTTGGCCTTATCTTGCTCAGCTTTCTTAGCAGCTTCGGCGCGCTTTTTGGCAGCTTCGGCGCGCTTTTTGGCAGCTTCGGCGCGCTGTTTAGCAGCTTCGGCACGCTTTTTAGTTTCTTTTGATGTAGGGGCTTTCGTAGCTTCCGGCTCAGCAGTAGTTTTAGCTTCAGTAGCAGAAGTTGTTTTTGTGCCCTTACTCCACGCATAAATATCGCTTGGAAAGCTGTATAAACTTTCTGGGTCAATACTTTTACTAACTCGCGGCCCGCTGTCATATACTTGTCTAGCTACCAGAACAGTGTTAGCAGGTAGTTTAGTAGCTGCGTCATCAAAATCACTAAAGCTAAAAGAGCGGGAGCCATCACGGCCTACACGTACAGGAAATTCTATAACCCTATCTGCGTAGACGTGCAATGGTACTGTAGCGCCTGTTACAATACCCTCTTCGCCCAGCGTGCCCTCTATTTGTGTTTCCCCGCTTTCTAAAGTGCCACTATAACTGGCAGCGACGTAAGGAGATGTTGATGCAAAAACCGCATAACCCTCTCTAGGTTCCCCACGTAACGCTGTTTCTGGAATGCTTTCTTCACTAGCAATTCCTCTGTATAAAACTAGTGGTTTCCCGTCTTCACCCGTTAGTTTTTTTACAGTATCTGTAGTTTCTTCCGTAGTTTCTTTCGTAGCCGCTTGCTCTTCGGCTTTCGCCCTTTTAGTGGCCGCACCTCTTCTGGCTGCGCTAGCGCGCTTGGCTTTGGTAGTAATCTCACGCTCTTGTGCCGCTATCTCGGCCTCTTGAGCACCGCCCTCACGAGTAAAGGCAAACTTATCTTCTCCGCGCAGCACTCCGCCTTCAGGACCGAATAACCCACCCTGCTCGGCTTTCTGAGTTTCTAACTGAGCAAGTACTCGCTGCGCTTCGGCAATCTGCTCGTCTACAGTGGGGCCTTCTGGCGCGGGCTGTGCGGTAGTATCGGGAACAAATCGGTCCTGTTGACCTAAAGGAGCGGCTGCTTGATCGCGTATTTCTAACTGTGCTTGGCCCGGTACTTCTTCGCCACGAGTTTGCGCACGGTTTAATGCCGCAGCTAGAGGACTAGTAACCGCCCCAGCCGCAGGAATAGTTGCACGGGCAGCCGCATCCGCCGCTAGGTTTTCTTCTCTCTGGGCATCACGGGCTTGCGCAAACGCTTCTTGGGCCTGTACTGGTGCGGCTTTTTGTTGCGCAGTAACTTCTGCTTCTTGGACGGCAAACGCCGCTTCTCTTTCTGCTACTATGCGGGCTTGTTCTTCTAAAGCGGCGTTGTTGAGTGCTTGCTCTTCTAAAGATAGCTGTTGTGGCGCTGTGGCTACGCTTTCTGTAGGTGTAGTGGGGGTAGTAGCTTCTAGGTTCCTAAAAGCGGGAAGGTTAAGTAGTCCAAACACCGCTTCGCGGCGCGCAGGGTTCTTCTTAGTTGTGGGCAAATTTGCATACCGTACAACTTCCGCTGCCGCCGTGCGGGCTTCCTCTGCATTTGATAGGTCGAGTTTTGGTAACTCTTTGGCAAACCGTGAAGTCTTTGGTATCCCTAGTTTGGTAAGGTCCGCTTGGGTTACAGTCGTTCTAGCACCTGCTTGCAACTCTGGGAACATATCTAACTGTACGCCCCCGGGATTCTCCGCACGTAGTTTGGCTACTTCCACTACCGCTGCCGCTTCTTCTGCTTCTTTGGCCGCCAAGAAATCACGGGCGAGTTGGGCTTCTCGGGCTTGTCGTAGTTCTGGGGCGACTTCAGCTAGTTCTGCGGAGCGGGCACGTTGTGCCGCACGATAGTCGTCTTTGTATCTTTCTGGGAACGCCGTACCGTCTGGCGCTACGAGTATCGCCTCTTGTCTAGGTGGGGGTAGGGTAGGACGCTCTTGTGGGGGGACAAAATCGGTCTCGATCTGAGCGGGTTCTGGGGGTACAAGCTCGCCTTCTATGCCGGTATCTAGTCCAAGTTCTTGCCTTTCTACTACAGAAAGCTCTCTACTTTTTCTCGGCGTTTTTGGTAACGCTAACTCAAACAGCCCTTGTAGCAAGCCGCCTACGCCCGCGCCCAAACCGAAAGACTCTCCAGTACCGGCGAACGTGCCTGTGTTGGGGTCGTACACACCCTGTGCAATTAGGTTCTGGCCTATCTCAGTAACGGCTTCCTGTAGTCCTTCTTCGCCAGCAGATTGCCCGACCCTACGTAGCCTACTGACAACATCGGTAGCAGTTTCAGACCCTAGCGCTTTTTTGAGTACGCCGAATCTTTTTACAATAGCTAGAGGCGCAGCCATCTCTAGTGCGCCCGGACCCATACCCAACGCCGCCGCGCGGCTAATCTCTTCTTCAGTAGCGCCCGCAGCCACGGCACGAGTAGCGGCTTCACCCGCCCCCGCAGCAACACCAGTAGCGCCCGCAGCCGCAATCCCCGCTAAACCGAACGGAGCCGCAGCAAGGAAAGGTAGCGTAGAGCCAAGGCCCTGACTAAGTTTGGATACTAGCGTATCGCGGTACAGCTCTTCTGGCCCAATAGCCTCCTGTACTGCCGCTCCACCACGCGCAATAGCCGCTCGCGCAGCTTGTTCTTGTTCTTCAGGCAGTAAGAAAGACGCACCGGTTAGCGCAGACTCGCCTAGCCCAGCAACACCCGCAGCAATACCCCTAGGAATAGTACCTAAATACCCACTCAAGCGTTTGTTTGCTTCAGGGTAATCCGATTCTCTAGGGGCTTGTTGTGCCCGATCTTGCGCGGATATATCTCTAGCTAGCTGCGTTAGTCTCAGTACGGCGGGCGTATCACCTACTGCCTCTGCGTTACGTATTGCACTGAGGACTTTATTTAGTTCGGCCATGTTTGCTACCTAAAGGTTTATTCGGCGTATTTTGCTAGGTCATCCGCAGCACTAGCCGCACTTGAGCCTCCCACGGTGCTTGCTAGTTGGCCTTTGGTATCTCTAAATCTTTTTTCTATTAAGTCTTGGCGTTTCTTAGCAAGAGCTTCCGCGTACTTGTCTTTGTCGTAGCTACCGAAGAACCCACCGTAAGTATCTTTGAACTCTTCCGCTGCGCGTAGGAATTCTGGGTCGGAGTCTATCCTAGCCATAATGCTTTCTAACAGCGCAGTATCTGCCGCTCGCTCAGAAGCCAACGAATCGGCCAACAGTTTACTACGGAGTTCTGTATCCCTAAAGCCATATTCTGTTTCAAGGAGGTCTTTCCGCATATCTCGATCCGCTTGAGCTTGTGCCATCTCGTCTTGGCGTGCCTGCTCAGCCTGATTTATCTTGCGGCTTTCCTCGGCAATCTTAGCGAACTCAAAGCCTTTAGACGCACCCGCGCCCCTACCCAGTATCTCGGCAATGTCCGCAGCCTTATCGGCAAACGGCTTAGCTTTTTGGAGGAGTCCAGCTATACCGGTTTTGCTTGGCGCAGCCTTAGCCGCACGCGGCACTTCTGGTAGCTGCATTAGCTTTTGTGCCATCGTTAGTTCTTCTTTTGGCATCATGTTGCGTACGTCATACTTCGCAGCTAACCCAGCGTCGTTCTGGGGCATAGTTGGCTTGCCTTCCCTACGGGCGGCGTTTGCCTCAGCCCTTTTAGCTGCTTGCTGTTCTAGCATTCTTGTGGCTTCGCCGGACTCTATGCGGTCACGCCTTGCCTTAACTATTCCAGTGGGTACTGCGCCAGTAACATCGACTGTATCAAGCGACGCTAGCTGTTCGGCAGTAATCCCCTGAGATGGGGGAAGTACGTTAAGTAGATTTACCCCCTCCTCACCAGCCCGCTCTACTTCACCACGGCGGATTTCTCTTGCTTCTTGTGTAGCTCTTGAAGGAGAAAGTAAATAGTCTTTGCCTTTACCAATAAGCTCAAACAACGCACCCAAGGGTATAATTGGCTCGTCATCTCCTTCAACTAGATCGCCCTTCGCATAACCTTTAACATCACCCCCCATAGCCATACCTTCGCTTGGGCCGTACATCATATCGCTCACTTTTTGCTTAAACGCGCTCGGGAACTGCTCTTCAAACATGCGGCGCTCTAGCTCTAGGGCTTGTCGGCCTTCTGGGCTTACTTTGTCTGGGTTCTTGTCGTAGTAGTCAAACTTCTTGAGGCCCTCTAAGTACTTGAGCATCTGAGCGTTTTCTTCAGGCGACATCTGAGGAATAGGGCCTTTAGAATTTGCACCTACAACAGACCCATCAGGACCGGCATAACCCACAATACCGCCGTTAGCCATACGCTGCATATTAGGAGCGGCTTGTGTGGGTAGCCCCATAACAGGACGGTTTTGCGCTTGCATACTGCGCTGTCCTTGTTGCTGTACGCCCGGAGCTAAACGCTGCGACAGGCTTGTCTCCATCTGCCCTACCACATTTGCGGGCATAGGCATTTGCTGAGACATATCTCGCTCACGAGCGGCGGCCTCTACCATCTTAGTAGCTTCCTGCAAAGCAAGCGCGTACTTCAACTGAGGATCAACACTCTGCCTACGCATGAGTTCTGGTACGCCCAAGTCTTTTAGTTGGTCAATCTCGTATCCAATGCCGCCGGTCATAGCCATGGTAGTAGTCTCTTATGGTGTCGGTTCAGGTGTTGAGCCGGGAAGGAAATCAAGCCCTAGGTTTTTGTAAAGCTCACCCAAAACTCCCAGATACCCCAACCCAGTGGACAAACCGCTTTCCCCAACAAAGGTATTTTCTTGCGCGCTAATGGGTAGCCCTTCGAGCAGGGACTGCTGATACTGAACTTGTTTGTACGGGAAATCTCGCTCTTCCATAAACTGCGCGTAGTCCGCTGCAACACCCTGCTGCTCGATGTCTCGCTGAATACCGCCTGCACTTTCTTGGGCGGCAAGAGCATCTAAACCGTAGCGGTTAGTCCTGTCCTGTGCCGTCTGTGCGCGGTCTTGCTCGGTATTAAACTGCCCCATACCTTGGGTGTACGCAGTCTGCATGCCTGTACCGTAGATGTCAGCGAGGTTTCTAAGCAGGTTGCGCTGTCCTTCGGACTCCATGATAGCCTGACGTGACCCACCAAAAGCACCTGCTTTACCTAGCCTAGAGGCGTTTTGCACGCGCTGTATTTCTGCCCGCCTCTGAGCTTCGGCCATTTGCGGCTCTAAAGCAGCGTTCATAAAGGGAGACATGTAGTCCTGAGCGGTACTGCCCGAGGTGAAACTCGTAGGGGTAAACCCACCCATCTGAGACGTAGGCACGTTAAGTGCATTAAGCCCTTGGAACGCTGTAGTTTGTAGGTCAGACTGACCCGCAGTAAGGGGGCCGCCATACGCTTGATACGGTTGGTTTGCTAGTGCTTCGCCTTTACCGAGCATGCCCGTTACGTAGGGGGCAGCCCAACCGGATAGGGACTCTGTGGTACTTGCTGGTGCGCCTATTGGATCAGCCATGATTCTTTCCTTACGCTAAAAATTTCTGGGGGTTAATCTGTCGCCCCTGTTCTTTGGTTCCAGTACGGGCTTTCCGTATCCTGTCCATCATACCGTATAGCTGTTGCGCGCCTGAGTCTGAATTTCCGTTACCTAAGTGGCTGACTACATCAGCAGGTATGACAAACTCCCCATCACTAAGGGCAGCGGGTTGTGCGTTGTCTATTGTAGCGGGGATTTGGTCCGCCATACCATCAGTACTTCCGCCTAAATAATACCCTTGGGCTTGTGGGGCTACACTAGCAAGACCGCCTTGAGCCATACCATTTACAGTTAGCGTTTGTTGTTGAGGCCCCTGCCCAGCAAAATTATAACCGGCCAAAGCTTCTTGGACTTGCTCAGCGGTTAAACCCGGATACCGGCTTTGGTAAAACTGCGCTGCTGTTTCTGGGGTAAATATGCCCATGTTTAGCAAATTAGCAACCATATCATCCGGCGCGTCGTTTAAAGCACCGGTAACACTCCGCTGTGCGGGGGTCATGCCAACTGGGAGGCGTCTACCCGCCTCCGACACTAACTCCGTCTGCTTGCTTAAAAGGTTGGCAATCCCCGAAGCATCTTGGCTAGAAGGCTGATAATAAGGCACTTGAGTAGACGCGGCTGTAGCCGTACTCTTAGCCGCAGGGCGCGTCCCCCTTGCTACATTAGACAAGTTAAGTGCTTGTAGTCCGGTGACTTGCTCCGTATTAGCTGCTCTGGCTTTGTTTATAGCAGCGTCCATAGCGTTATTAAAGCGCGTGTCGTAAGCAGTTTGCGTCTCATAGCCCTCAGCTTCAGAGTCAAAAATCTTAGGTGACATGTTGGGGTTTGCAAACTGCATATCGCTAAAGTAACGCTGTCCACTACTACCCGGACGGCGCAATGGGTCGTTAGTGCCCGGCACAGCAGCGCGCTCGGCTCTAAATCTTGGAATATAGGCGTCTGCCATACTAACCTCGTTGGTTCTCTAAGAACCGAATAAGTTGTTCAATATCATTATCTTCCTGCACTATACCACCTTCTGCGAATCCTGCGAAGAGAGAAGCTAAAGGGTCTTCTTGCGCTAGCGTTTTAGTACCTTCGCGAAATATACTCGGGCCGCTTATGTTGAAAAGAGAGTCTATCTCTACTAGCTCGCCCGGTGCAGTAGTTACGGTATTGAACCCGAAGGGCATTGCTTCACCACCACCGTCACCTTGGCAAACGCCGTTAGCGTCTTCAGCTTGGCCTTCTGGGCATACACAATTGCCTAAAATATCTTTTTCTTTGCCTGAGCCAGCTGGGCACTCGCCCGCCCCTGTTCCGGGGCCTACACCTTGGCAAACGCCGTTAGCGTCTTCAGCTTGGCCTTCTGGGCATACACAATTGCCTAATAAATCTTTTTCTTTGCCTGAGCCAGCTGGGCACTCGCCCGCCCCTGTTCCGGGGCCTACACCTTGGCAAACGCCGTTAGCGTCTTCAGCTTGGCCTTCTGGGCATACACAATTGCCTAATAAATCTTTT
>Ga0222688_1000365_pt1 | contig 11234 bp, 2 predicted proteins | sample AntAcemetage1165_FD_181151 | JGI IMG/M metagenome (GOLD analysis project Ga0222688, IMG submission 181151) | Saline water microbial communities from Ace Lake, Antarctica - #1165 | ecosystem: Environmental > Aquatic > Non-marine Saline and Alkaline > Saline | place: Antarctica: Ace Lake... | reverse complement strand
GATACGGTAGCGACCTAAACCAGGCACGCGGGCAAAGCGCCGGACGTTCCACCAGGAACATTCGTAACACGTTAGGTTGGGGCTAAAAATGGGACCACCATTCGGTAGGCAAAACCCTATGGAGCCACGCCCCATCCACGACCCCACCCCGCCCAATACCAACATTTTTGGTCAAGAACAAACCTTTTTGGGGCCTGTATGGAACCCAAGGGGTAACGGAAGAACTAGTTCCCCCGTAGAAGATTTTTTCTCAAAACCGCACTCAGGTGCGCAATTTGGGCTCCCCGCATTGATGGAAAACATTAGGCGAGGGCTTGGCGGTCTGTACGAGGGCAATGAGCAAAGAAAGCGGGACCGTGACGCAAACGTTGAAACTTTTCTTGATAACACAGGAAACTGGTTTGGTGGTCGAGAGCAGCAACCATACATGGGTGCTGGTGGTGGTGCTGGCGGTGGTGCGCCCTCGGGCAATAACGCTGATGCGCCAGAAAACGCTGGCGATAACAACGCTGGACAAGACTACGAAGCCTACAGGGACGCTTTAAACACTTTTATGCGGAGCAGTCAAATGCAGGGTGGGACAGCAGGGTACGATAACCGTGGTGCTGTCTCCGCGTACTACGACGAAATGCGGGGCAGGGTTGAAGGCGAGTACAACAATGCTCGTGGTGACATTGGCAACGTGTATGACCAGGCTGCTGACATGATGAAGCCCATGGCGGGGCAAAGCGCTGCTGCCTACACTGATGCTATTAACGCGGGGGCTGCACAATCTGAGTCTCTTATTGCTGACACGCAAGAACGTATCAACGCTGACGCTGCATCGCGGGCGTCCTCGTTCGCTGAACTGGGCATCTCTGGTGACGGACGGTTAAGTGAGACTTCTCGGGAAGCTGAACGTGGCGTGTCTGACATCGGGGCTAACAGTTCCAACTGGGGTGGCCTCATGGGTGCTCTCAGTGTGGGGCAACAGTCCAGGTTAAACCAAGACTATGTAGGTGCTGGTGACGCCAAAGTGATGGCACAGACCGACCTGACCTCCACATACCAAGACTACTTGCGGGCCATCTCTGAACAAGAATCTTCACAAATGGCTGACGCGTACCAGCCTGGTACTCCTGGCGAGATGGGCCCAGAGTTCTGGGAAACCTTGCCTAAGAGCGTGCAGGAAGAATACTGGAACCGCGAATTAGGCTACAAAGAACAAGAGCGCCCGTACTCTCCCGAGTTTGCTGAACTTGAAGAGTACATGTTGAGGACTAAGGGCGCGACTATCGAAGAGATGAACTTCATGTACGACTGGCGCGCCAACTCTCCCGCAAACCGGGACCCCATGGCGATGCTGAACCCGCTGTGGAACGGGCAAGTAAATGAGTACCTAGATAGAAAGTAAAACTGCTACATTTAGATTAAATACGGCTCCTCAGTCGGATACGGAGAAAACATGTCTACGCCCATAGTGCCCTCGCCCACACGCGCCGAAGAAATCAGGCGTTACCGCGAAAGCAACCTTGCGGGGCAAGCCTCTCAGGCTCCTTCGATAGATGACCCACGGAACTCCCCCAGCGACTCCTCTGAAAGATGGAAAAAGGCTCGCGCAGAAAGGCGTGCCGAGTTAGACAAGTTCGACTGGGACCCGTTGTGGCGTCCTGTTGAGCACGGCCTAAACATCCTGTTCTCCGCAGGAATAGGTGTCGTCAACACCATGGATAAAGGCATTGGCCTCATCAAGCCCTTGGAGGATGGGGAGACTCATTTAGGTAAATTCGGGGACTACTTGGGCGCTTTCGGTTCCGGTATGAGCGCATCCCTCATGAACGACATGGACTCCGAGAATTATGTTCTCGGTAATGAACTTATAGAAAACGCCAGTGACGCCATTGGCGGGCGCTTCATGCCCGACTACAAAGATACAGAAAACAACGTCAACCCCTGGGTTAAAGGTATCGGAGGTTTCGCACTCGACGTGGCCCTCGACCCCATCACGTACGTCCCCGGTGGCGTTATCGCATCAGGAGCACGCGGTGCAGTACGCGCTGCAAACACTGTCAAAGGTTTCGACAAGCTCAAAACAGGCATCAAGGGCGCTGTCAAAGGGACCGAAGCAGGCGACCTAAAGTTTGGGCGCTGGTCCGGTGCCGTAAAACCTATCGGGTGGGAACAATGGGGCGCTAACCGGGCACTAGAAAAGATTGACCGGTTGGCCCGAAAAGAACGCATTAGCCCTGAACGGGCAAGATGGATTGCCCCCGAAGAAATGCTCAAAGGGGACCGCACTTACGCGGAAGCAGCCAAACTGCTCAACAAAGAAGGCCGAGCTGAGTTAGCCCAGTTCAAAGGCAACGCCAAGGGGCTCGCAGCAGCCAAAAAACAAATCCGCACCGATTGGACCGCGAAAAGCGTTGAAGTGTTGGGGCGCACAGTCGAACCCCTGTCAAAGAACATCAACGAGTTCGCTGAATCTCGACGTATAGGCCACCAGGCTGGAGCGAACAGACGACGTCTCACCATGGAAATGGAAAAATCCGGGGCTTCATCTTACCTGCATCGCGGGAAAAAAGAACGTAACGACGTTATCTTCAAGCAGCAACAAAAGATTCTCGCCGAAAGAGACATGCAAAGCGTGTTTTACGCATCAATGCGAAACACAATAAAGCTTGCAGATGAAACTCCCGACCCCACCATGGCAGCAGCCTACGACGCCGTAGCTAAAGGGTTCGCTGCGGGACCCTACAACGGCACCATGGCAGAACAGGCCATGTTCCGCTTAGACGAAGTTTTCGAGTCCGATTACGGCGTCTCAAAGTTCCTCATTGACACTCATCGCAGGGTTTTGGCTGAAACGGACACAGATTTTACGGTATTAGGCACAACCGGTAACGAATACACTTTGGGGAGCATTTTCGACGCGTTCTCTATGGGAACCGATATTGGGCTCACCAGGGACGATGCAACCGTATTTGGGCGTGTAATGGCAGAGTTTTTGTCTTCAGCTCACGAATCTAGGCCCAGAGCAGAAGGCCCCAAAAGGGGGCCTGTCCCTGAAGGGCCCGCAAGAGAGCCTGTAGCGCCCGACGCCCCCGTACAGCCAGAAGCGCCCGCGCCAGCCGAAGCAGCGCCAGTGGCACCAAAGCTGGCTGAAGAGACCCCTGTGCCCCCAGAAGCTCCCACAGTACAGGAAAGCCCCGTTCAACCAATGGGGCCACAAGATAAACCCCAACTTGGGGAACAGTTCGCTGACGATGGCACCTCCGCCAATGTCGCCCCCGACGTTTTCACCCCACTAAAAGAGCCCATAACGGTTAGAGGCGTCTGGGATGAGGCAAGAGCCACTATCGACGCTCAAGAACTCACAAAAATTAACGACGAATTAGAGGCCCTCGCAGAAGAAATCGACAACATGTACCTCACCAAGGTAGATGTTGCAGAGTACGGGCGCCAAGACAGCAAAGGGAAAATGCTGCCCTTCATGGGCGGGATGGCAAACCCTGAAAAAGGTGTGCTGTCCACAATGCTACAAAAAGGGGGCGTCGAGCACGTCATTGACACTCGCCCCATCCCCAGCGTAAACAACGGGCCACTCAAACACCACGACAAAATCCCTCTCAGCTTAGAGTTCAAAGCCAAAGGAATCGGGTACTCCGCCATCGGTGAAGTGCGCCCCGACATCCCCCGCAACCCCGCAATGCACCTCCCTGGGACGCTCAAAATTGATGCTGCGTTACAAAACGCGGACTTCCTGCAAGGCATTGACGACATTATTGAACAAATAGGGGACGCCAAAAAAGTTGTTCTCCTAGTATTTGAAGGAACCGGAAAATACAACCGCAAACAACAGCTCGTAGCTGACGCGCTCACTAGAAGAGGCGTGCAAGCCAAACTGGTCCTCCAAAAAGGTGTCGTCCAGGGCAAAGAAACAATCGACCTCATCACCGACCCTCTCATTGCGCAAGGGCAAGCAGCCACACTGCTGCAAAAAAGGCTCATGGGTAACTACGAAGGGGTAAGCCCTGAAGAAGGTCTCAAAGCTGCCAAAACAATTCTTAGAGCGTCCGGCGAAAAACAAGCCCAAAGCGCGATGAAGATTCGCGGGGGGGACCTCACCAGCGGAAAAAAATGGAACAATAAAGTCCAAAACATGACGGGGAGAAGAGAACTCCAAAGCGAAACAGAAATTGAGGCTGGAGGTGCCAGCAGAGAAAAATGGGTTGCTAACGTCAAAAACATGTTGGTCGCCAACACAAAACGACACCCCACCAAAGCAGAAGCTATAGTCCAACGCTCAAACATCCTCACCAACCTGCTCTCCTCCCACCAGCACGCACACAAAAACCTCGTCCCCAAGATGATGGCTTACGGTGGCGGGACAGGCCGAAGCGAACTTTTGGCTGACGGCGTCACCGCCCCCCCTCATAACGTAGAACGGTTCTACCGTGCAGTTTTTGGTCAGACTGAACCTCTCCGCGACAGTTTCGACACGGAAAGCGCGAAACTTTGGGACGGGGCGCAATATGTAGTCAACGAGCATGATGTTGTGATGAAAGTCATCAACATGCTTGCCGATTTAGAGGTAGAAATTCCTGGGTACACAGACAAAGCACGCGCAATCATCGGTGGGCTTAACGACGAAAAAATACTCAAAGTTTCCAGGCCATTAGACAATGATGGTATTAGGGTCCCCCAAAACCAGTTAATGAATGCGGAACAAACGTGGGTTGCCCAAAACTATTCGCGGGCATTCCTTGACAACCCGGACGACACCACCATCAACATTTTTGGTGAAGTTGTAACAGGTGGTGAGAGTGGTGTTGCAAGAAACATGATGTTCGCTATCGAAGACGTTGGCGGAAAGTACCTGACTGATGCGGAAGCCCCCCCACTGCTCGCCACCCAAGAAGTTGTAAACTACTGGATGCTCGATGCGTTGAAAAAAATTCCCACCTCCGCCAACGACGCAAACCCCAACACGCCCGTCATGCGAGGCACACTGAGCAAAAAACATGGCACAGACAAAAAGCATGGAAACAAAGACACGCCTGTACAGGGGCGGTGGGAAAAAGACTTGGCGATGACAAAGTCTCCCAAATCTGACGCGTTGCGCGAAGAACTAGGCACCCCATGGCCTCACCCCTCCGACTCCTCCAACTCTGCACGCAAGCTCGGAATGGAAGCAGAAGAGAAGACAGGCAGAGAATTGGCAGGGCCACTGGACGACATTTACGACCACGTAACAGGTTTCGCCACAGAACCCATCCCACTCCTCAAATACGAACAAACACTTCGACGTATTGTGAGCAACGGTGGCACCTTCAAAATGAGAGAGATGGCCCAAGGCGCGCTAGCAAAAATTGATAGAAAAGACCCTGACGGCGTATTTAAAGCATGGGGCAAATACAACCAAGTCTTCGAAAAACTAAAAAAAGACAGAGATGCTTACGCAAACTACGGGGTAGACATCTTCGGGAGAGTATTCCGCGACGTCAGCCCCCAACAGGCAGGCTCAACCAAAAAACTATACAGCTTCTTCAAAGACGACACGGACCCCAATTTCGGGGCAAAATTGCACAAGATTAGCCTAAAACATGATTTCGACGAGGCAGGAATTATCCATTCAGACATTGAAGCCTTCGCCAAAGAATTGAAAGAAGAGTTTGGCGTCACTAGGCAACAAGAGCTGATGCCCTTCATCAGAGCAACCGAATCGCGTCGTGTGATGAATCAAGCTAGAGAAATGGCAGAAACACTCGACGCCAACATGGGCACAAAAATGGCAGACGAAATAGCTGTTATGAGAGACGACCCCATGTACGCGCCAATCTCCATGCTCGATAAACTCCCAGACGCAGTAAAATATGTTGTCACAGAAACGATTCTGCGCGAATCCATCACTGACGTTCGGGCAGCAGCCAACGCCGTTGATAAGCCCGCAATCCTTGAGTGGGTGAAAAACAATGTGGCAAGAAGACATCTGATGCAATACAAAATTGTTCCCCAAGTTGCCACATACAGTACCGACGAAATGGACCGTGTTGTCAGAAGCCTCATGGACCCCAACGTCGCAATAGACATCCTCAACATGGTCAAAGGTGGATACAGTAAATCTGTCACAGAGATTGGTGAAGACGGGTTAGCCAACACTGTAGGGTCCGGTAGGGTCTCAACAATACTCACCGGAAACGCAAAACACGCCGACCAAAGAAAAGCCAAAAAAGGCTTGGGGCCCAGAGACGAACCCGAACCTAAAGCAACATATAGCACCATGAACGAACGATTCGTGTACGGTGACGACACCATCCCCGATAGTGGGGGGCGAAGCATGAAATCGACCATGGACGTGGTCCGAGCAACAGACATGGGTGAAGCGTTCTGGTTAAAACTTGGTGGAGACCAAGAAGTGAGATGGAACCCCAGAGAAGACCATGACGTTAACGATTTTGTTGAAGGAGTCAAATACCTGTTGGGGTTAGAGTTACGGCAACCACTAAACCCAGGCGACGCAGGATACTTCAAACACGATTTTACTTTCGGGGCTCGGGTGGCATGGAAAACAAGAGACGAAACAAGCGACAGCGAATCCGGCACCATTATTGGGGAAGCCCTCATGGCTGCTGCGAGACGCTTCAGTGGTGAACCTGGACGAGCGCCAGGCACACCCAACCCCCTCAAAGGGACCGAAAACGAAATAGCTGCCGACAACGCCAACCCCGAGCAAATCACGGGAGAGTTCCTTTACAGCCACTTCGTAGAAGAACTCATCCTAGGTTTACGTAGCGCCAAAACCACAGGAATCGGTGTCGAAGCCACAGAAGACCAAATACGAGAAGTGATAATCAACGGGCGCCCAGTCGAAGGTTTCACCGCTTCAATCCTCACAAAAGCCACCCACACCGGGACACCAGCAGAATGGGCAGCCCTAACAGCAGCAAACCCGTCCGCCATGAGGAAAGCCACCATGGAGGACCTATTCAACGCTGTTGAAGCCCAAAACCCCATGAGAACCGGGTCGCCCGAAACGGCACGCGCAGTCATGACAGTAATCGAAGAAAAAAAGATTGCCCAAGCAACCCTCATCCCTTCACGAATTAGAGAAAAAAACGTTGCAGGGATTTTCACTGAAAACCAACGCCAAATGGCTATCGCAAAAAGCCAAGTAAGTGACTACACCGTCCCCAACGGAACAGCAATCGTCGCAAAAGCTGAACAAATGGGTGAAGCAGGAATCACCAAATACGTTGCCGACATGGCGATAGCGTCCAACGCCATGACAATGAAAATAGTCAGCGAACCGTTACGCAACCTACTGCACAACAGTGTCGCAGACGGTATACAAGCGGTGGTGAAAACAGCCGACGAACGCGTGCGGGGCAACATCCAACGAGGCAACCTGAACGCTCGAATGCGTGAAATCACGCAAGGCGACGAAGTCAAGTTACACAACAACATAAAAGGCACCCTCGAATCAAAACTGCCACACAACTCAGTAGAGTCCTGGAACGCCCGAATGATGGCGTTACAGCAAGCGCAAGCCACCATGCTCCGGTCCGGCATAGTGCCCATCACCACCCTAGGCAATTCAGGGCTCAAAGGCAGAAGGTACAGGGTCGATTTCATCAAAGACCAACACTGGGCGTACATCAACTTCACCGACACATACAAAGCCCTCATCGCCGAATCCACTGACTACAACGTGTACCTGCGTGAAGCCATAGACACTCGTGGCTTCCCCCAAACATTGCTACCCGAACTTGCCGTGTACGCAATGACCCTGCAAAGAGCAGGCGTAGCACGCCAAGAACGCTCCGTCCTCCTACACGACCACGCCAAAACGGCTCTCACCAACATGGCTGGCAAGGGCAGGATGGGCGACTCCGTCAACATGTTCGAAGGCGAAAGCTTCATAAACGGTTTCGTATCCAAAACCGTGTCGCTCCTCTCCAGAGACACAGTAGCAACAAGTTTAAACGAGACTCACTTAATGAACGGTGCTGTTGCTTTAAGAACAGCCGAAGCCAACTCTCGCAACATCCTGCAACCCGTATTCGAAAAACTCCTAGCTGTCGCAAACGACATCCCCCGCCACTACGGGCGAAACCACGGAAAAGACGCCGAAAAACTTAACGACTCCATAGACGACCTCAGAGCAGAACTCATTGCGCAAGGATACTCAGCAGACTCCCTAGAAGCAGTCGTCAGCAAAGCAGCCCTACAAAAACGTCAAGTCACAGACTTTACCGCCATGGACATCAACGCTGCCCGTACCATGTACCGCATGAACCGTGTCACCATGCTGGCAGAAGACGGCAAAACCCCCCTAACCAAAAAACAAGTAAGACAAAAGCAGCAAAAAGTAGCTGCCGAATACAGGGCAATCAACGAACCCGCCATGCCAGACAGGCTACGCACGCCCGCCCGCGCAAGCCAAAGCTTCACCGACACAGCCGACACCCAAGGGGCAAAAATCGAAGCAAACACCAAAAAGAAAAAATTCACGAGAGCCAAATTTGTGCGCATAGAAGAAATGCGTGGACCCGCCAACACCGAAAGAGCAAACCTCGCAGCGGAAAGCCTCGACTCCTCCCGCAAAATTGTTGTCGAAGAAATCGTCACAATGGTCCAAAAAGCTATCGACACAGACGACCCCGAACTCGTCACCATGGCATACGAAAAAGCCATCAACGTTGGCGAACACATCACCAAAACCAACGAAATGTTGCAAGAGTCCTTCCGGGGTGGTCGGGCCCGATTCGAAGCCGAAAACGCTGCAAACCAACAAGAAGCACGACGTGCAGCCGGTAGACCCACAGAAACATACGACGAAGGCGTAAAAGCTACCAGCGAAGCCGAACGCCTAGACCTCGACTCCCAAGCCACCAACATCAACGGCAAAGGAATGCAATCAGGCCGTATGGGGTTGCAAGACCTCAAAGCGCTAGCATCAGGCACCGAAGTCAAATACGACGGCAACGCCAACATTGGTGAAAAAGTAGTCGAAGCCCTCGTCCAACGAGTACAAAAACGCATGGGAGACACCAAAGGTCCCGCAGCGGAAGCATGGCACACCAGGCTCATACTCGCCACATTCGGCACCAAACGGTACGACTTCATCTCACAAGAAGCCGACCCCGAACTACGCGGAATAGCCACAGAACTCCTCAAAGCGTGGAGAGTCATCCTCGACTCAGGCGAAAGCAGCCTGTTTGCCAGGTCAGGGCTCGACACCAACCACCTCAACAAATCCCTAGCCCGTGGCCCCATGGGCACCACCATGCCAGACGGCACCAAAATGAACGGCAAATACAAACAACTCCCCGAAAACCAAATGGGTTGGGAAATCGAAATGATGCTCCCCCAATACATTGATGACCTCATGGACCCCCTCAAAGGAGGACGAAGCGGGCTGCAAGTATTCAAGGGCCTCAACTACGCCCTCAACGACGCAGCAAAAGCACCCACCATGGGGGCCACATTTAGTGCAAACTTTGGGCACCGGTCATTCGGATACCTTACCGCAAGAGAAGCCATAGACGTTGGCGGATTCGTCCAAATCAAAAGCGGTGAAGGTGCAGGAAGCCTAGCCAAATGGTTAGACCCCTCCCAGGCATACCCCCGCGAAATGGTGAGGCAAATGGCAAACCTCCAAAAGTTCCTCGATTACGACACACGATTCACAAACCCCACCATACAAAAAATCGTGACCGCAACCGACAAAATCACATCCTTCATGAAATCATCCCTCACCATCTGGCGCCCAGGGCACCACGTCGTATCAGCAGGCGGAGACGCACTCATGAACCTCCTCGACGGAGTAGTCAACCCCTACAGGTACTACCAAGCCATGAGAATCATGCGCGCCAACGGACAATTCCACAAAGGCACCATATTCGGGCGCGACAAAGGCGCAGAATTTGGTAGATTCATGGGCGAATACGATAATGCAGTAGGCGGAGCCCCAGGCATCAAAGTGCAAATCGGTGGCAAAAACCGTACCCTCAGCGACACCGGACTGTACAAAATGTTTGACGACGCAGGCGCACTCATCAACAACAACACCGCAGAAGACCTACTCGCCATCGGAGACGAAATTAGCCTCTCAGGTGGCACACTCTCCAAACTGTTCCGCCCCATCGTCAGAGCCAACCGTGGCCTCGGAGAGTTCAGCGCACGACGAGACAACGTCCTCCGCCTCGCACACGCCATCGACATCATCCAAAGGCGCAGCTTCCGCAACACCCAAGAAATGCAAGACATTGTCGTCCGAGAAATAATGGAATGGCACCCCACCCTACAATCACTCTCAGGGTTCGAACGCAAATACATGCGACGCACGTTCTACTTCTACACTTGGATGCGCAACGCAGCAAACAAAGTCTTCGAAACCATAATCGAAGACCCCCGCTACCTCACCGTCGTACCCAAAGCCAACGTAGGCATCTCAGTAGGTATGGGAGGCGACCCACAAGGCGTCGGACAAGTAATGCCCAACGACGCCAGACTCCCCGAATTTGCAGCCAGAAACCTCCTAGGGCCCGCCTGGTACGACGACGACGGGCAAATCGTAGGCATCACCGTCAACTCCCCCCAACTAGACATCTTCCAAGACCTCATCGGCAAAATCTCGGTAGACCCCAGAGCCACATTCTCACAAAACCTCACCGAAAACGCCATGATGACCCTCCGCGAAAACACAATCGGATTCCTCTCCCCCATACCCAAATTCCCTGGAGAATTACTCACCGGAGAAGAATACAACGAATACGGTATGACACCCATACGCGACTGGGGCGAACACCTCATCGACCAAACCGGTTTCGGCATCATTTCCAGGTCCACAGGACGCGCCCTCATCAACGAAAACGGGTTCCTAGGTGCCAGAACAGACAACGAACCCAACCCTGAAGACCAAACCAAGAAACAAATCCAAACAGGGCTCAACTCCGTCACCGGTGCCAAATGGACCGAATGGTCCAAATGGTACAAAGTCGCAGCAAGAGAACGTACCGAAAGAAACAAACGCTACCTAGAAAACACGATGGACAAGCTCCTCGATGAGGGGTAAAAAGAAAACCTGCCCGTACCCATAAGGGCAGAGGGGCAGGTGTTAATAACACGAGTGTAACACCCCAACGGCAGACAACTGGTAGAGTACCCTCATGCAGATGCCAGAAGAATACGCGTGCCCCACCGACCCACAAGAAGCCATAAACTGCGAATCATGCCAATAATGTCATGTGGGA
>Ga0222688_1000337_pt1 | contig 11782 bp, 8 predicted proteins | sample AntAcemetage1165_FD_181151 | JGI IMG/M metagenome (GOLD analysis project Ga0222688, IMG submission 181151) | Saline water microbial communities from Ace Lake, Antarctica - #1165 | ecosystem: Environmental > Aquatic > Non-marine Saline and Alkaline > Saline | place: Antarctica: Ace Lake... | reverse complement strand
GGGATTCGAACCCCCAACCTTCTGATCCGTAGTTACCTAAACGAGCTAGGACCCGCGGTGTTTCTTAGAGTTTAGCAGGGGTGAGATGTGTCTGGAAGTGTCAGGAAATGTCACAGTGGCCACCCGATCGACTGACATGTCGACTGACATAATCCACGAGCCAAGAGGTGCCAATGGAGGCCGCGGCTTTGAAAAGTGGCAATCAGACCGCACTGCGGGGATCAACAACCTTCGCACTATAGGTCGGGTTTAGCCAAAAACATTTCCTAGCCCGCAGGTCTCCTTGGGGCGTGATTTTTTGTCCTCGCCATTGCAAGCTTTAGGGCGCACGTGGATTACGGGACACAAAACTGATGCGGAAGAGGTCACTGGTTCGATCCCAGTATCGCCCACCGTAATATGCCAGGCATTTACTGGCCTCTAAGCTCTTGAGGTAGGGCCCGTGCGATAGTCGTGCGATAGTCGTGCGATAGTCGTGCGATAGTCGAGGGAAGTTGATCCCGATCCGATTGCCGGAACCCGCGAGCGGAAAGCGGCAAGTCGAGTCCGAGGTTCAATCCATTCGCCTCAGCGGCTAGTCATTCAGAATCTCGTCGCACCGGACAATCAGGTCCTCGTGTTCCGTTTCGAGGGAGTCAATCGTGTCGAGCACGAGCCTCTTCTTGAATTCAGAGGCCTCGAGAGCAAGAGTGTCTTCCAGTATTTCCAGGGTTCTAGCGTGCCCTCTAAAGGCCCGCCCTACTGGAGTTCCGAGGGCCTGTTCCCCCAAGCTTTGAAAAAAAAGCACCCGGGCAACGCTATCGCTCCCAAAACTGTCTCGCGGAGTGGAGTAGAACCCCTCACAAGCTTTGGCCTAGACCGGCGAAGCACACCCCGCGAGCAGCAAAGCAACAGAAACGGGGACCATAATTTTTCTTATAACTGCACGCTACTGTTTTTCCACAGAATCCGCGAGAGGCCTTTGTGGACAACCTCAGCGGGCTGGAGTCATATGTCCCTACTGTGATCCTATGACCCAGGTAGGACCAGTGTTCTCCCCCAACTGCCCCACTTGTCTGATGAGATGCGACCTTGACGACATCGGCTACTACTGTGCCGACTGTAGGATTTCTTACCGTGGTGGACAATCGACGACAGCGGGAAAACCATTCTTGTTAGAGTCCCCTGAAAACGGGGAGGGCCACCTCCGGTGAAAATCCGACCCCCTAAGTAGTTACGCCTCTACAGCGTCGAGAACATCCTCAGTGTCACCCTGCGCGAGACGTTCAGCCAATTGGCGCACCAAGTAGCTGATACCAAGAGGACATTGCTCCTGGGTCTTCGCCAGCGTGAAATTTCCCTCCATCTACTGTCCGTACATCAGAGGCAAGAATTGCATGGCCGCGAAGCAGAACATGGACGTCTGTTCGAGCATGTTCCCCGAACATTCTTTTAGAGACGGTTTCCCCCCGGCTATTTTGCAGCCACTCCCTCGCAACGTCTATCGCTTCCTGCATTTCTGGAGGAGGTGAGAGCTCGGGATATTTATCGAAGAATCCTTCGTAATTAGTTGACGCTCGCCGTCTAGTAGCTCATGCCCTTGTGTGCCTTATCGGTGCAGCGATTGAGTTCTCGGTCTGCCAGCCTACGACTGTGCCCGGCATCACTCGGAACTACCTGACCGAGCTCGCGATCTTCTCCCACCCGCGTCGCGGATCACTTCGATAGTTCTCGAAAAGGTGGCTCGTGGTCTGGTTGGAGAATAATTCAGTGACCGGCTTGAGGTTCCTGCGAGGAGTGAATTGCCTGAAGCGAAACAGTGTTTTTGTCTGCAGACGTCGGTAGCCTGCTAGCAAGCGTTTTGAATGAATAGCGGACACACGATGGTACGAGGGAGAGCACTCACGACATGACACATCGAACTATGAACGGATTAGTTTTGACGGGCGCGTCTTCGAGGGCGGTCCGAAAGTAGTGGCTCTCAAGAAGTCTGACCTCTACAGCTCACTCTGGAGCAGTGCGGACGAGCTTCGAGGCGGCATGGATGCTTCCGAGTACAAGGACTATGTCCTGACCCTTCTTTTCGTGAAGTACGTCACCGACAAGGCGAAGTCAGATAGAAACAGTCTGATCGAAGTTCCTGTGGGCGGCTCATTCGACGACCTCGTGACTTTCAAGGGTGACAAGGAGATCGGCGACAAGATCAACAAGGCAATCAGCAAGCTCGCCGAAGCCAACGACCTGCAAAGTGTTTTTACCGACACGGACTTCAACAATGATGAGAAGCTCGGCAAGGGTAAAGAGATGCAGGATCGTCTGACGAACTTGATCTCGATCTTCCAGGAACTCGACTTCCGTGGCTCTCGCGCAGAAGGCGACGACCTTCTTGGAGACGCCTATGAGTACCTGATGCGTCACTTTGCAACCGAATCTGGAAAGTCGAAGGGTCAGTTCTACACGCCTGCCGAGGTCTCGCGCAGCATGGCTCAGCTGATCGGCATGACGCCGAGCACTCCCTACTCGGCAACGGTCTACGACCCGACATGTGGGTCAGGCTCGTTGCTGCTGAAGATTGCCGACGCCGCACCAAACGGGCTGACGATCTACGGCCAGGAGAAGGACAACAAGAACTGGGCGCTCGCGAAGATGAACATGATTTTGCACGGCAACGAGATTGCCGATATTCGCAAGGGCGACACGATCTCAAGCCCTCAGTTCACAACGAACGATCGACTTGATACGTTCGACTTCCTCGTTGCTAACCCACCGTTCTCCACCAAGTCATGGACGAACGGCCTCGACAAAGAGTACGGCCGCTTTGACGGCTACGGGCGTCCTCCTAATAAGAATGGTGACTTCGCCTTCTTGCTTCATATTCTCAAGTCGCTCAAAAGCACTGGCAAGGGTGCGGTGATCCTGCCGCATGGGGTTCTCTTCCGCGGCAACTCCGAAGCGGTGATCCGCAAGGAAATCGTCAAGCGCCGCTACATCAAGGGCATCATCGGCCTGCCACCGAACCTTTTCTACGGCACCCCCATTCCTGCCTGCATCCTCATCCTCGACAAAGAGAACGCGCAGACACGGACCGGCATTTTCATGATCGACGCCTCCAAAGGCTTCAAAAAGGACGGCCCGAAAAACCGTTTGCGCTCTCAGGACATCCACAAAATCGTGGACACGTTCAAGCGCCAGACCGAAGTGCCGGGCTACGCCCGCATGGTGTCGGTTGCAGAAATCAGCGATCCAAGGAACGACTACAACCTCAACCTCCCGCGCTACATTGACAGCACCGAGCCTGAGGATCTCCAGGACATTGACGGCCACCTGCGTGGCGGCATACCCGAGCGCGACATAGACGCACTTGACCGCTACTGGCAGATCATGCCCAACTTGCGCGCCACCTTGTTCAAGAAGTCCGCGCATCCCGGCTATTACGAGCTCACCAGCTTTGAGGTGAAGCCCGCCATCTTCGGCCACCCAGAGTTCACCGCATTCAAGACCAACGTCGACAAGCTCTTCGCGGAGTGGAAGGCCACCAACGCGCCACGACTTAAAGGCTTCGCCACCGATGCCGCCGGTAACCACCCCAAGGCCCTAATTGACGCGCTCTCCGAAGACCTGCTCGCCACTTTCGCGCCAACGCCCTTGCTTGCCCACTATGACATCTATCAGCACCTGATGGACTACTGGACGGAGACTATGCAGGACGATTGCTACATCGTTTCAGCCGAAGGGTGGAAAGCGGGCGCTCAGGTTCGTGAAGTGCTCCGTGTCAAAAAGAAGGGCAACACACTGGTCTGGCCGGAGGTGCACGACTACAAAAAAGGACAGCGCCGGTTCAGGTCTGACCTCATCCCCGGAAATATTCTCATCGCCCGCTACTTTGTGGCCGAACGCAACGCCATCGAAAGCGTCGAGCAGGAACTCGCCGAGATCGATCAGCGACTCGAGGAGCTGTTAGAGGAACAGGGCGGTGACGGCGGGTTTCTAGAGGAAGTGATCGAGGGCGAAGGTGACAAGCGGAAAATTACCAAGAAGGCTGTGACGGCGCTCCTGAAGGAGATAGGTAAAGACCGAAACTTTGCCGATGAGTGCAAAGCGCTGGAAGACTATGGCGCGCTGCTTGACAAACAGTCAAGCACCAGGAGCCGTCTCAAACAGGCGCTGGCGGACCTGGACGCCCAACTGGACGCCAAGTATCACTCGCTCACCGAGCACGATATTAAGGCTCTAGTGGTGGACGACAAATGGCTGGCCACCCTCGCTGACGCAGTCCAGGGTGAACTCGACCGCATCTCGCAGACCCTCACTGACCGCATCCGCCAGCTCGCCGAACGCTACTCCACCCCGCTGCCGCAGCTCACCGACGAAGTTACCGTGCTCGCCAGTCGCGTCGAGGAACACCTCAAAATGATGGGTGCATTGTGGAAATAAAGCCCAACTACAAGGACACTGAGGTGGGCCTAATCCCTGAGGATTGGGACGTGTTGTCTCTTGGAAAAATAACATCAATTCAGCGTGGGAAATTCAGCGCTCGACCTCGCAATGACCCAAAATATTATGGTGGTGACTTCCCATTCATTCAAACTGGTGACGTAAGACGATCTGGTGGCTTGATCACCTCCTTCACGCAGACGCTCAACAACGATGGGCTACTGGTAAGCCGGCTGTTTCCCAAAGGCACCCTCTTCTTCACCATCGCGGCAAACATTGGAGACGTCGGTATTGCCGTGTTTGAGGCATCGTGCCCCGACAGTCTGGTTGCTATCGTTCCAGGCGCTGCTGTAGAGAAGGTTTGGCTCCTCTACGAATTGGCGCACCGCAAAGAGAGCTTTGAGAGGTTGGCCTCGCCCGGCGCGCAGCTGAACCTCAGTCTTGAGAAGCTACGCCCCTACTTGATTCCAGTTCCTACCAGACCTGAGCAACGCGCTATCGCTGCGGCGTTGAGAGATGTGGACGCGCTGCTGGGCGCGCTAGACCTGCTCGTCGCCAAGAAGCGTGACCTCAAACAGGCCGCCATGCAGCAACTCCTCACCGGACAAACACGCCTCCCTGGCTTCCAAGGCGAGTGGGAGATGAAGACTCTCGGCGACTTATTCTCTTTTAGCGGCGGCTATTCGGCATCACGCGACCAACTTTCCACGGAAGGACAATGTTATCTGCACTATGGCGACATCCATGGCTCAACGAAGACCTCCGTTGACGCGCGCACCGACTATCAGGACATCCCCAAGCTCGACGTTCCATTGAAGCGAGTTTCATCCGGCTCTTTGCTCAAAGATGGCGATGTTGTGTTCGTTGACGCCTCCGAGGACGACGAGGGAACGAGCAGGCATGTGGTCGTCGTGAACAAGGATAACGTCCCGTTCATTTCTGGTCTGCACACAATAGTTGCGAAGAGCAAGACGGACGAACTGGTCCACGAGTATCGGCAATACTGTTTTCAGACCGCAGCTATTCGGGAGCAGTTCCTTTTCTACGCTGTGGGAACAAAGGTTTCCGGTATCAGCAAAACCAACATCCCAAAGCTAAAGCTGCCCCTTCCGAGCGCCCCTGAACAGACCGCCATTGCCGCCTTGTTGACGGACATGGACGCGGAGCTAGCAGCGCTTACGCAACGGCTGGCTAAGACTCGAGCCCTGAAGCAAGGGATGATGCAGGAACTTCTGACTGGACGCACTCGCCTGGTATTCGCAGAGGTTGCAGCATGAGTGTCGTCGGGCAAATTGAACGCAAGACTCAGGACCACGTCGTAGCGTTGCTCAGGCAACAACTCGGCTACGACTACCTCGGCAACTGGGAATATCGCGAAAACAACTCACATGTCGAAGTTGAGCTACTGACGCATAACTTGCTTGCCCGTAGTTACGATGCTGAGTTAGCCGACAAGGCGATTGCCGAACTCAAGAAGGCCGCGTCTCTTGGTGGTGGCCGAACGCTCTATGGAGCCAATCACGAGGTCTATCGCTTGCTTCGTTACGGAGTGAAGGTTAAGCGCGGGGTGGGCGAGCTGTTTGAGACAGTTTGGCTTGTCGACTGGTCGAACCCTGTGGCCAACCACTTCGCGATTGCTGAAGAGGTCTCGATTAAAGGCGAGCAAACGAAGCGCCCTGACGTTGTGCTCTACGTGAATGGCATCGCTCTCGGTGTTATCGAATTGAAGCGTTCGAAGGTCAGTGTCTCTGAAGGCATCCGTCAGAACATTGGAAATCAGGGGAAAGATTTCATCCGTCCGTTCTTCACGACGGCTCAGCTCCTGTTTGCGGGCAACGATGTTGAGGGCCTCCGCTACGCGGCAATCGATACGCCAGAAAAGTATTGGACCGAGTGGAAAGAGCCCTCCGAGATCCAGGAACCGCTCGACCGTGGGCTGATCCAGATGTGTTCGAAAGATCGGTTTCTTGAACTCATCCACGACTTCATCGTTTTTGATTCCGGGACAAAGAAGATCGCCCGTCACAACCAGTACTTGGGGGTGAAGGCTGCCCAGGCGCGGGTTGCTACAGGCGAGGGCGGCATCATCTGGCACACCCAGGGATCAGGCAAGAGCCTGACCATGGTGTGGCTCGCAAAATGGATCAAGGAGCACCAGCCTGAATCTCGCGTTCTGATCATCACCGACCGCACTGAGCTTGATGAGCAGATCGAGAAGGTGTTCGGGGGGGTCAACGAACAGATTTATCGCACCAACAGTGGAGTTGATCTCATCACAGCCCTCAACAATTACCAGCCGCAACTGATCGCCTCGCTGGTGCACAAATTCCGCGGGGACGACGATAGCCAGGTCGACACATCAGAGGATTCGTTCATCACTGAACTGAACTCAAAAATCCCTGCAGATTTTAGCGCAAAGGGCAACTTCTTTGTCTTCGTCGACGAGGCGCACCGCACCCAGTCGGGCAAGATGCACACTGCGATGAAGAAACTTCTCCCTGGAGCAATGTTCATAGGTTTCACCGGAACTCCCCTGCTTAAGGCAGATAAAACGACCAGCATCGAGACCTTCGGCAGCTTCATCCACACCTACAAGTTCGACGAGGCCGTCGCTGACGGTGTCGTGCTTGAACTTCGATATGAAGCACGGAATATCGATCAGGAGCTCACAAGCCACGGCCAGGTCGACAAGTGGTTCGATGCCAAGACCAAAGGCATGACTGACCTGTCGAAAGCGGAGCTGAAGAAGCGTTGGGGCACCATGCAGAAAGTGGTTAGTGCCGAGCCCCGCTCAAAGCGAATCGTGCACGATATTCTGCTCGACATGGAGCTTCGGCCACGTCTGATGGATGGCCGCGGCAACGCCATGCTCGTCGGCTCGAGCATCTACCAGGCCTGCAAGTTCTACGAAATGTTTGTTCAGGCCGGCTTCAAGGGCAAGGTGGCGATTGTTACAAGTTATGTGCCGATGGCCGGCGACATATCTAAGGAAGATGGCGGCCACGGCGCAACGGAAAAGATTCGCCGATATGGCATTTACCGCCAGATGCTCGCTGACTATTTTGGCGAACCCGCTGATCAGGCTGTGCTGAAAATCGAGCAATTTGAGAAGGATGTCAAACGGCGCTTCATCGAAGAACCGGGCCAAATGCGCCTGCTTATCGTTGTCGACAAGCTTCTCACCGGGTTTGACGCGCCCTCAGCGACTTATCTCTACATCGACAAGAAGATGCGTGACCATGGTCTCTTCCAGGCGATTTGCCGCGTCAACCGCCTCGACGGTGATGACAAAGAATACGGCTACATCGTCGACTACCAAGACCTCTTCAGCTCGTTAAAAGACGCCATCGGTGACTACACCTCCGGCGCACTCGACGGTTACGAAAAGACCGACATCGAAGGGTTACTTAAGGACCGCAGCGAGCAGGAACGCAAAGACCTCGACGACGCACTCGAGCGAATTCGCGCTTTGTGCGAACCAGTCGCGCCGCCGAAGGAAACTTTGGAGTATCAGCACTACTTTTGTGCGGCTGAGGCAGGCAATGCCGACCAGCTCAAGGCCAACGAGTCGAAGCGTGTGGAGCTCTACAAATCAGTGAGCGGTCTTGTCCGGGCCTACGCGATGCTCGCCAATGACATGGATTCCGCGGGCTACACCATCGAGCAAGCTGCAGCGATTAAGAAGGAAGTCGCTCACTACGTTGCAGTCCGGGATGAGGTGAAGCTTGGCGCAAACGAGAACGTCGACTTCAAGCAGTTTGAAGCAGGAATGCGCTTCCTCCTGGACACGTATATCCAGGCGGGTGACTCTGAGATCGTCGCCGAATTCGAGGACATTGGCCTTGTCGACCTGATTGTGCAACGCGGCGAGGGTGCCATCAACGCGCTGCCTGCGGGCATCAAAAAGAACAAGGACGCTGTTGCCGAGACCATCGTCAACAACGTGCGAAAGACAATCGTCGACGAGCAAGCCATGAATCCGAAATACTACGAAACGATGTCCTCGCTTCTTGACGCCCTCATCGAGCAGCGTCGTCATCAGGCCATCGACTATAAGAAGTACCTTGAGGAACTCATTGCCCTCGCCACCAAGGTTGGCAAAAAGGAATCCGACACCGTTTACCCAGAATGGGCAAAGAACGGTGCGCAAAAGGCCCTCGTCGACTTCGGATGGACCGACGACACAACCGCAATTCAACTTGATACCGCGATCGGAGTGGCCAAACCACACGACTGGGTAGGCAACAAGATGAAAGAGAAGGTCGTCGCCAACGCGATCAGGAAGGTTCTGCCAAGGGACTTTGACCGCTTCGATGAACTCTTCGATCTCGTGAGGGCTCGTGATGAATACCGCTAACGCATACTTGACCGTCGCTGGCATCAACGTTGACGTCGTCTACAAGAGCATCAAAAATATGCACATCTCGGTGCACCCACCACTCGGACGAGTGCGCGTCGCAGCACCAGATCGCCTTAACGAGGAAGCCGTCCGACTTGCGATTATTCAGCGACTGCCCTGGATTAAGAAACAACAGGATCAGCTCCGGAACGCTGATCGACAGACTGAACGAGAGATGGTGACAGGTGAATCCCACTATGTCTGGGGCGAGCGGCTCAGACTCAACGTAAGCGAGACGGCAGCGCGACCGCGCGTGGAAATTCTTGGATCAAAACTTCAACTGACTTCACCGGCAATAGCAGACTCATCGCGCAGTCGCAGGCTTCTTGAAGCTTGGTATCGCAAACAGATCAAGGAAGCGATCCCTCCACTGATCGAAAAGTGGGAGCCAACCATCGGGCAAAAAGTGAACGGCTGGACCGTTCGCCGAATGAAAACCAAATGGGGCTCGTGCAACCCAGAGTCAGGAAATCTCTGGTTCAATATCGAGCTGGCCAAGAAGCACCCAAACTGCCTTGAGTACATCCTCGTTCACGAGATGACCCACTTCCACGAGCGAACTCACAATGACCGATTCGTTGAACTGATGGACCAGTACCTCCCGAGCTGGCGTCGGACAAGAGACGAACTGAACGGTGCTCCTTTGGCCGAGGAGAAATGGGCGTCCTAAAAAATATCCTTCGCGATCCTCAGCGCTTTTGCTTTCGCCTCAGAGCAAGTTTTATGTACTTGATGAATTCCTCAGAAGTTCGTCTCTTTTGGCCCGGAGATCATCGATTTTGCTGTAGGCCTTCACCTCGGCCACCCCCAACCTTGACCTATCCGACGGGGTGAAACCCAAAAGGCTCAAGTTGCCGCTAATCAGCTTCTCCACATCGTTGAGCGACATGTGAATTGATCTATCAGTGGGATTGTCCGTCAGAGCCGCCAGAAGAAGCGCCCGGCGATCGATTTGCTCACACACCAGCTGCAGCAACTGTGAGTCAGTTCTCCCAGAGACCCATATCTCGCCCTGGCCAAAAACATCATCCCAAAGCCGTCGACCATCTACCCCAAGAGGGCGCAACGGAGAAACGGGTCCCGCTTCCAAATCGAAGACATTAGCCCTTTCGGGTAAAGCACGTTTCCCTGGGTTTCCACGACGGCGCTTGAGCTCTATTGGGACTGACGGGTTAGGAATGGGGTTCTCCTTCTGAAAGTTTTGAACTGCGGAAATGTGTGTCGACCTAAACTAGGGGGTTTCTGGTCTGCGCCGCCTAAGGTTTGACCCCACCCCCATTAGCGGCCGGGGGGAGGATGGCCCCCTGAGTGAGCAGCTCCTGCAACTGATCATCGATCGGGTTGACGCTCAGATAATTCGCTACATTGTTTGAGAATGTGTTGGCGAGCGTTTGGCTGTACGGCGCGTAAATAGATTTCGTCGTATCCAGGCGGGTGTGACCAGCACCTTGACTAACAGCCTCGATCGGCGTTCCGCTCTCAATCGCTAGAACGACTGCGGTGTGACGAATGTCATGGATCCTGATCCGGCGGATGTTATGGGCTTCAAGAACTCGGTGAAGCATTCTTTGAACCGTTCCCGGCCGCTGAACTGTCCCATGCTTTGTGGAAAACACCCACGCAGCACCGTCACGAAGTACTGGATGGTCGATATTGTCCCGGTGGCGCAAAATAGCCTCAATGACCCGTGGGCTCAGCACCAAAGTTCTACGACTCGAGAGTGTTTTTGTGTCACCCTCCACAACCACCGTTCTTCTTGACCCGTCAGGTCTGAAGGTTTGGACTTCCCGGATTGATCTATTGATTGTGAAGGTGCCCGAATCGAAGTCAAAATCGGACCATTTCAGGCCCAGGGCTTCTGATTTCCGGAGACCAAAGTAGACCAGTAAAACAGTAAACAGCTCGACCGGCGAATTTCTTACTGCGGCGAGGACTTGTTGAGCCTCACTCAGCGACCAGGGTTCTTTGACGTTAACCATGTCGCGGCGAGTTCTCCGATACACGGGAGTATTGGTGACCGGATTACGCACAATGTAGCCATTGGACAGCGCGGCTCTCATGACCGCGTTCAATACCTGCCTGACACCATTGATAGTGAAATTAGATTTTCCAGAGCAATGAAGCTCCTTCAACCACCCCGTGACATCGTTGGTGTTGATCTGCGCGATTGGTCTCTTCCCAAACGTCGGAAGAATGTACGTCTCTAGCTTGTAACGGTAATCATGCGTCGTGGCCTCCCGGACTTGCGGAGCTTTAGTGTCATAAAGCCACCGAAGAGCAAAACTGTGAAAGAGTTCCCGGCCCTGAGGAGCCAGCGCACCATTCGCCGCGTCCGCCATAATCTGTTGACCTTATCGAAGCGCCGCGCTCTTCGTGGGAGCTGTTCTTCTGACAAAACGGGGTCGACCATTGGGTTTCACTCCGACCTGCACGTCAACTTTCCACACCCGTTTACCCGACGGGTTGGATGCCATAAATACGGAAGGAGCCCTAGTCATCGCCCACCCCGGTAGTCCTTGGCAAGTTGTGTCCGTGACTCACGGTAGTCCGCGAGGGCTGTCTCAGAAATTCTGACTGTGCGCCGAATTCGCGTGACCGCTATCTCGTTATTGGCGATGAGGCGCACAACTGTGGACCGAGAGACAGCGAGGTTCTCTGCAACAGCTTCGACGGTTAGTAAGGGCATCATCATGATTAGAACCCCATAATGCACCCGTTCGAACATATATTCGAAAGGCAAATTCCCAAGAACGGACAACCGCAGGCTTGGAGAGCCCCAAACGACTGACATATCCACTGACATGAACAATTTCCCCTCTGATCGAGGAGCCCCAGCTTTCGTAGGAGAAGCTAGGGATCAAGAAGCCAAACTAGTGGCACGCCCGGAGGTGTCCTGGTTCATGACATCGTTCATATCGGTTGCGTCCCGGGAAGTGGTGTAATTTCCCGGTTTTCGAGCGTCGGATCGTC
>Ga0222688_1000336_pt1 | contig 11803 bp, 11 predicted proteins | sample AntAcemetage1165_FD_181151 | JGI IMG/M metagenome (GOLD analysis project Ga0222688, IMG submission 181151) | Saline water microbial communities from Ace Lake, Antarctica - #1165 | ecosystem: Environmental > Aquatic > Non-marine Saline and Alkaline > Saline | place: Antarctica: Ace Lake... | reverse complement strand
TCGGAATGTTCTTGACCATTTAATATAGGATTGTATTTTAATTTGCATAAAGTAGACCAGCCATACCATTTTCGATACGAAGTATGTTGTAATTGACTGCATAAATTGGGTCATTAATAGGCATACTATCGCTCATAATCTTGGCTGAGTCCAAGCGACTGAAGTTGAGTGTGCCTGTGGGTTGGAGGGAACTGGTTGAGAGACAGAAACAATAGAGAAAGAAATCTGGGGAAGTCACGAAATTTGTATGGTAATAATTCATGACATCAATAAAATGAGGCTTACCCCATTTATAGTTGCTCACATCGAGACCGTTAATGTTCAATTTGACTTTATTCGTGGGTGAAGTAAGTGCACCGTTTGTCGTGGTGTCTGAAGATGCGAGATACTTTATAGGATGATTGAATGTGAGATCTTGAACAACTTCACCCGAACCTATATTCTTTTGCACTTGGGTGATGAGGAGATCATGTTTTCGGGAAGCAATATTTCCACGCTCTTCGTTATCGAGATAGTAATAATTTGCGAAGCACTCTACGTTATAGTTTGAAGCTGCTGTAGCCCAATGAATACGGATTTCTACATTATGGTAATTCAACGCCACTAGGGGGAGGGCACATTGTGGGCCTTCACAAAAGAAGAAACGAAGGGGATAAAAATAGGATCGAGCGCTCACACCTGGGTGTGTACCGTTTGAACTCTTGGAAACATTTTGGGCGAACGTATCAATAGCGATTTTCTCGGTGAAGATGGCATCTTGGCTATCGATGAGGGAACCCCCGATATAGAGTTCCACTTTATCGATGATTGTATCCCATCTCTGAATATCGAGGGCTTGGGTGGTATCATCTATTGTAAAATAGACATACCCGAGAAGGTCTCCAGATCGTTCGAATTGAATACTGGACATTGAATTGTTTTTCACCGCTCCATGGATTGTTTGTTTTTCAATGGATTGTGAAAAATTAGCATGTCTTTTGAATGTTGAACTAAAGAAAGATATTTCGGGATTACCCATGATGTATTCATCCTGGGCACCGATAGCGATCAATTGAACAATACCAGCGGACATGGTATACTACTCTAAGGGGAGAAAATTACAAATTTGGTTTTCTACACACAAAACGAAGGACTAAGAAGTTTTTATCATCGGCACCCGCACGTTCGATAGTTTCACCATCTTGGTTACGGATAGTCACCGTGAGGCGGTCGAGGCGGCGAATGGGATCAATATATTGTGTAGCGATGAAGTACTCATCCCTAAAGTTCACAACCGCACCAGGAGTACCAGTGGTCGACAGACTCGCAAAAGAACCACGAATCATACTCAAAGATGCCTGTCCATCGTATACATTTGAGGCACGGTCAGAAAAGATAGAGTCTAATTCTTTGATAGATACGTAGCAATGTTCAGTATCCGCAGCTGTCTTGATACGAGCAGTAAGAAGTCTAGCCTGAACAATATTCTTGAGGGGTTGGTTGAGAAAACATGTGAAAGTATTGGCACTAGCTTGACCAATGGTGTCAATAGTGACGGTGTGATACTCATAGTTAAGATCTGGAATTGTCTCTGTTGGTGAAGTGATCAAAGCCATTTATAGTTAGCCTAGATTAAAGATCCACCAATTCCGTCAGAAATCTCATAACTCGCATGGTCTGAGACGAGCTTTTGGGCACCACAGAGACCACCTGGGGTCAGTGACTTAGTGTAGGCACTCCCATTCTTGTAACCGGGGGTGCAATCCATCTTATTCTCCAGGTCAAAAATGGAACCTTGACTGATGGGGGTAATCTTGATTGGCCTGGGTTGGTAAGCGCTGGTATCACGGAACATCATCAGCGCAACGATGATGAAGAACAAAACACCAATGGAAGTGAGGGCGTTACGGTTAGCCTTGTTAAGGTTGAACATTTACTATGTACATATATTTTTTTAAAGTGCGTTAAAGATATTTTTTTTAGTTTCTACATAGAGAGTAGATGGACGAAGAAATCGTACTCGACCGTGGAACTACACATGTGATGAAATTAGACGCCGACGAACAGGCACTCATGGATGAGATTGAGATATCAGCTCCTCGCCCCAAGCCTGTGCCACGCCCTACTCAGCACGCATATCGCCCTCAACCCCAGCAGCACCAAGAGGCTATGGATGCTTTTGTGAATCCCAATAAACAGTCGGCCCCCCATCAGCCCACACAAGAGGAGGAAATTGATTATGGTGAGGATGAACCCACATTTTACGATGATGAGCCCATGGGTCCAGGTTCCCAGGAAGAACAACCTTCTAAGGGATACACCTCTGTGGATGAGGAGAAGTCAGATCTTCTCAATAAATTGACTCGTCTGGAGAAGAAGGGCTTCACTGTGAATAAGAGACTGAACGCCTACTCCAACGTGGATGAGCTCAGGTCAGAGGTGAAGCGGATCACGTACAGTATTGATGTTGAGCAATCATTACGTTTCTCTAGGCGAATGCTCGTGGCATGTGTGACTGGTTTGGAGTTCCTTAATAAGAGGTACAACCCCTTTGAGGTTCAACTCGAGGGTTGGTCCGAGTCCATCATGGAGAATGTTGATGACTATGATGGTGTGTTCGAAGAGCTCTATGTAAAGTATCGCTCGAAGGTCAATGTTGCCCCAGAAGTCAAGCTCATCATGATGTTAGGTGGTTCGGCGATGATGTTCCACTTGACAAACAGTATGTTCAAGTCGGTTATGCCCAACATGAACGATGTGATGAAACAGAACCCCGATCTGGTGAAGAATATGATGGCTGCCGTGCAAAATACTACCAGGGCTCCTGGTGGCCCGGCAACAGATGCCCCCGTGGGTGGAACTGGTAACTATGAGATGCAGGGTCCAGGTATAGATATCTCAAGTCTCATGGGTGGTATCATGATGCCCCCTCCACCCCCAATGAACACCACTATGGGTGGGGGGGCCCGAGAGAGTGTACTCGACGATGATGACATGTCCGATATCATGTCCATCTCAGGGGACTCCACTGGTGGTGAGGTCAAGGAGGTGAATGTGAGTGCTTCCAAACCCAAGCGAACCAGGCGAAAGAAGAAGACGGAAATTAATCTCTAATTACTATATAAATGATAGCGTATTGTCCGCTGGAGGAACTGGATCCTCCTGTCCGACAGCAGAAGTCTGTCGTGAAATCCAATACCGAGGAGGTGAAGCCTCAGATCGGTCGTGAAGAAACTGAATTGAATTACGTCATCATGGCGTTCATTGTCGGCGTTGTTTTACTCGCCGTCTCTGATACCATCAGGGCATAAGTGTATGTATTATGTTTACCGTGGGGTATAGTCCCCCATAGTAAATTTAGTAATTGAAATCGTTTTTAAGAATTTCACTGTCCGTATCATCTGGGTCACCCAAAGCAGCACCCGTGCGCACAGCTGTGAATGCACCACCCCGAGAAGACATGAGCTCTACTGAAATGTCATAGGAATATAGCGTACCAGATTCGATATCCTCTGTGTTCGGTACGAGTAGTACACCGGTTTTACCCGTAGTGACCGTAGGACTCCATGGATATGAATTTGTACCACCGAATAAATTTTTAGTACCAATTGCTATATCCACAGTAGATGTACTCCCATCATGCGTCCCCCCCTGAATTTCGAGTAGCATAGTACTCATGTTTTTATAAATACCAAAAGCAGTGTCAACTAACCTCGCAACAGCCACAATCTTTGCATAGAATGAACCTGTACCAAAAACAAGTTGAACATCACTGGATTGACCCACCCCACGTTGGAATGTGTAGGCGTATTTCTTACATGAGACTTGATCAGAAGTTGTGATGACACCACCACCAACCTCGAGTGCCGTATTCGCAGATCGACCCCCTAAATCGATGGCAACTGCATTACCAAGATCGATGTTCCCACCGACGGTAAGATCGTTATTCACTGTGAGGTTACTCGCAATCACAGTCTCCGTAGAACCTGGATTTATATACACATTCCCTAGGGTATCCGAGAGAATGTTTGATGTACCCCCAGTTGTTGTGAATTCGAGAATTGCGTTACTTGTGGGGTTCTGGATGCGAGCTATTCCATCATACACATGAAACTTAGTCATGGGGTTGACCGTACCAATACCAACATTACTCGTGTGTACAACATGGAGTCCATCGGCTTCAGAAAAATCATTCTCTGCACCGATTGTTATACCAGCGGTTGAGTGTGTAGAGTTTCTAAAACCTCTCACATAGCCACCATACCCAGCTGTAGTGTACAGAAGCATTCCCGTTTTTTTGTTTGTACCGGGACTCTCAAGTCTGAACATGTCCAAATCCGTCGTTCTAGAATCGTAGAGATGTATGTTTGAACTGGGGGTAGCAGTACCTATACCGAGACGACCAGCCCCATCAAAACGAGCAAACTCAGTATCAACCCCATCTGTAATTTCATGCACAAATGTCATTGGGCGTGCAGTACCTTCATCGCCAATATTTCTATAGATATTCACTGAATCCTCACCAACGGGATTTGTTGTCTCAAACTCGATCCCTGAGAGTTTGAACTGACCACCAGCGGTAAATTCAATGTTACCCGCCACAACCAGTTTGTTCGCTTCATTGGATGGGACTGTATTGATCTTACCACCAATGATTACTGCACCCCCTGTTGTTATACGCAAAGGTATATCAACAGTTACATTAAGTTCAGTGAGTGGGAGTTCAGTAGCCAAATCAAATACGGCATCATTATACGTCTGAAATAGATGTTCTGCGGCAATGTGACGTATTCTCGTAGGACCTTCATCACCAGACCCTTTGTTACCCTTGTAGATGACAAGTTCGTTTTTGGCTTGATCAGCGCCATACCGTCTTTCGATAAATGCAGTATTTCCAAATAAACTTCCCTCGAGACCACTGAATGTGAGTTGATTTCCAATCACGACATTACCATTGACTTCTAACACACCTCTAGTGACATCTGTACGAATACCAACATTACTGTCTGCTCCATTGATGTAAAAAATAGTCGCAGCACTCTCAGAAACTTTGAGATAATTCTCCGAAATCCTGAAATCACTTGATGCACCGGAAACACCCATAGACCAACCAGTTTCAGCTCCATTATCACTTTGGATAAACGACACAAATGCGTTACCATCAGATGTATCCGTTTGTGCAGATATAATTGCATCTCCCGCTGATGCACCGTGATTGTGCACTAAAATACCATTTGTATCAGGGTTTGCTATTCCTGTAGAATAGACTTCCAGGTGTGCGGTTGGTTGGGTTGTCCCAATACCTACTCGCCCATCAGCTCTTAACGTCAAAATCTCAGTTTCATCAGTGTATCTATCATTGGCAAGGAGTATATCAAGTTTCGAGTGAGATTTACCAAGTACATTATCATATTTACCCATCTTGAATGTAGCTCTAACACCATCACGTGAAGATGTACCCTCACGTGTTAAATGCATAACCGTCGCCAGGTCAGGTGTTGTATTATTTATGGGTTGTGTATTTGTGACAACTAGGGGTGTTCCCAAATGGTTAAAGTTATTCCTATACACGGGCTGTTGATTGATAAATGCAGTACCCCCAGAGGTTTGGAAGAGGCCTTGGGGTTGTGTCGTCCCGATACCTACGTTACTATTTTCTAAAATAGTCACCTTTGCTGTACCCATAGTTGAGGTTTGACTTGCGAAGAAGTTGAGACCCTTCCCAGCACTCAAGATGTTTTCGATTTTATTTTCACCGGTAGCTGGGTTTGAATACATACGCATTCCACCAGTACCATATACCACTGCATTACTTCCAGTGACGTGGACATTTCCTGAAACTGTGAGAGTCTCAGAGGGGTTTGTATTGGCGATACCAATCTTACCATCAGAGGTTATACGCATCCTCTCGGCGTTCTTGGTTTTGAATCTAATATTTTGGTTGGTGACTGAAGTACTCGCACCATAGACCTCAATGCTACTCACGTTAGAAGCAGTCGGACCAGACTTGAGCACGAGAGCATTTGAGGTACTGTCGGCACCAGAATGATCTGCGTGTACTGTCACCGATACATCTGAGAAGACACTTCGGGTTTGAATGTTTGTAGTCACAGTGTTACCCACAATTGTCAGTGTGTTTCCGGAGGTGAGGTTCGCAAACACTTTGGCACCCACGGAAAAGTCATCAATTGGGGAAAGATTGGAAACACCTGAGGGGTAGGTTCCTACCGTGCGTAGCGCGACCATTTGAACATTGGCCCCAAATATGACAGGTGTAAGAGAAGTTGCATCAATTTGCAACAACTCGTTTGTACTGACGATACCACCATTACCCAGGTTTAATTGTTCTATAAAGACGTTACCAGTCGCATGTATCACATTTGAACCTATATCATCTATATATACATTAGAACCCACGCAGAGTGTATGTGTCGGGGCACTATTCGCAACACCAACAATACCTTCAGTGTAAAATTTACCATACACATGGACATTGACGGTATTCGAATCCATGGCAATCGTCTGTTGTCCGGGACCACCCACTGTGTAAGCACTATCGAACGTTCTTGAAAAAAAGAACTCCGTATTGGCTGTTGAATATCCAAACACCAAGTTTGCTTCTTCACCTGGGTGATCAGTCATTATGAGACCATTATCATACGCACCCCCTGGAAATCCATCAGCCATCTGAATGACCGCATTTGAAACAACCAAGTTGTTCGCAGCTAAATAGGTTAAATAATCGGTAATAAATACATTACCATCTACTCGTAGGTCACCGGTCACGTTGAGGTTACTTGATTCAACCACAACATTTCCATTTTTGAAAACAGCCGAGTTAAAACTGCCGTCATTATCTTCACCAACAGTGAGTTGTTTCCCGACAGCAACATTTGTGGAGTATGTATTACCAGTAACTTTCAAAACATTGGAACCAGCACTATTCACAACAAATTCGTTATTTACAGTTCTTAGGATATTAGATGTAGTCACATTCGTGGATAATATATTACCAGTCACCTGTAGGATATTTGGTCTTTGGCGATCGATGATAACATTACTTACACCAACCTGAAAATCATGGATTGGATTGGTAACACCTATACCAACTTGACTCGCAGACATACGAAAAACATTTGTGAAAGCAGTGAGATTCATATCACCTGTGGCAGTCAGAGAACCTGACATATTGAGATTCGCTACTGTGATTTCATCTGCTATGATCTCACCAGCTTCGATACTCGCCACACCCGTAATAATATCTTGTTCTCTGGGTGTGGCATCTAGACTGCCGACATAAATTTGGCCAGCTGTGACGAGAATGCCATCCGCTTGCGTCGCCATATACATTAATTACCGAATAAAATTCCAGCTAAACCATCTTTGATCCTGAGTACATTATAGTTTACAGCATAGACGTACATGTATGGACGGTCCGCCGCCTCTGCACCACGGATAACGAGTTTTGCGTTATCAAGCCGGCTAAAATTGCATGAACCAGAGGGGTTGTAATCGGATGCGTTGAGACAAAAGTGGTAGGCGAAGTATCGTGTCAGTGTTGGTGAGTGACTGGGCATATTGAAATGTGTCTTACCATATGTTGATTTGTAATAGTTTTGTGCTGTGTGAAAATATGTCGGTGACATATTTTCTAGGAGTGGTGTACCATTAATTTGTATATCAGCATTTTTAAACGTAAAACGATCCACGGTGAAGTTGATTTGAGATGTCCCAAATCCAAAGAAGAGTGACTTTACTGGATGATTGAAACTAGAAATATCTAGGACATTGTATCCACCTGAATCAGTTTTATTGTCTGTGACACTGTTGAGAGGGAATTCAACTCGTTGTGTCTGTGTGATGACAAAGTCTAACGTACGTTTCGTGAGTGACTCCCTCTCCTCAGTATCTAGGTAGAGGTAATTTCCATACATGGTCGCTTTCTTTTCAGATGCTGGAATGACTGCGAGTGTCGCTTGGTCAAATGTAATTCGTATTTCTACTTGATGACTCTGTAAAGCCACTAGGGGTAAAAATGCTTTGTGATCACAAAAGAAAAAATGGAGGGGTACGAAATATTTATTCGACAATGAAGCCTTGTTATTGAGTTCTTGGGATTTGTTGTATGTGTCCGCTAGGTAGTTTGGCCAAATTTCACTGTAATAATCAAAATGTTGGGAATCAACTTTTTGACCACCTATGAAAAGATCGATAGTCGAGTTGTAAAAGAGGTTCGATGCGATGTTGTCATTACTATTACTGTCAGCCTCGAACCAGAGTCCATTGATGACATCACCCAATACTGGAATGGTGATGGAAGTGTCACTATCAGTAATAGTTTTGATAAACTTGGGAGCTTGAGAGAAATTTGTGTGCCGTGTAAATTTTGTACGGAAAAAGGAATGTCCCTCATCACTTGTCAGATATATGTCTTGAACACCTTTTGAGACAAGTTGTATTAATGCACCGGACATTTAATTATTATTTAGATTATAAAAACAGACACTTTCCCTGAGGGAAGTCGCTCTTCTTTTCTTCAACCTGCTTCCCATGTATTTTGAAACCACCTTGTCTATACACTTTCATCCTTTTGAAATACATAGCTGTGAAGATTGACCAAGGATCATGAACATCATAGATGTGGGGATCATTCTTCTTACCCTTCGTCTCTCTCATAATTCTCCCAATGCTTTGGGTAATATCAGATTTGGGTGACGCTAGGATGACAGTATCTAGAGTGGGTATATCTAGACCCTCATGGGCTTGACTGAACGTCGCAAAGATGATCTTTTTCTTTGAGGACTCTTGGAGGGCAGCCTCTTTCATACCACCCATGTAGAGTCCAGATGTCTTGGGGAAACACTGATGAAGAAACTCACAATGTTGTCGGCGGTCACTGAGAACTAGAAGTTGTCTCGTCCCAGATGAGGCTTTCTTGACAAGTTCCACTAACATCCGATTTCTCTGGCGGTCCTCGACAACTTCTGTTATCATGTTGGGCATTGATATCTTTCCATTCCGCATGGAGGGTGGTGGATTCCTGTAATTTGGGGACTCGAATGTTATTGGAAAAACCTCAACCTGTTCCTGATTTTTTCTCTCAACCGCAAAGAATGTTGGTCCCATGAACCAATGAAGAACCTTGGTGAGACCATCTTTCCTCTCTGGGGTTGCTGAGAGACCAAAGATATGTCGAGGACACATCTTAAAAAGACTCTGACTGAACACCTTAGCACAAATATGATGCGCCTCGTCTACGATGAGTGTTCCTACAGAGTCAAAGTCTGAGAAGCTATATTCCTTTAGGGACAACGACTGGAGCATTGCGATGACAAAATCACACGCAACCTCTTTTTTGTCCTGCTGTACAACACCAATCGTAGCACCCGGGCAAAATTGTTGGATGCGCTCCCTCCACTGGTCAGCTAAGAACTGTTTGTGTACGACAATCATGGTCCTGTACCCCAGTTTACATGCTATAGCCAAGGATACCGTCGTTTTGCCGTAGCCACATGGTAAAGAAAGGACACCATGCCCTGCTTTAATTGCTGCTGTGAGTGCCTCATTTTGGTGTGTAGCATCTCGGAGTTGTCCAACGAATTTGGTTTTGATACGGGTAGGTTCGGGACGTTTGTCTTCCCGAGGCTCTCCAAGCTTATCGGTTCCATAGAATCTTGGAACGCAGACTCCAGTCTTAGTTGCTCTGAAAACTTTGAAAGGCGGTGGAGGAAATCCATAGTCTCCATTGACCACAGGTCTTACCGTTAATTCTTTTTTAATTTCTTGGATTGGTCCTTCACTCACCAGATACCCCGTTCTTGTAAGGGTTGTCATTAATTACTTATTTAAAGGGTACAAACTTTAAATGAGTATAAGATGCCTACCGTCGACGTTGAAGAGAATATTAAGAAGCTTCATGAAAATATTGAGAGAATGAGCCAAGAGGTTTTTAGACTTCAAGGGATGCTCCAAACATTTGAGGGGTTTAAGAAGGGTGGTCTTAAAACTATTGACCTCCCCAACGACCCCAATCAGGAGCCCGTTGAGGAACTTGAGAGTGTCCAAGAAAACCCTGAATAAGCACCAACATTCCAAATACCCTTGAAATTGATTTCAATTTCCGCTTCATCATCCTTTATTAGAGACTGAATGGGACGTCCTTTGACGTTGCACATCACTCTCCTATAACGGAACGGTACCTTCACTTTTAGAACTCTCCCATCTAGGGGGTCATCCACATTTTTATTTAGGAGTAGGTGTAACTTATTCGTATGCATTCGTTGTATAATTTCTGAAACCTTTTGGGGAATTATAAAACGGATATACTTTTTATCATTGAAGTCATACATGGGTTCATATACAGTCGCTATGAACTTCATTGATTTCTATTACGATATACTAAAATTAAAACTATAAGTAGTACGACAACGAATGACACGACCTGTGTCAAGAGGAGAGACTGGAGAGGCTCCCTGGTATCAAATTGTTGATGACTTAGGGCTCTAGAGACTTCCACAGCTGCCTCGATACTCGAATAAGGTGTGTTTCTCGGGGACATCATACCACACATCGCAACCTTGGAACACTTCCCAAAGAATGGGAGTTGTCCATAGAGACTGAGAACCCCTGAGGATTGGGTGAATTTCCAAGTATTCCCTTGCCACTCGGCACCCCAACCGATACGCATCTCCAGAGGTTCTGGGAGTTCGAGTTGCTTGAGTACCTCAGCCTTTAGTATATCAGGTTTAGATCCCAATATCTCCTCAGTGAGATTACAGATGACACATGACACAGTTTTACCATTTGAAAGTACTTTAGGTTGGAGATTCCATTTGGTTTTCGCAGCAATCTCGAGATCTGTTTTTATTTCGAGTATATCTTCGTAGTCGAGAAGAACATTGATAGCACCATATGTACTCTCACTCACTATTTGGTCGGCACCTGGACCCCAATTATCTCCAAGTACCTTGATGGCTGGACTATTATCGAGACACAAGAAGAGCATACCATCTTCTATGACTTTGCCATCTGAAAATGTAGCCATGTACGTATCTTCACCGTACACGACAGTCTCAAGTTCTGTATTGAACACAAAGTTTCCACCAGCTTCCATGACTGCCTCTTCCATCGCATCACACATGACTTTACCTGAAACCTTTTGTGTGTATGACTTGGAGAGACCAACATGATCCAAATTTCTTACAAATTCATAGGCTGACATGACATCCCAAGTGACACCATCCATAATCAGAGGGAGACTTTCTAAAAGAGCTTGACCCTTCTCAGACAATGTTCCCAACGACTCCTTGAGGGAAAAGCGTTTAAACCTTTTGGGTTGTGTGAGTACTTTCGCAAATAGGGTTATCAAGGTGCCATAGTCCTTCGTGCTGAGAGAACTGAGAGCAAACGCAGTGTGACTAGCACCATCTGATGGTACAAATATATCATCCCAAGAAATTCCCATCTCATTGAAGATCGACTTTGTATTGACAAATGCTCGATCGAATACGATCCTATGTGCGTGGAGATCACGAACTTCTTCATCAGGTTCCCACCATGATCCACCTCCTGAAAGTTTTCTATCGTAGAGTGTTACTTCATGATCAGTTGACCTGAGTATTTCCCATGCGAGGGACATACCGGTGGGCCCAGCTCCAACGATATGAATCTTCATTCTAATTTTAAGAGATATATAAATTTTCATGTATCAACGTATAAAATGTCACGAGTGCCACTGTGAGCCAAAGTTGAAGCGTCATGTATGACCATCCTTGATAGAGAAGGAATGTTGTCAATAGAAGATGTGTCGGGATGGGCTTTTCAG
>Ga0222688_1000322_pt1 | contig 12111 bp, 6 predicted proteins | sample AntAcemetage1165_FD_181151 | JGI IMG/M metagenome (GOLD analysis project Ga0222688, IMG submission 181151) | Saline water microbial communities from Ace Lake, Antarctica - #1165 | ecosystem: Environmental > Aquatic > Non-marine Saline and Alkaline > Saline | place: Antarctica: Ace Lake... | reverse complement strand
GAAAATAACCGAAGCGGGAAGACTGGGTCAGGAAAATATCCGCGCCGTCGTCACCTCCCGCCAATCCCACCTGACCATTACGATGTAAGGCCGAAATCAATTTGGGACGGAATTGCAGAGGTTTGGGACACTTTGGCGATTCCGGGGCATCCATCCCTGCTGATCAATGCTCTATTTCTTAGTGCCTCGAGTCGGCTTCGAGGGCTTCTTTAGATCCTCTCGAAGATCTTTCGCGGCCTTAAACAGGGATCGATGGCCCGGTTTGATCTTCTTTTCTGACGATTCTGGCGCGGGGCCGAAGTCGCTCACCACGCCGAGTTCTTTGGCGGCAGCGTAGAAAATAGCCTGATCGGTCGCTTTCGGATCTCTTTCGCTGCCAAACCAGTCGTCAAAATCGTCTCCGCTTAGCCGCACGACAGCAATCAATGGCGATGCCGCCCGCTTGATTTTGGCGTAGTTGCGATCAGTGTAGACCTTGAACTCACCATAGGCGCGAGGGATCTCAGTATCTATTTCCCATCGAACGAGCTTCCAGTATGCCGCAGTCAATCCGTTGAGGAGGTCGGTATCAATTTCGAGGGCCATAATGGTTATGCGTTTTGGTAAAAGTTGGCGGCGATGCGGTAGGTTTGGCTAGCGGTGATATTACTACCGTCCGCCATATAGAAATAGATGCGAATCGAGGCGCTCGTGTTGTCCACGTGATCCCAATCGTAGCGCCACATTAGGCCGTTGCTCGCGGTCGACTTGCCGCCGTCGGGACCATCAGGCTTGGTCGTAAACCCGGCAGGAAGGGACACTGATACGATTTCCGAAACCGCCCCGCCGGTCAGAGTGCCGGAAGTGTGCACGGGACCTTCTGCCACAATCTTCGTGGCAGAATCGGAGTTTCCCGTGCGTCTACCGCTCATCTTTGCATCGGTTCGGTTCTGGGTGGCCATTGTCGCCGCCCCCTTCGTTGTCGCTGTATTGCACTGCCCAAGGTATTTCCAGGGGCTGAAATTACCGCTATTATCGACAATACGGACGCGGGCGTGGCCAGAGGTGGGAGAGGGGGGGTTAGTGTAGACCAATAACTCAGCGCGCACGGACCTAATAGGCATTTCCCACCCGGTTGAACTCCATGTGTAGGTGATAGAGTCGGCCGAATTATCGTAGGTTACCTTTACTTCCCAGTGTGAGAAATCTTTAGGCACGGTTTGGTCCCAATAAAGACGGCATCCAAATTGCAGCTCACCTGTCCCCGGAAAGACAGACGGCACCACGTTTTCGGAACTGACTCCTCCACTGGATGGTGCACTCGGTGTTGATGTGTCCCCTGGCGCAGTGCGGTCAAGCACGTCGGATATCTCACCCAACGTCCCAAACCTCGCCTGTCCTTGCACCGCAAATTCGTAGGCGATCCCCACCTTCGCGTCGTCGATCTTGAGCGTCTCGGCACCAGCATCGCGCTGGTCAACCTGGTGCCACTCGGCATCGCCATCGAGCCGCCGGAGGATGTTGAGTTTCGTTGCTCCCGTCGGCAATGCAGGCGTCACGATTTTGATGTATGCGACAGCGCCTCCATCATCGGCGAGGTAGGTGCCGTGTGAGTCAAATGTCGGGGTGCCTGGCTTAGCCGGGGTAAGGTCATCGACGTCGCCTGCCCCAACGGCCGCCGAGGTGGCCTCGACGTAGGCGGAATAGATGCCCTCGGTTTCGTCGGTGGCCATCGCCCGCACACGCCAGCGATAGAGCACCGCATAGGCAGGAACCACGTCGACATAGGAAGTTGAGCTCACTTCAGTCACTAGCTCCAAATCCTCCCAGCTATCGCCGTCCCATGCCTCCCGGTAGACCTGATACTCATTGACCAGCGCGCCGACGACTTTGCTCCAATCCAATGCCGCGACCTTGCCGGTCATCACCACCGCGAGTCCGGTTACCTGGTCCGGAGTCGGATCGCGCAACACCGTCGAAAACGCCGCCGTGAGATTACCTTGAACACTCGTGTAGGGGCGGACTTTGAAAAACTTCGTCGCGGTCGTGACATCATAGGCTCCCGCGTCTTCGACCTCGGCAAAACTCGCGTTGGTTATGCTGATCAGATCGTTGCGGGAGATCAGGAAAACCACGTCGTCGATCGCATGGGCGACCGGCAGCGAGGCCAGCCGAGCGCGCTTCACTGCGAGGGTGTATTCTCCGCCCCCGATCGAGGAGATCGTGCCGACGCTCAGCCATTCGTTTCCGTGCCAGAGGAGCAGCTGATCATCCGCCTGTTCGAGAGTGCTTTGACTCTCCAGGTAACCGAAATCATCACCCACGTCATCGACCGTGATTGTCACGTCATCGTAGACCGCGCCCAGGGTGGTCTGCAGCACGGCTGCGACGGCGAATCGCACGTTGCCGCTATTGATCACTTGCCCTGGCCAGCTATCGGTCGGACTGAAGTGGGTATCGAACCCCACCGTCGAGTTCGACGCTCGTTCGACCAGCATCGCCACGCGAGTGTCGGCGGCGTCGCTCAGGTCCGGAGGCAGCTGTGCGGCCGCGAAGCGTTCGAGGTCGGCCGGCGGTTGCGCCGTGAGGTCAGCGCGAGGGTCGAGCGTCGGTTCGTAGGGGCGAGGAAAAGCCCCGCGTTCCCCCACGACTTTGAAGGTAATATAGGTGTCGTCTTCGGTGCGTTCCGTGATGCGCACGACGAGATCGAGACCGATGTCAGCACGGTCCAGATCGAAGCGATCACCAGGCTTTAGCAGCGTCGTTCCATCGGGGTGGTAGGCATACTGCCGCAACACCGGAACAGAGCCCCTCCATTGCTTCAGTGCCTTCTGATTGGCGAGGATCTGAGCCGCCCCTTTGAGCTGCTTGCGTAACACCCAAAAGCGACGGTTCTCGATCGGCCCGCCGCGATCCTCACCCAGGACCAAACTCGCCCCAGGAACCGAGGCCGTTTCGCTCGCTTCTTGGAGCGGTGGATCCGCCGAAAGATCGAGCCCGGTCACCGTCACATTTGAGGGCAAATCTTCCTGGTCATCGGGATCTTCGACCGGGTCGGTGCCGATGCCCATGTGATGCTCGCTGATCACGGTCAATCCATCCGGATCGGTCGTGGTGTCATCGGCTGCCATGTAGTCGATTTCGAGCTTCCCATTTCGCTCCACGATATGGCCGTCGAAATAGCTTAAAATCTCCGTGAGGTATTCGCCCACCTCTTGCCGTTCAGCCGCGACGACACTGCCGAAAAGATCGGTCCCAGATATCCCCGCCGCGCCCGTTGCATTGAGCTTGGTGATCACGGTATCCCACGACGTGCCGAGCAACCCGGTCGCCATCTTGGCGCCACCCCGCGTGAGGGTGAGTAGATCGTAAGCCGCCCCGGCCAGATTCACGCCGTGATCGACGTGTCCGAAGCTGTAGGTTTTGGGTGATCGACGCGACGCTTCGATCTGCACGAGAGGCAACGCCGGCGTCTCGCCATGTTGTCCGACTTGCCCCGCTTCCACATCGCGCAGTGAGACGGAGAAGATGCCCCGATCAGCCGGGTAGATCGCGTTCGCCATCGCGTGATCGGCCGTGCGAACGAGACCGTTGAGATGCGTGTTCTTGCTGCCCTCGGTTTCCGTGCCCCAGAAAAAAGTGAATGTCTCCGGAGTCTCTTTGGAAATCGTCTTCACATAGGGTGAATCTCCGACATCCGAACGATGCACGTAGACGCCCTGGTAAGGCTTTTTGTTGATGTGGATTTGGCGGATGTAGTCGAACGGCCCCAGCGCTATCCAGCCGTAGCACGAGAAGAAAGCGTAGTTGCTGGTTTTCGTCGTGCGGTAGGTCCAGTGCAGCACCGGCGTGACCCACTTCACGTCGATGGTGCTTACCCCCAAAACCATCGGCAGCGGCGTGTTCGGACTCTGGGTCGCTTGCCGCCCTGGCGTGTTGTCTCCCAGTCCATCGGGCAGGTTCGTTTTTGGCGCTAGGAAACTCATGACTCGACCTCCTCCATCAACCGATAGTGACACCGCACCAGGCTCATGAAATCGGGGTCACGCGTCGAGTGCGCCACGATACCCGCCGGGATCGCCGCGTGAAGCACCTCGTGACCACACCACAGCCCGACGTGATGGGCCGCCCGTTTCGTCTCGATGATCGTGATGTCACCCACCATCGGCGCATCCTCTTCATCGACCCGCACAACCCGCCCACTATTGGACGGATCATTGAGCCAATCCATCATCAAACTCACCGCGTGATGCTCGTGCCAGTGCCTCACCACTTCGACCGGCTTGACCGGGATCTCAATTCGCTCCGTCGCACCGCCTACCACGTGGCACTCGTGCAGGAAATGCCGACACTCCACGCCGCCCTGCTTCCCCTTCACGGCCGAGTTTTCGCGGAAGGGCGTATCGAGCCAGCTTCGAGCCTCGTTTAAGAGCGCCTCGCGGCGCGCGGCAGTGCGGTAGTAGGGCAGTCGCATGGTCACTTACCGATCCGGGTTTTGATGCCGCTCTGCACGGCCTCGATGTAGGGCGGCTTGTGCGGAGCGCCGTAGAAATTGAGCTGGTTGTCGAGATCCGCACACCCGCCCATGAATTGACTATCGCACCCGGCCGTCGCGGCGGCGGCCGCGCCCACGATATTGGTCACCAGCGGCCTCAGCACGGTTAACCGCGTGCCCCCGATAATCGACTCGCTGCGGATCACGATTCGCACCTCGATATCATCGCCCGTGCCGAAGACTGCGTAGCCCGACGAATACCAGTCGTCTGCATTCGCTTCGCCCACGTCGACGTCGATTGTGAGACCGGCTATCGCAGTGATCAATCCCGTGTCCGTGAAGTCGGCTGGATCCAGCTTACAGTTGGCGTCGTAGACCGTGCAATTGCACGTCGTTTTGACCGTCGCATCTGGCACCAACGTTTTCAGGCGACCGCCCATCAATACCGCCGTCGCCCGGAATATTTTATCGGTTCGCGGAGCGCGGTTGATGGTGCCGATCATCCGCACCGCAGCGGTGCCATCCGGGTCGCTCGGTTCAAATTCGCGAATCTCGATATTGAGTTTGCGATTGATGTTGTTGAGCGAAAACGCCCGCAGTGGACACCCCACGAAATCCCGTACGAGGATCTCCCAATCACTCGTTCCAGGGCGCAAGTTTTCGACCGGCACCGCCACGTCGAACGGGCGCGATTCGTAGTCGTCGGCTCCGATGGTGATCGGCGACTCCCAGTCTGCCCAAGCGTAGACCGTCGTCGATCCCTGCCACCACAGCTTGACCGCTGGGCATCGAGGAGCGTGCGCCTGGTCTGGCTCGCCCTCGTCGAGGATGAGGACCTGCCAGAAAATCAGATTGGCCCGCGCCTGGTCTTGGTTCGCGAAATCCATCCAAAACACGTCGGTGCCAAACCGCGCCTGCATCACGGGTGCATTGCCGTCGACCTCATCCCACTCCGGACGCAGGAACTTCGGCACCGTAAACGCGCCTTGTTGCCCGCGCTGCGTCTCGAAAAACGTCAACGCCTGGCGTAGCTCATTGCGCTCCGAGAAAGTGAACGTTGCCCGCTCTCCACGCTTTGCCGGGGCATCATCACCCGACCGCGATTGCTCCCGACCACGCCCGATCTGATCCCTCTTTTGTTGCCACTTGCTGAGATCCTCAACGGGCCGTGCGAAGTCCGGCTCGAAAGTCCATGCTGCGAGAGCGAGCGTGTTGACCGCTACCCGAGTCCCCCAGGGCGAGTCTTCTTCGGCGCGGATCGTGACGCGGTATTCGAAATCATTGAACAGCCGAAAGGTAGGTCGCTCCATCAAGCTGCACACGACCAGGCCCGCTGTCTCCGGGTGCGAGTCATCGATATCGTCATCGAAATCGTAAGATCCCGAGGCAGCGTTGTAGTTGATCGTATGCTGAGCCGTGAAGATGCGCAGCGCATCGGTGTAGTCGGCGGCTGGCAAGCGATCGCACTCGATTGGAAGCGCCAGACGCTTGTTGCCCAGGGCGAGAAGTGTCGCGTGCATGTCCGCTGCGATCGCGCTGTCATCTTTGGAGAACGTGTAGGTGTAGGAGACCTGCAGGCGACCGACATTGTGGTTGTTCACCCGCGTCTCGATGCCCGTGCGCCCCTCGCCGATGTCGGTTCTAAACGACCGGCCGATTCGCGGCCGCACCGCGTAATCGAGCCCTGGCAACACCAGCAGACACTCGCGCCCATCGATCGAGACTTCGTGAAACCAAGTGCCCATTAGCTACGTCGTTTGATGCCGAATTCTTGCTCGACGATGATCACGATGTCCCCGCGTGCCTCGCCGTTGCGTTTGATCTTCTGAGCCTCCGGAGTGGAGTAGACCGGCACGATTTGAATCTTGCCGGCAAAGGCCTCCATCATCTCACGCGGGTCACCGCCACCTCCGTTGCCGCCACCGTATCCGCTCCCACCTCCGCCCGCATTAGCGCGCGGCTGGGTCAGGCCACTGGCGACCGCCCCAGCCGGATTGAACGAGCGATTGCGGATGCTCTCCATGAAGTCGGCACCATAGAAGGAGACAGCCGCCGCCGGTTGCACAAATTCACCATCCGAAAGGCGACGCAGAATCGAGTCACTGGTGCCCGTTCCTGGTCCCGTAATCATTCCACCATTCGCGTTGCCAGGAATTGATGAGCCTATGGCTGCCGCCGACGTTGCGACGGAAAAACTGGCTGTGACCGCTGTGCCGCCAGCAATCGCTGCAGCGTAAGCCGCCGATCCAGCAACCGCCGCCGACCCCAGAGTGGCAATGCTTGCCGCGATCGCCGCCGGGGCCCATGCGACCGCGAGGGCTGCCGCCGCGGCGGAGGAGGTCGCCACGGTGGCGGCTGTTGAGGCCGCGTTGAAAATCTTATCCAAAACAAACATCGCCGCTCGCTTCACGGCATACTCCGCCAGCATTTGCGTGAACGCTTGCAGCATCGATTGACCGAAGCCGATCGCGATGCCCTTGAGCCCATCACCCAGTGATATCGTGCCGGTAATCATCTTGTAGAGACCGCCTTGAATATTCCCGATCGCAGATTGCCACACCGTCTGCATGCCGCGAGCCACCTGTTGCGCCTTTGTTCCGATCTGATCCAACACGCCGATAGTGCCCTCAAGCATGCCTTGCCCTAGGGTCTGCGGTGCGTTCGCCGTTTGCTCGCCCGCATTACCCGCCTGCTGGCTGCGGAGTTCGTCGATCTTCTGTTGCAGTTGCGCTCGTCGTTCATCGGTCGCACCGAGGAGCAGCTCTTCCTCCATCAAGCCGATTCGCGTGCGGATCAGCTGGTTCTCCTGTTCGAGAAGAGGCAAAATAAGACGCTGCTTTTCCTCCGCCGTGATATACCGATTGGCCTCGATCTCGGCTCGCTCGCGTTCGCGGTCTCCGAGTTCACGGGCAAACTCCATTTCATCGGCGACTCGCGCCCGTTCTTGGAGCGCCAGTTCTTGTTCAACGTCGAGGCGAGCATTGATCAGCGCCAAAGACTCGGTTCCGAGATCGACGAGCAATTGTTGTTTGTCACGGGTGCGAGTCAGTTGGTCGACCTGCTCCTGTTGTCCCGCCGCCTGCGCTTCGAGAATGGCCGTGTCCAGGTCAAAGAGCAGGCGCTTCAACCGGAGTTGCCGCTGTTCTTCGATAGCCAATTTCTCCGCCGCAGTGAGCGCGCGCTGGGCGGCGGCAGCAGCAGCATCCGACCCACCGCCGCGTGGGTTGAGTTCGACTCCACCTCCTACGCCATCGACACCCAGATCATCACCCAATTCGCCCCGCAGTGAGAGCACTCGTGCCATGGCCGCTTCGAGCGCCGCGATCCCCTCGGCGCTATCCGTCTTGAGTTTGGCGAGTTCCACGCGGGCGGCCAGCACCGCCTCACGCAGTCCATCGGTCGGCAGTGCTTTTCCGAACTTTCCGAGCACGACATTGAGCCCCTCAACGATTTCGACCGCGCCTTGCCAGTAGAGTATTTTGAGCCGCGCAATCCCCTCGGTTGCGGTGGCGATCGCCTTGGCTTTGAGCACATCTTTCCAGATTGCGAGTGCTTCGAGTAGGCCGATCACCGAGTTTACCACGATGGCAGCCCAGTCCTTGATCTGCATGCCGCCGAGGTGGAGTTCGTTCATGAACGTCCCGAGCTGCCAGCCCGCAAATGCCGCGCCTACGAGACCGAGTCCGATCACGGCGCGCTGGGCCCATGAGCTAATTTTGATCGTCGTGAGCAGTCCCCACTCCCGCACATAAGCATTTAGATCACTAGCCAGAGCGGAGATCTTCATGCCCGTCGCGAAGACGAAGAATTGGCGCAGTGGGATCGACGCTTGGTTGACCACGCCGACCAACCCACGCAGCGCCAACATTGGCACCAAGAGCAGTAGCAGACTTGAACCCACCGACGAGAGTCCGGAGGCGATGGAGGAAAGCGTTTGTTGTGCGTTGGGGCCCAGCGTAGAAAACCACGCCGTGAGCTGAGTGAGTGTGCCCACCAGCTCTGCCCCGCGATTAGCGATCGTGCTCAGCAGATCCGCAAAGGCCCGCGTCTGCACGAGATCGGTCAACTTCGCGAATAATCCCGATAGCGCATTGGTGAGATTCACGGTCGCATCGGCCGCGCGTTGCGTGAGCGCATCGCCGAAGTTGCTCTTCAACGTGGCAAAGGTCGTCTTCCCGCGTTCTCCCGCCTCGGCAAACGATGAAATCTTCGAAGCCAGAAACTCGTAAAGGTTTCCCTGGGCTTTCGCCGCCGTGATGTCGGCCGAAGTAATACCGAGGGTCTTCGCGGCCTCCGCATCGGCGTTGATGTTGCCCGTGATCAGCGCCCGCGTCTCCTGGAGAATTTGTTCCTCGCGGATCCCGAGCCCCGCCAACGCCTGCGACATGTTCACGATCAGTTTGATCTGATCGCCCATCGCGATGTTGGCCGCTGTCATCGGTCCGGCCGTGGATTGGAAAGCCTGCACGAGGGAATCAAACGACGCCGGGCTATCCACCGCCGCTGCCTTGAGCGAGTCTATGGCACGGCGACTCTCATCTATCGCATCGTCGAAGGTCGCGAATTTGCCTACCGTATCGAATTGTTTCAGCACCGCCGCGATGCCTAGCTCGGCCTGCTGCAGGGTCGCGTTGAACTGCACACCCCCGGTGATGATGTTGCCAAACGATCGTGCGATCGCCGCGCCACTCAGTGCGGCCGCCGCCCCGGCGAGGAGTTGGTTCGCCTGTTGTGCGCCTTGGCCTAGACTCAGGTTAAAGGCACGCACGCGCTCCATCCGCTTTTCGATTGCGGAGCCAAAGCGGTTCAACCCCTCTAGGAGCGGTTTAAACGAGAGACGAACTTCGAGGTTACTGGCCATTGTTTATTCCGTGTTTTCGATCCGCAGCGCACTCACCATTTCGGCCCCTGCTTTTCTTGCAGTTGGTTCACTTGGCGGGTGAATAGATCGAGATCCCACAGCGTGCAGCGGTCTAGGTAGTCGGCGCTGAAACCGTGCCCGCAGAGGTAGGCGTAGATGCCGCCGTAGACGTCTTCCTCGGTGTCGCCGACACCAGCCCGCTGAGTGTTTTTCCGATGCCGGCGCATGAGTTTTTTAGGTCGTCTCCTGCGTTGAGTTCGAGTGCGGCCGCGATGAGTTCGAACCCCTGGTGAAACTCCAGATCCTCACTGAGCTGCTCCGGTGTGATGTTCGTGCCGTTGAGTAGGACGAAGGTCGTCAACTCTTCGACTGAGCCGATCATCTGCCCCAGTTTGGGCAATATGGCATCGACGCTGACTCCCACCGCATTGCCTGCCTCGTCTTTGGCAAAAAACAAAGGTGCGTAGGTTGTGAGGTGCTGCGGAATGAGTCTGAGCAGCTTCGTCGCCGCCCCCCATTTCATCCGGCGCGCGGAGATCTTTTTGCCCGATTCGAGCGTGATGGAAGAGGCGGTTTTTTGTGTGATGGTATCAGTAGACATGATGGTTTTGGTGAGTGGATTTGGGATTGAATTGATATCAGATACGCGTTTTCAAAAACGCCCAGATAGAGTCAGCGATCTGGGCGTAACCAGAGTTTGCCGCGTGAACTCCGTTTGACTGACGGGCGACTTCTTCGGTCGTCCGGCTGTTCGCCGGGCCGGAGGCCGCGCGCGCCATGTTGTTGGTTGTATCGAGCCCGAGATGGACCGGCACCAGATAGATGTCCGATCCGGTGCGAACGCGAAATTGCTCAATGAACCGGGAGGCCCACAGTCGCCAGTTTCGTTTATATCGCCACTGGGTCTGTCCCGAGTCGTAGTTGTCTCCAAATGCGTCTTGATCGGCGCTGGGCGGTATCGCGATCACCATGCCGATTTTGATACCTGATACAGTAGCCTTAATATTGGTCAGTATGAGCTCTAGCCTTGCTAGTGCAGTGTCGACGGTCGTTTGCACAGCCGCATCGGTTGTGAGACCAAAAACATCATTGATACCAAGATTGATGAAGACCCAATCACCCGATGACATACTCTGCCCTGTGTCAGTGAGGTAGTAGTCAAAATCAAAGGTGCCCGATGGCGATTCCGCAGGAACGACAAAGGGGTTTCCTGCGTAATAGGTCGCGCCGGGGGCGTAGTATCGGCCTACCGAGTATCCGCCCTGACCCTCGTGTTTGTTTGAGCCAGCGCCCTGTGTACCCAACAGTGTGATAGTCAGGTTAGCGTCTGCCGTATCAAGAGTAACCAGCTCACTGGTGTAGCTGCCGGCGGCTGTCGTCGAATCGCCGATGAACAGGAGTTTCCTGTTCGCATCTCCTCCAGCTGTCGAGGCGGCGACCACTAGCGAGGTGCTCGCGCTTGATACCAAGGCGGCAGACTGTTGGTCATAGAGAGCAACCGTTAGGGATGTAGTCGTCGCATTAGATGGCGTCGCGACCCAGCGCTCGTTTTGCTGTTTCCCGACGGCACAAGTCACGTCGATATGATAATCTCTTACACTGTCAGTGACGTTTGCGAAATACAGATTAACCTCCCGCCCAGCCACGGCGTAATAGTAGTCTGGCAACAACAAGTTGTGCGCAGGGAGGTCTGCGCGAGAGAGTAAGGGGCGGGGAAGACCAAAAGCGGTCGGGTCCGTGCCGGTGATCGGGCGAGCAGTGATCGCTAGCGCGTAGCAGTCTATCGTCGCTCCTCCGACCGAGTAAAAATATATTTTGAGCTTAGCGTATGATGGTGCGGCGCCGCCACCCAAGGTAGATGCTGAAATCGCGAAACTCACGAGTTGTACATCGCCCGTGCCCGTGATTGTCCCCGTGCCCTTTTGCCCGTAGAGACTTGACCCGGAAGCCGTACCTGGCCGCGTGAGAAATTTGAAAGTATCACCATGGTCCACACGCACAAGGGCGCTGACATAGTAATCCGACTCTGGTGACAATTGCGCCTCATCAAGCCACATGTCAGGCCCAGCGAGGTCGCCCGCCCCCAGAACAATCCGCAGCGTTTTTCCCGTCGCTGGGTTTTGGGCATCGTCAGCAATGAAACTGCACTTTGATGGAGATGTCGTGAACCTCACGCGGCCCAAATAAGAGGCAGTAGGGTCGAACATGGTTTGCCAATACGGGTCCCAAAAACGGTTGGCCGGTTGGTAGTCATTGAGTTTTTCGACGGCGTCTGGATCTAGCATTGCTTCCGATACCGACGCGTCGGCGATGGTTGTGGGCGGCGCAGGCAATTTAAGCCAAGAGGCTCCATTACTCTTTATACGATCCCCTAGGGCATACGTTCCAGCCGCGTTGCCGGACGCGGTTCCAGCTGCAACGGCGTAATACCAATACCCACTATTGCCTCCATCGGCGGAATCGATCGTCGGGGTGTTGGTCGATGGCGTCCACGTCCCTTGGTAAAGTGTCGGATCAAGACCACCGCCCAACACGGCGGTGACATCCGAGCCAAGTGACGCGAGTGAAACCGCTCCGTTGTTCAGGGAGGTGACCGCGCTGCCTGCCGAAGTGCTAACTGCGCCGGATAACGCAGGAAGCCGCGCTGCGTCGAGTGTGCCCGTCAGATCACTCGCATCGCGCGTCGCGAGATCTGCGAGGTCGGATCCCGTCTTATCGACATCGTCCCACGGGATGTCCTGAGCGTGAATCCACGGCGCGATCGCGAGGATCAAGC
>Ga0222688_1000317_pt1 | contig 12302 bp, 7 predicted proteins | sample AntAcemetage1165_FD_181151 | JGI IMG/M metagenome (GOLD analysis project Ga0222688, IMG submission 181151) | Saline water microbial communities from Ace Lake, Antarctica - #1165 | ecosystem: Environmental > Aquatic > Non-marine Saline and Alkaline > Saline | place: Antarctica: Ace Lake... | reverse complement strand
TTCAAGCAGGCATCATTGCCTCGAACATCCTCTACGCTTTCACGAAAGAGATGGAGCAGGAAGCGTACGCTACGTTTCGAAGAATAGAAAAGAGACAAAAGGACTTCAACATCAACCGCACTTCGGTCGCCGTTTCTCGGCGGAAGAATCCAACGAGGTACTAACCAAGGAGATTGACATGGCAGATGCCTTAGTCTCGCGTCATATACCCGCCCTTCACGGAGGTATATCGCAGCAGAACCCGACGCTCCGCCGGCCATCCCAAGCTGAGGCACAAGTCAACATGCTCGGTACCGTGCAAGATGGGCTGCGCAAGCGTCCGCCCTCACAGCACATTGCTGTCGTAACCTCAGCAGACCTTGGGACTGCCTACGTCCACGCGATCAACCGTGACGTGAGCGAGCGGTACATCGTTGTCATCTCCGACGGTGACCTCGAAGTTTACAATGCGAACACAGGCGTCGAACAGACAGTAAACTTCCCGGTCGGGAAGGACTACCTCGATATTGTAGGTGGTGGTGCCGCCTCGGCCAGCTTCAGTGCTGACTCCGTCGCTGACTACACGTTCGTCGTAAACAAGACGAAGGTCACTGCAACGAAGACTGCACCGACGACTACGCCGACCAACTACTCCGACTGGTACTGGCCGAATACTTGGGGCAACCCAGATCACGCTAACTACTTCAACTCGTATGGCAACCACACAGTTTACGGAACGGTGAACACGTTCAGTGATCTGCCCGGTGCCGGAGACGCGTCTCCTCCAACTAACGGACAGATGTACAAGGTTGTTGGCTACGACGAGAACAACTTCGGTGGCTACTACGTCAAGCGAGAAGGTGGCGTTTGGGTTGAGACTTACGGTCCCAACGCGAACACTGCAATGGACGAAGAAACTCTACCCCACGCACTCGTGAGGGAAGCGGACGGTACCTTCACGTTCACGGAGTTTGGCTTCGCGTCTCGCCAGTTCGGTGACGCAGCAACTAATCCACCCCCGACCTTTATTGGTCGCACAATCAACGGTGTGTTCTACTGGAAGAACCGTCTCGGCTTCATCACCGATGAGAACGTAGTGTTCTCTGGTGCTGGAGACTACGGCAACTTCTGGCGCAACACACTCACCACGCTACTCGACAGCGATGTCGTGGACGTGGCAATGACAACCAATCAGGTTGCCTTCCTTAACTACGCACTGCCTCTGAATGGGAACATGATGCTCTTTTCAGATCAAGGTCAGTTCAGCCTCAACGTACGCGACGTACTATCACCCACCTCCGTGTCAATTGACAAGGCAACAGGGTATGAGATGGACGTGGACGTGAAGCCCATCGCGCTTGGCTCCGAAGTTTACTTCGTGTCACAGTCCGGGGACTACTCGAGACTTCGTGAGTACTTCACGAACAACGAGACGCTGAATACGGACGCGGCAGATGTGACTGCTCATGTGCAATCCTACGTACCGTCAGGTATCTTCAAGATCACGGGCAACTCCGTAGAGGATGTCGTGTTCGCTGTCTCCAACAAAGTTGGGCACCGCAACCGCATCTACTCGTACAAGTTCTTCTGGTCCGGCGATCAGAAGGCGCAGTCGGCATGGTCGTACTGGGAGATGGGAACCAACGACATCATCCTATCCATTGACGCAATCGAAGACGACCTGTTCGTACTCGTGAAGCGCTCGGACGGGACGTTCCTTGAGAAGATCGACATTGACCGCAACGCCGAAACCCTGAACCTTGGGTGGGACATCATGCTTGACAGGCGCTATGAAATACAGGTTGCTGACATGGCGTACTCGGCCGGCACCGGACTGACGACGATCACTCTGCCCTTCCAGCACACGGAAGACACCGACGTGAAGATTGTCAAGACGACCCCTGCCGGGCACATCGGTTCGCTCGTCGACCCTTCCACGTACTTGTTCCCGACTACCACCACCATCACGGTGACTGGCGACATTACGGACAAGGAGCCTGTCTTCGGCGTGAACTACGACGCCAGCTACAGGTTCAGCCAGCAGTTCGTGTACAACAGCAACGGTGACGCGGACACGACTGGTAACTTGCAGCTCCGGACGATGACTGTCAACTTCAAGGACATGGGATTCTTCAGCACGCGCGTCTACCCTTACGGGTTGAGCTTTGCAGCTGACGTTGAGACTGTCGTACCGTCGGCACTCGACGCTTTCACAGGCAGGACGCTTGGTGAAGCATCGCTCATCACAGGTGAGGCTGCGTTCCATACTGGGACGTATCAGTTCTTCATCGACGGTAACAGCAAAGACGTTGTCATCGACCTAATAAATGATTCACACTTGCCCGGAGCTTTCACATCAGTGGAATGGGAAGGGCTATTCACTAAGAGAACGAGAGGCTTCTAATGAATAAATTTGAGATAGTACCAGCTGGTAGGGTTTACGCAAACCAGATGGCTCCTAATCTCAGACGCAGTGACATTCTGGAAATATACGCATCGAGTGGGATGGAACCCCTTGATGCGTTACTCCAGTCTATTGAAGCGTCAGACGATGACATGTGTTGGTGCGCGACGTTGAACGGCTTGCCCGTTGCGATGTTTGGTGCTAACCCATTAGTGGAGGAAGATTCAGTCGGCGGCATCTGGCTGCTTGCAACACCCGGTATTTACTACAGCGTCAAGGACTTCATGCGGCGCTGCGAGGAGTACCTTGCAATCATGCACACGAGGTACGAATACCTCACTAACTTTGTGGACGCACGGAACATGCCTACGTTACGTTGGTTACCACGACTCGGCTTCAAGCCGTGCCAGCAGGTGAACGACTACGGGGTGACCAAGGTTCCGTTCATTCAGTATGCATCTAAGAGGAAATAATCATGTGCGAAGTTATCTCCGCAACCACGATGACCTACCTCGCAATCGCTTCGTCAGCCGTCGGTGTTTACGCCGCCGACCAGACAGCGAAAGCGCAGAAGCGGAACATCGATACACAGCAAGAGAATGAGCGGAGAGAAGTTCACGAGCAAGCCGAGGAAGAACTCGGAGTACGCGTGAAGGAAGCTCGCGAGAAGCGTGCGCGTGCCCGAGTAGCAGCTGGTGAATCCGGCGCACTCGGAGCGTCGTTCGCGGCCTCTATCAACCAGTCCATTCAAGATCAGGACAACACTGCAGCTCTCGTCTCGAAGAACGTAGCGTTCGCGCAACGTGGCATCGACGACAGAGCCAACACTGCACTCGCAGGCATACGCGACCCGTCCGCTCTTGAAGCTGGCTTATCGATTGCTACCGCAGGTGTCAGTGGCTACAATAGTGGTCTCGGTATCGAGGCTCGACGCAAATCCGCCGCCGCTGGTGGCCCATAGGAGTACGACATGTCACGAGAGACAAGCCGACGGGCGAAGATTCGGAGTGAAGCAACGCTGGGCGAAGACCGCTCAGTCCAGTTGCAGAGTTCCAAGCGGTTCTTCTCGAGCCAAGGCAGTGACCGTGCTTCTCGTGAAGCCAAAGCGCTGACGAATGCGTTCGGCGCAGGCGTAGACCTTGCGAACACACTCACCGAAAAAGGTATAGCAGACGGACGGCGTGAAGCCGTGACCGGACGTGGTGCTGGTGAGCAGCGTGCCGAGGACAACAAGAACCAAGGATACAACACAGCATGGGATCAGATGGACGCGGAAGCGGACCTGAACCTTGCGAAGAAGGAACTCCCCGAGGTGCTTAGAGGTGCCAGCGCGGAGGACTTGTCGGAAGCAGAAGTGCAGGGACTCATCACAGATTACATGCAGGGCATGTTCGAGGGTGTCACCCCCGACTCGGCTTACGGTTCGATCATGGCACCGGGACTCCTCGCTCTTGAGCAGGGACTTCTGGATACGCACCGTGACCGGCAGATCGAGAAGATCCAGATGGATCAACGCTCGACCATAATGGACAACGTACAGAATCGCTTCGAGGCTTCGACAGATCGGCGCGAGGACAACAGTGTCATCCCCGGGACCGAGAAGTTCGACTACGAATACCTTGGAGCTCAGACGAACACGTTCTTCGATGGCACCGACAAGCGTACGGTTTACTGGGAGTCGATCTACGACTTCGCTATCCGTAACGGTCGGCCAGACATCATCCGTAACGTACCCAAGCGGTTCGCTTCAGGTGACCCGACGGGCATCGACGATCCCAACATACAGGACGAACATCGAGCAGCCGAAGCCGCAGCTCTCAGGATGCAGGAGAAGAAGGCCACAGATGAGCAGACCGCTGCCGCCTCACGACGAGCTGCACTGCGAGCAGACGGACAGCTCGACTTGCTGATTGGTATCATGGATGGTATCGACCCCACTGCCACAGCTCTTGAGTTCGCTCAGAACGGCATCATCAAGCCAGAGGACGTAACTGCATCCATCTCTGCCTTCCGCACCATGCGGGACGACAGGGCGCAGCACGGCTTCGATCCGAACCAGATCGCCATACTGCAGACACAGTCCGCGTTGGACTCGTCGCACCCCTCACTGGAACCTAACAGTCTGCTTCAGGCATTTGCCAACGGCATCTTCGGACCTCCGGATTCTCCCGAAGCCAAGACTGCATTCAGGTCGATGCTTCAGGACGTACAGGGCGCGAAGGACAGACGCTTACGTGTCAATGCTGATCCCCGCAAGAAGACATGGGTGAATCGTTTCGACGAATCATTCCCGACTCCGAAGGATCAATTTGGTGTGCCAGTTCCCGGTGTGCTTACGCAGCTCCGTGCTGAATACTCAGCCGAGTTCGAGATGGCAATACTTGCTGCACCTCCCGAGAAGTATCGTGAGATTTACGCAGAGTACTCCAAGCTGTACGTCGAGCAAGAGAAACTTCAGTCCGCTCAGGCTACATCTCGTACACCCGTGACGACGCTCAAGCAGATCGTACGTGGCAACTTCACCCCTGAACAGGGCGCAGCTCACGCACGCCAGCAGGGTTGGACTTCACAAACTGTTATCAATATGCGAGCTGAAGGTGAGTTCGGTGATGACTTTGTTGCTGGTTCAAAAGAAGCTATCGCATACCGTGAGTTCCTTCTGGCACTCGCTAACCCACAATAGAGGAAAATCCCATGCCTACTGATCCCCTTACAGTAGAACACGAGCAGTCCGAGGAATCGCTCCTTGAATTGGAACAACGTGTTTCAGCTCAGCAGGCGCAGGAACAGCGTAACGCTCAGAACGAAGTATCAATCTTCGACCTTGAGCAGAAGCTACTCTCCGAAGTACCCGTCTATGTTGATCCCGAAGCGGACGACGGGTTCTGGAATAACGCATGGGAAGTCACAGGCTCCGCTGCTGAACGGTCAGCAGAGCAGGTTATTCGTTCTCTGGGTGACCTCACGTCATTTGCGGAGGACGCTGGTGGCCGCATAACGGTCGCTGATCCAGAGCATCTTCCGGAAGACGACCAAGGCTTTGGCATCCCATTCACTGACAAACGCATCGCTCACCTGTCAATGGAACAGTTCAACGAGCAGGCAGTCCAGTACGAGATAGCTACAGGCAAGCAGCCTATGGGCATTTCGGACATCGACTTTCCTGACGTGGATCGTCCTGACTCGACAGCTGGTGCAATGACTTCCGGGTTCCTGCAATGGGGACTCGTGTTCGCCGCTACCCGCAAGGCTGGCTTGGGGAACATCTCAGGGTCAGTCATCGCAGACTTCGCAGCTTTCGATCCACACGAAGCTCGTCTCGCTGACTTGGCCACTCAACTGGGAGAAGGCAACCCGATCTTCGACAACGCATTCACGCAGTACATGAGTGCAGATCCGACTGACAGTAACATCGAAGGCAGACTCAAGAACGCTCTTGAAGGTCTACTCATCGGTGGAGCTATCGAAGGGACTATGGCTTCCTTCCGTTGGATGCGCGCATACCGCGTGGCTAAGAAGGTCAGCCGCGAGCGCAACCTGAAAGACGCAAAGATACTTGAGCCGAAAGCTGCACCAATTGCAGACGCTCCGACCGCTGAGGTATCCGCCACTGTTGACGGCAATGTCACACGCCACGCTACTGAAGCTGGTGTGATCGACGTAGTCTCTCGTGGTGGCAAGATAGCACAGATCGTTAATGTAGAAGTGGACGCTGCTGCCCGTGGTGCTGGTGTTGGTACTGAACTGTACCGCGCAGCTGCCAAGCAGGCTGACGACGCTGGTCTTCGACTGGTGTCTGACACGAAGGTATCTGAATCAGCTGCTCGTCGCTGGGATGCGATGGCTAAGGCTGGTGATGACATCATCGACCAACGTATCACCAATCCCGACAACGTCAAACTCGTGGATGGAAACTACACCACACAGAACGGCACCCCGCTGTTCGAGCGAGGAGGCAAAGCTGCGAAGACCGCAGACGAAGCACTCGACGGCGCAGCCCGAGCCACCCTACGGGGTGAGAAGGTCGCTGAGACGTTCCATGATGTTGCTCTACGTCAACTCAAAGCCAGCCTGAACGCTGACCCCGCTAAGCTCCGGCTTATCCGCAAGGCACTCGAATCGGGTGACACGCAGGCAGCCTCAGAGCTTATCGACTTCAACCACTCGACGGTGGACTGGGAGTCGCTCGGCAAGCAGCTTGGTGATGGCGAGAGCGTAGACGAATTTGTCAAAATCATTAACGCATTCTCCGATGTATTCTCGGCAGAGATGAAAGCAGCCACAGGCTTCCAAAGTCAGGCTGAGACTCTCGCACGTTCCGTTGGCACCACAGCCGACGACGTGTTGAAACTTGGACTCGATGTCAAGGGTGGTATTGGTCTGTCCGGAAGGATGGCTGGTGCTGACACCTTTCTCTATCAATCGACGCAGGAACTACGCCGACTCGCGAAGCTCGCGACAGGTGGAACCGACGCTGACATGATGAGCTTCTTCCGACAGATGGACCTGCACGCAACTCTGCAAGCAACCATCAAAGGATCGAAGTCAGAGATCGCTCGTGCTTTGAATCAGATGCAGCGTGTCTCTACGTCACACCTCGACGACTTCAAAGAGTTCGACGACCTCATGCGTGACTCCACCGGACTCACTGGTGACAAGCGCAGACACCTTGCACAGAAGATTGCCGACCTGAAAGACATGAACCAGATCAACCAGATTGCTCGTAAGAGCTTGGGGCGCCGTTCCCTTGACGTGTGGGTTGAGATTTATGTGAACGGTCTGCTGTCAGCTATCGCCACGCTCATGCTGAACAACGCATCGAACACCCTGAAGCTGATCGAAGGTATCTCTGAACGATACTTTGCGGCTGGCATCGGTGCTGTCAAGAACGGCACTCGTAGTGCACTCAGGATGGAAACCAAGGAAGCAATCACATTCCGCGAAGCCAATGCGTATCTATACGGTACGATGCAAGGACTCGACGCAGCAATGCGTATCCCGTTCAAGCAGCTATTCAGCAAGGCGGGTCGTGACTCCATAACAGCTGAGGATTTCGGTGCAGTTTACCGTGTCTTCGTTGACGAGAAACCTGTGCTCGACACTCGAATGAGGGTTGACATTGACACACGCAAAGCAATCAGTATGCTCGATGAGTCTGACTTGTCGTTGGCCCAAGGGCTGCGACAGCTGGACCTGTCCAAGGTTGACCTGAACGCTAAGGCTGTAAACTCGTTGGGCAAGCTGGTCCGGATGCCGGGTCGTTTAATTATGACCTCGGATGAATTCTTCAAACAGATAACGTACAACCAGCACCTCGCAAGTCAGGCTTACAAAGATGGCTCCGCAATAGCCCTCGCCAAAGGGAAAACCGGAAAGCAACGTGCTGCGATCATCGAGCGTACTCATCGTAACTACAGTGAGTTCCCGCCCGAGAGTGTACGGTTCGAGGCTATGGATCATGCAAGGTACCAGACGTTCCAGTCTGATCTACCCGATGGACTTGCGCGTGACTTCGAGTCACTTATCAATCGGCATCCTGCCATGAAGTTCGTCATACCTTTCTATCGCACACCAGTGAACATCGTCAAACAGACGATACTTGAACGCTCGCCTATCGGGTTCATCAAGTTGCACAAGTCGGAACTCTACCGACGCATCAATGCTGGTGGTCCGCAGGGTGACATTGCTCTCGCACGTTTGGCAACTGGTTCAATCTTTATGGGCTGGGCAATGACCCAAGCTATGAACGGCAAGATCACTGGTGGTGGACTCTCCACTGTCAGTGCTGCAAACTCAGAAGACCTCGACAACATCCCACCCTACTCCTTTGAATTCCAAGGGAGCTGGATTCAATATAGCAGACTCGAACCAATGGGTATGCTTATGGGACTCGGAGCTGACCTCGCGTTGGCTGCTGAGTGGTATCAGGATGACGACGACACTGAGTTCATGGAAGCGGCATCGTTGGCTATCACTGTAGTCACTGCCAACATCACCGACAAGACTTGGTTCAAAGGTGTGGCCGACATGGTCAGTGCTTTTGAAGACCCAAAGAGATTTGCTGGCAACTATGCTAAGCAGATGACGACGACAATGGTTACACCTTACAGCGCACTGCTGAGACGCATCAACACGGACCACGACGAGCTTGCCCGAGAGGCATGGTCATGGATGGACAAATGGAAAGCTGGTATGCCCGGTTTCTCAGAAGACCTTCCGGTTCAATTCGACCTACTCGGTAAGCCGCGATACAAGCGGGACTACCTTGGACCAGCATGGGCATCCCCTGTTGCTATGGGCGAAGATGTGAATGACCCTGTGTACAAAGAAGTGGTTCGACTCACATTCGATTATCGGAAGCCGAGACGTGACCTGTTCGGTACGGGTCAGGACGTGACCAACGAAGTCTACTCTGACGTGATGTCACGAAAGGCTCAAGTTATTGTGAGCGGCAAGACACTGCACGAGAACCTCGAAGACCTGTTCGACTCTGGTCTCTACGAGGACACTCTGAGCGACGAAGGCAAAGCCGACGTTGTGAAGGGAATCATCTCGGGCTACACTCAAGCTGCGAAGAGTGACTTCCTGCAGGACAACCCCGACTTCCTTGATGGAGTCGTGGAAGCTAAACAAGAAAAATCTGAGCTTCGGCTCAAGTAACGGTTGCCCCTTCGGGGGCAATCCCCTATTCCTCAAGGAGATGACATGTCGTTTCAATCTAAAGTCCTGTACACAGGCAACGGTGTCACGACCCAGTACAACATCCCCTTTCCGTACATCGCACAGGGACACATCGACGTGTACCTGAACACTGTACTTCAGTTGTCCCCGATGCACTACAGCATCTCTGGTTCGACTGTCACCTTCGTGGACCCTGTACCGCAGGACGACGCGATTGAGATTCAGCGTAAGACTTCCCCGGACAACATACTTGTTGACTTTCAGGACGGCTCTGTGTTGAACGAGAGAGACCTCGACTTGGGGTACCTCCACAATTTCTACCTGTCACAGGAAGCTAACGACGGGTTCAACCAGCTGGTCAACGAGACGCTTGTCCGTATCGGTACAGGTGCAGGCATACTCGACACTGAGACAGCTGACATCATCAACGCTCTCGTCGCACAGCTGCTTCAAGACGACGCTGCTGCTACACTTCAAGCTCGCGTCGCGGACATCGACACGAACGCAGAGTCCATCATACAGCTCGGCTCCGGCCTGCAAGTCCAGATCAATACTCTGGCGCAGGGTGTAGCAGCTCAGGTCTACGTCCAAGCCGGAGAACCAAGCCCCGGCGTCAGCGGCGTACCTGATCCAATTCCTGAAGGGGCACGCTGGTATGACTCCGACGATAACAACGAAGCCTACATCTACATCGACTCTGAATGGGTCACTATCTCCGATCCTCGCGTCGGAACGATGGTGTCACAGATCTCGGTCATACAGACGGATGTCGATGACAACGCGGCTGCTGTCGTATCTGAACAAGTCGCTCGCTCTACAGCCGACACCGCGTTTGCTTCGGAGCTGGGACTATTGGGCGCGCAGAATGGCGCTGAGACTGCATTCATCCTCGACTCCAGCACCGTTAAGCTTGACTCTAACTCTGGCGATACTGTTGCCACCCGTCTGTCTCAGTTGGCTACTGCGGACTCCACGAATGCTTCTGCGATCACGACGGAAGAATCCGCCCGCATAACAGCTGACGGTGTGAATGCCTCGGCCATCTCTGCACTCGACACTCGGGTGACTACAGCTGAAGGTGACGTGGTTGCTAACGCATCGGCCATCGACCTGACTGAAGCAGACATCGTTACGAACGCCGGCAATATCACCACGCAGGCGGCGCAGATCACCGCGTTGCAGTCGTCGGTGAACCTTCGCGCTCGCACATACTACCAGTCGACGGCACCTACCGCTGACAACGTGGGAGACTTGTGGATAGACTCGGATGACGACTCACTCAATCGCTGGAACGGGACCAGCTGGGTCAGCATAGAAGACGCTGCCATTGCTGGTAACGCTTCGGCTATCACTGGACTCGACACTCGGGTCACGACAGCTGAAGGCTCTATTGTTACCAATGCGAGTTCGATCACAACGTTGAACGCTTCGGTTACCACACTCGACGGCGAGATGAACACCGCACAGGTGGACATCATTGCCAACGCAGCTGTCGGTACAACGAATGCTGGCGACGTTACGACGCTCGAAGCCAAGTACGGTGTCAAGCTGGACGTGAACGGATACGTCACTGGGTTCGTTCAGAACAACGATGGCGAGACGGGCAACTTCGTTATCATGGCGGACAACTTTGCGATCCAAGAGCCGGGTGAAACTACAGGTGACGGGAATATTCCCTTCTCGGTAACAAGTGGTGTGACTCGGATTCAGAACGTGGTGATTGCTGGTGGTCTCATCGACGACGCAACGATCACGAACGTTGAGATTCGCAACGGTACCATTGGTGGAATCGACATTGACGACCTCGCGGTTGACACGGGAAACATCACTAACAATGCCGTGACGGACATCGTCACGACTGAGGCTACGGCTTTGCTGAACATCAGCAGGACGTACCTCGGCAGGACAACTGTCAGGTCGGCAACGATCAACGTCGCTTCCGGCAACAAGGTACTCGTAATGGGTAAGTGTCACATGACCGTCAACTGGTCGCCTCGCGCACCTATGGCTGAGAGGTACAACTGGGAAGTCCGCAGGGGCACAACCTCGATTGGGTTCTTCAACTACATCACGTTCCGTTCGACGGCAGTCGGTGGTGCTCCGAACTACTATCTCTCGCCCCCGACGTTCCATACCGGACGTGACATCGACTTCATCGTCGACACACCGGGAGCAGGCAACTTCACGTACAACATGGATACGTACTGCCTTGAGAATCCTTCGACAGCAACATCGGCATACGTGAATGACCGTGCCCTTTTACTCATGGAGATTAAGAAATAATGATTGAACAAATCGTAATGTCCCATGCGGACGGCGCACAGAATGTCAACTATGTCATGTGGGACGAACGCTCGTTAGCGATTGAAGCTACGGGCGTTTGCTCCCGCAGGATGCTGAACCTTCAAACTCGAAGTGGTTACAAGATTGCCATAGTGCCAGAGTACGTAAAAGATTATCAGGTGACCATCATCAACGATGTGCCTGTGATTGACCTGACGGCAGAACGGCCCGTCAACAAAGACGACATCGTCGACATCGACGTTGACTTCATTCCACAACATGCAGGAGATATAGACCATGCAACAAGAGAAAACAGCGACAGAGCAAGTGCAAGAAATCGCAGGGCAGCTGAGCCAGTTAAAGGCGAATAGGTCCGATGCACTGACTCAGGTCGAGCAAATTGAACAGGGCATTGCTTCTCTGACTGGCACCTTGAATGGTGTGAACCTCGGTATGAAGCTGGCCGCAGAACGCGCCCAAGCTGAAGACCAAGTACCAGCTCCCGACGCGGAGTAACCAACCAAGGAGCATCTCATGGCCCACTTCTCTAACGCAGAACTCGCACAGCAGATCAATAATCTCATCGGGTTCTGGGCGACATTCAATGTCGAATACGCCAACTGGCTTGGCGGCAGCGTTGCAGGTGGGCCAAGCTCCAACGGCTTGTACCCTTTGACCGACTACATCGGTAACGAATCCCTCGTCGCGTGCCCAGCTAAGCTGAGCGACAGCGTGTCTGGGTTCGTGGGCCTCGCCGCTGCAAGTAAGACTGCGGCCGCTGCAAGTGCAGCTGCTGCTCTATCTTCCAAGACTGCTGCTGCGGCTTCTGCCGTTACTGCAACAGCTCAGGCTGTCCTCGCTGATGCCGACCGCATAGCTGCGGAACTCGCAGAGACTGGAGCGGTTGACGCCAAGGTAACTGCAATAGCGAAGGCTGCGGCTGCTGTCGTATCTG
>Ga0222688_1000309_pt1 | contig 12517 bp, 11 predicted proteins | sample AntAcemetage1165_FD_181151 | JGI IMG/M metagenome (GOLD analysis project Ga0222688, IMG submission 181151) | Saline water microbial communities from Ace Lake, Antarctica - #1165 | ecosystem: Environmental > Aquatic > Non-marine Saline and Alkaline > Saline | place: Antarctica: Ace Lake... | reverse complement strand
ATTGAGAGTTTGCTAGCTATTACTTCCCAGATGAATACATTTGAAGGTGCAGCTGATTCAGCTGGCAAACTTAATGCTATATTGGGTGGTGATTTGCTTAACAGTGTTGATTTGCTATTGGCTTCCGAAGACGAAAGATTGAAGATGATGCAGGATTCTATAAAATTGTCTGGTCAACAATGGCATGAAATGAGCAAGTTTCTAAAGATGGCTGTTGCGAATGCTGCAGGTATCACTGATATGACCGAGGCGGCTGCAATTTTTAACCCTCAAATGATCGGGATGACAGAAGCACAAAAGAAAGCTGCAAAATCACAAGCTGAACTGGCTGCAAATGCAAAGCATGTACAATCGATCTTTGCACAGCTACAGGCAGTGATGATGAGATTTGCCGTGAGCCTTAGACCGCTTGTAAATACATTTAAATTTGTTTTGGATGGTCTTTTGGCTATAAGTGATATGATGGGCGGAGTCTTGATGCCAATCTTGGTTGGTTTCTTTGCTGCGCTGGTTGGTCTCTTTGCTGCGCTCGTAATAGGCACAAAGTTAACGGCACTTTTCGGCTTATCATTGGGTCCAATTGGTGCTGGTGGTGCCGCAGCAGGCGCAGGTGCAACAGCTGCAGCTGGAGGTATCGCTGCATTGGGCGCAGCTGCAACCGCTACTGCTCCTGGCTTATTGGCATTGGGAGGCACCATGCTTCTTATTGGCGGTGGTATTGCCTTGGTTGGCGTAGGAATTTGGGTTGCTGTGAAAGGCATAACTGCATTAGTGACAGAAATTGCCAAGTTGTCTCCAACTCAGTTGCTGGCTTCAGCAGCTGCATTAGGTTCCTTCACAACATCAGTATTAGCAATGGGCGCAATAGCTCTCGTGGCTCCACTAGTTGTTGGGGTACTCCTTGCTATGAGCGCGTTCAATTCGACACTTAAGGGAGTGGATTTCACCGGAGCTATTGCAGGGTACAGTAGGATAGCTCAAGAAATTAATAATATTGTTAATAGTATCGAAAGAATGCCTCTCACAAAGGCTATGACCTTCTCTTATATGATTGGTGCGCCAGTGTTAGCTGGTGCTGCTGTAGCCTCTGGAGCGGCAGCCTCGTCATCACAGATAGCCACTGCGACACAGAGTGTAAACAAGATGAATAGTGCCAGCGCTAAATACGCTCAAAACACCTCGAATCGTAATCAACCTCAAGTAAATGGACCTGCACCACAAGTCATCATTAAACCTAACATTAAGCTCGTTATTGATAAGAAAGAAATTGGTCGTGTTTTGGATTCTGAAATTAAGGCGAGAATAAAGGCTAATGAGAGTGTACTTGGTGGTAGAACAACTCGTACTCCATTAGAATAATATATTTGGCGGACTAAGTATGATAAAGAGGGGTAATAGGAATGTCGAGTGATGGAAAAGGACAATTAGATGACTCGCTGAACGATAAAGAGCGAGTGAATCGTGGCAAAGACCGGTATGGTCACCACTTTTCTGATATGTCTGATAATATAGGAACTCAGCGACCTACAGCGACCGCTAAGGGTCATGTTATCCATTGGCATTCAGTAGCTACCGGTGCGACAGTGCATTTCAAGGCTTTTTTGACTGACTTTAAGGACCGTTATGAGTCGACTTGGAACGACCAAGAGACATTTGGTAGAATGGACCCTATTTCCACCTTTAAGCGTACAGGACGAGTCATTACTCTGTCTTGGGATGTACCAGCAGCTTCGGTAGAAGAAGCAAGGTTCAATTTACGGGAAGCCGAACGTTTTATATCAATGTTGTATCCGACATATGAGGAACTTAATACAGCTTCTTCTTCTACCGAAGATGCTGGTATTGATAGAGCTAACCAGGCTTATTTGGACACCTTGGAAGCAGGCGATACAGCAACAGGAACAGCGGAGAATAATGCACTCGCTGCAGAAAAAAGAGTTCAACAAGAAATATTAGCCGGAAAGCGGGGTGGTATTAAGAGAAAGGTAGGCGTTATGGTTGCAGCACCATTGTTTAAGTTGAAATTTGCAAACCTAATCATGGACAATCGCGATGGAGCAAGTATTAGAGGCGGAGCAGCGTCATCGGGGCTAACAGGTAAGCTCTCTGGGTTGACTTATGAACCTGATATTGAGCAAGGGTTTTTCGGACACTCTGGCATTGATGGTGTCGCTGAGGGAGTGTTAATTCCACAGACTATAAAATTCTCATGTGAGTTTACTGTCTTACATACCAGCCCATTAGGGTGGAATAGGAAGCTTCGGTTAAGTGACAGGAAACGAAGTAGGGGTTTCCCATACCACAGTGGCGATGTTACGAAGAGTAGGAGAAAATAATGGCTTATTCTAGGTATGAAGAGCGCTCAACGAAAGATAATAAAGACAAGCTTTATAGTAAACACCTCCAAGAGCGTGGAGTTAAGAAGATAAAGCACCATACGACGCCAACATTAGGTCAGCCCTCCACTTCAGAGATGGCTGCATTGGATGTAGAGGTTGTTTTGTGGAAGCGCGGCGATAGATATTGGAAGCTCGCAGAACAGTTTTATGGAAATGCACAGTTGTGGTGGGTAATTGCATGGTATAATAAAAAACCAACTGAAGCAGATGTTGCGCTAAACGACACAATTCTCATCCCACAACCTTTAGAAAAAGTACTATCTTTGTTTGGTGTATAAATGACATTAAAAGACACGCTTTATGGACTTATTGGCGGAGCAACCTCCGCCGAAGTTGAGCAAGGCAAAAAAGAAAGACTAGATAAAGATCAATATAAGGAACTAAAGGGTGATGAGCGCCAAGCAGCTCTTCGTTTCCAAGAGCAATGTTATTTGATGCTTAATTGGGAAGTGCTGGTCTCCTCTAATCGCGGTCTCTTTAATGGACCAAAGCGCTATAAGCAGTTTGGGATAATCGAGCACCAACGACCTTTTGAGCTTATAAACTTGTTGTTTAATAAGTCAGACAAAGCTGACTTATTAATGACAATGTCGGCAGCTCAAATTAGCGCATTAGTACCAAAAGTACGCCTCTATAAAGAATATAAGGATCCGGCTACTGGCAAAACTGCATCAGTAGAGCTGCCTTTTGATGATATTGCTAGAGAAGATAAGATAGCAGATATGATGAAGACTGGCGTCGGTAGAGGCTCAGGTGTCGGCTTGAAGAGCTTTGAGTGGAAGACACTTGGCACCAATCCAGCTAATAAATATACATTTGGAGCCGATCTTGTTTTACATTTTCAGAACATAGAAGATTTGTTCGAAGTCAGGGATACCAAATTGATTAATTTCGGAGCAAAACAAGAATCGGTGGACATCGCTTATTCGGACCTGTTGTTGCCTCAAAGAAAGTTCAGAGAAGGCGAGAACGAAGGAAGTTTTACGTATAATAAAGATTATTTTCGTATCAAAGCAGTTGTTGGGTGGCACGCACCTACACTGCCAGTGAACACCTACAGAGCTTTGATTCCTCAGGCGATAACCGAGGAATTGGAGAAAAATAACATCGTAATGTATCTTGGTTTAAAGAAACATGAAATTGACTTCCGAGAAGATGGAACTGTAGAGCTTACAATTAAATATATATCATACACTGAGTCGGCGATGTCGGACCCAAGAGACGCAAACATACTTTTTCAGGATGCCAGAACAGTGGCGGAGCAAAAACGCCTTGCTGCACTAGTCGCTCGTCATGAGTCGTTTAACGCAAAGGAGCGCTCAAGATTGGAAAAGGCGGGAGTGAAGATTAGTGATCTTGGGAAAGATGATGTATTGACTATTAGTGATGCACAGTTGAAGGAAGCCCGAGAGCGATATGAAGAACTAGGTAGTTCGTCGAAGGAAGCTAGCTATCGAAGAATAATGACAGGCTTATATGAAAAGAAGCAGCTTAGGTACTTACGTGCACCCAAGAACTTCTTCGACAAGAAGATAAGGATAAAGACTTTATCGTCGCAAAATAAGCTCAACACAAGCGACATAGAGGCGGTAAACAAAGAATCAGAAGGCACTAAGTTGAGAAATGCAGAAAAGAACCCTGATGGGGCTCAAAATCTCCTTACTGGCGCAAAAGCAGTAGGTGCATCAAGTGGATATGTCGATTATTTGAATGCTAATGAAGAAAATGCTAATCTGTCTCCTGAGGATAGGCTGGCGTACTCCAACAAACTTATCAAGAATCTATCGGATTTTACTTCTGAAGGTCAAGCATATGATGAAGATTCCTATATGGTTACGTTTTTCTATTTGGGAGACTTGATTAATATAGTTCTAGAAGGCATGTTTAATCACAAAGGTTCTGGCGAAAATGCTGGCTTTATGGAAAAAGACTTGCGCGTCTTGACTGGTCCATTGACTTTCTATGATTATGGGCAGATGTCTGATACAGGCATGGTAGCAAAAGTCAAGGGTCTGAAGAATGAAAAATATACTTATGATAAAGTGTATCAAGGAAAAAGGGTTAGTGTTAATATTGCAGATATCCCTGTGTCTTTCAAAGTTTTTGCCAACTGGTTCCATGAAAACATAGCGGATCCTGGAAAAGAGAACATGAGCTTTAAAAAGTTCATAGATTCAGTTATCAACGATCTTGTTATACGGGCTCTGAGTACCGAATGTAGTGAGTTTGCACCGAAACAGCAAGCTAGAATTACATATAAAGCCATATCTGTGCCAGAAAGTGAGGCTAGGGAGAAGTTGTTTGCTGAAGAGCAAGGATTGGGCGGTATCAGAATGCAAGCAGACGCACTTAAGAACCATCCATTTGTTATGAAGAAAAGCAAAGCCGCTCAAGATAAGCAATTACAGAATTATCTTATTATATATGGTACTGTCGAAAACCCCTTTGACCTAAAAGGAGACGGCGATATCGACAGAAGTAAAGGTATATACCATATATTCTTTGGCAATGAAAATGGATTAACGAAGAATATTAATTTCACACGTGAAGATATGCCATTCATGCCAGAGGCGAACATTCAAAACAACTTGGTTGATAAGCAAGGACCTGCCAAAATACTAAGAGATAAGTATAATGCCACAGTAGCTATGGTCGGAAACAATTTGTTTGATGTGGGTGGTAAAGTTCACATTACACCGACGGTTTTTCCTAGTATTGCCGGTGGAGGTGCTAGCCTTAATTCTCGTGCAAAAGTCTTAAGGGACCTTGGTATTGGAGGCTATTTTGACATAATATCAGTCAAGGGTAGTATTTCGCCAGGAACATATGACACTGAATTAGAAACTAAGTGGACCTCAAGGGGTGATGGCACTTTTAATATTGGAGATGAGGAAGTAGCCCTCGTCAAGACAAGTGATGTTCGCCACAAGGCATCTATCACCAATAAAGTGAGAATCATAAATGGCTAAAAAAGAAAGAGACGAACCGCTCCTATTGAATACAATGCCTGAGGCAAGTAATTCACTCAACTCTAGGAGCTTGTTTTTCCAGAGAAAATTGTATGATAAGTTAGCTTTCTCATCATCATTGATTTCTCCAAGAAAACCTATTGACTTTTGGAACGAAAAGCCTTATTATGGCAGATCGGATATTCAAGCAAGGGCGATCCATTTGTCAGAAAGACATTTAGTGCAGCTGCCAATAACTGGCGATGCTGTCTTCGCTGTAAACTTTGTTGCAGACGCTTTTAGCGACTTGACGCAGTATTTTGCATTCCTTAGAGGCAGAGGTGCGATTAACGAATCAGGACCATATGCGAACTTCCAGCCGGTAAGAGGGTGGCAATCAATTAATACTTCTTATCACCAACTGATGGAAGTTATTTATACAAAATTCAAGTCTTATTTGCTCGCTTATAAAAAGGAAGCAGCGATAAAGGACTTTAACAGCTTTATGATTGTTTTTGCTGAATTTGTAGACTCAGTTACTCCATTAGTTCCGATGACTAGAACAAAGTTAATTCTGTCTGAAAAGACCTCTCCGCTAATATCAGGTCTCGCACTTGAGTTATCAGATGCTCTCTTTTCAGAAGACTTACCAAAGGTGGCAAACTTCCTAGAGGACGCTAATTTTCCAATCTTTAATGAAGCGGCTCAACGCTTTGGGTTCAAGGTAGATAAACACGCCCCATGGAGGATTGTTGCGGATATTGGTTCTCCAGCTATGGCACCATACTTAGCTAAGTATGGCTTGACCGCTACAACTGTAATAGATAAGTGTTTTTACAAATCTCACCTTTACGATATCGATACCTTGAAGACATATGTTATAGAGTTTTACAATTCTTATGTAACATCTAAGCCTATAATTGTTAGACCAGACTTTAAGGTCAAAAACGGCAAAGTGAAAGTATGCACGAAAGAGCTTGTGCGGGCTCCGCAAGAAAAGGTGAGCCTCGACGAGGAATATGGTAGTGAATATTGGCTTCGCTTTTATACTTTTGTCCGTGCTCGCGAAGAGAATTTAAGCTGGGATCAGGCAAAGTTTGAAATATTTGCAAAAAATGCAAATTTCTATGCCATTGGCAAAGACCCCAACACTGCAGCCGATTACATTGATCGTAAGGTCAAAAACTCTTCTGGCTCAAGCAAGAAAGAACGTAACTTTTATTTTTCTGCAAAAAAACGCTCCTCCTGAGCTTGACAAAAGAAAGAGATCGTGTTATGATGCATCAATGACCTTTATCGCTCTCGACGACAAACAGGAATGCGTAGGGATCTATACAAAGGGGGAGTTGAAGCTTCATGGCGACATACCGGACAACCTAGACAGAACTTGGCGTTATATGCCGTTTCTTCATGATTCAAGTATAGAGTACGCCCATCTGTATTGTGGCGGAAAAACTTTTGACGAGGTTTGCCCAGAAGAGATGAAGCCAGAGTGGCAACGTTTGACAAAAAAGCTTCGCGCTTTCATTACTTCCTTTTTCGAGGCAAAGATAAACTTAAATGAAGTCTGTTTTTATGACTTGGTGCCAGTTCAATTTTTGAAAGAATATTTTGATGCCAAATGTAGAATAATCGACAGTGTGTTTCTGCATTATAAAAAGCCCGTCGATTATGAACATCGCCTGAACTTGGAAATATTGCTCTCAGATATACGCAGTAGAGGCGTAGGTGTGGACACTCAAGTGCTAAAGGATAGACTATCAGAGGTTCGTGTTAGGAATTTTATCAAAAAACTGAAAGCGACAAGACACACTGTTGATTTCGATCAATTTGGTTCCAAGACTGGTCGCCTCACTAGCCTAAAAGGTACTTTTCCCATATTATCAATGGATAAAAGCTTCCGCTCTGTGATTAAACCTAAAAACGGCTGGTTTGTTGAACTGGATTACAATGCAGCAGATCTGCGTACGCTACTAGCATTAAGTGGGATTCCACAACCAGATGAAGATATACATGCTTGGAATGCAGAGAAATTGGGCATAACTAGAGAAAAGGCGAAAGCTGATATTTTTGCCTGGCTTTATGGCTCGACACAAGTTGATGGAACATCCTTTGCGAAACTGTATGATGCAGACGCAGTGAAGGAGAAGTACTGGAACGGATTTGACGTAAAGAACCATTTCGGGCGTATGATTCCCTCTAATGAATATCATTCACTAAATTACATCATTCAAAGTACGACAAGTGACCTTGTTTTGCGACAAGCTGTAAAGGTGCACGCGCTCCTACAGGATCTTACTTCTCACATTGCCTTCATCATCCACGATTCTATTATTGTAGACTTGGATATTTTGGAAAAAGACAAAATCATGGAAATGGCAAGAGTATTTTCAAAAACTGACTTGGGCGTATTCAGGACATCATTGAAAGTGGGCAAAGATCTTAACAAAATGATTGAGGTGAATTGATGCAAAGTATAGTGGCTTTAGGTGAATTAGCTGGAAAAGTATCTGAAAAGTTTAAAAAGTATCCGCAATACAAGGTGTATAAAATTGACACTGATATTGAGGACTCTTTGGATACCAAAAGATTCCAGAAACAAGTGAGCGTAGAAGCTTATGAAGAAGCCACGCCGGACTGCAGTGAGTTCTTTGCTGATGTCGAAGAAGAGGTATTGTTTATCTGTACTGGCTCTGAGGCTATTTGTGGCTCTGCGTTGGCAGTAATGTCACAGCTTCAGCAAAAGAAGATAGTGTGTATGTTTTTGAAGTCTGACGCAGAACTTATGACGCAGCTAGAGAAAGCACAGGAACATGTAACATATAGTGTCTTGCAAAACTATGCAAGATCTGGCGTCTTTGAGAGAATTTTCCTCATCGATATGCCTCTTGTAGACACCATAATTGGCGATGTGTCAATCTTGGAATATGAGGAAAAGCAAGCTGATTTGATAGCTTCCACATACCATATGACACAAGTGTTTATGCACACTCAACCTATCATGGGAAGGTTAGTCCCTCCCCAAGACCCCAATAGAATCAGTACCTTAGGAGTTACTGAGATTGGAGAAAAAGAAGATAAATGGCTTTTTTCGCTGGATAAAACCTATGAGAAATACTATTTATATGCAGTCAGCTCTGCTCTTCTAGAAGAAGACAAGCAGCTGTTGGGCAAGATAAAAATACAAGTAAAAGAAAGAGCAGAAGAGAACGCCGAAGTCATGTACGGTATCTTCACTACGTCTTATGCGGATAATTTTGTATTTTGCCTAGCGAACACAAAACACGTCCAGGGCGAAAAAAGTTCTTGACAAAGTGATCGAATTGATGTAGAATACACATCACAATGGAGGTAAGCTTGAGATTATTCGAAGGGACTTATACGAAGAAAGATGGAACAAAGCGAACAATGCGCTTTGTCAAAAAAGAAGATTTTCCACAAGAGTTCGCAAACGCGATTAGTAAGGGTGGAAAGAGTCCGGTTTTACCCGACGGACTTGAGAGTGTGTGGGATGTTGAAAAGTCTGCTTTCAGAGTTTTCAATTATTCAACACTTGAGGGTGAATTAACAATTACCGAGGTAGCAAATGATATACTCGGCAAAACAGTGCCGCTCTAAAACGTAGAGTGGTGTAAAAAAACAACAAGAGGAAAGGAAAAATGGCTAAATTAGATATTAAAAAAATGAAGGCAAAACTCGCTCAATCAAAGCAACGCGGCAAAGGCGGAATGTTTTGGAAGCCAAAAGACGGTAAGCAAGATATTCGTATCGTCCCGACTGCCGACGGAGACCCTTTCAAGAATTACTTCTTTCACTACAATGTAGGAGAGCAGGGGTTTTTGTGTCCAAAGCGTAATTTCAACGAAGATTGCGCAGTGTGTGACTTTGCACATCAACTCTATAAAGATGGTGATGAAGAGTCGATCAAGATGGCAAAAGAAATATCAGCAAAGCAACGCTTCTTTTCTCCCGTTATTGTACGTGGTGATGAAGATGCGGGAATCAAGGTGTATGGGTACTCCAAAACAGTCTACGAGGAGTTCCTCGGTCTGGTGCTAAATCCTGACTTTGGCGACATTACTGATGTCGATAACGGTGTCGATTTGACCCTGCAATACGGCAAGGAATCGGGCGCTCAATTTCCTTCTACTGGCGTAACACCCCGCCGAAAGAGTAGCGAACTTTTGCCTGGCAAGTCCGCAGAAGAAGTCAAGGAACTGCTAGATTCAGTGCCTGATTTTGATGAGTTGTATGACCGGGTCTCGTCAGCTGATGCTAGAGTTGCTCTTGACAAGCATTTGGCTGGTGATGAAGGTGAAGTAACTGATGAAGGTGATGATGGTACCGAGAAGTACGGCAGTTCTACTGCTTCTGATGAAGGTGGTGGTGCTAGCAGTGTAGACAGTGCCTTTGAGCAACTTAGCTAGCGCTAAGCAAAAGTAATGGTGAGGAAAGGGGGGCTTACGTTCCCCTTTCTTTCACTACTACCTAACCTATTACGAGGTAAGGAATGAGAAAAAAGAAAGAAAAAGTAGCGCCAGGAAAGATAGATATGTCACAGCTACGCAAGATGGCTGACAAAATAGCGGGCTCGAAGATATCCGCAGACCTTTTAGAGGGGGAAAATCTAGCAGATGTGAAAGAGTGGATTCCCACTGGTTCGACATGGCTAGATTCTGCTATTTGTAGGGGTAAAAAAGCAGGTATTCCGGTTGGACGAGTAACAGAGTTAGCCGGTCTATCGTCCACTGGTAAGAGTTATATGGCAGTACAAATAGCCAAAAATGCAATAGAGATGGGAATTACGCCAATATATGCCGACTTCGAACGCGCCATAAATACTGAATTTCTGGAAGCTGCTGGAATAGATATATCTAAAATACAATTGATGGTTCCAGAAAATCTTGAAACATTTTTGGAAGTAATAGAACAGTTTCTGCAAATAAAAGAAATGAAGTTTCTCTTCATTCTCGACTCAGTTGCGATGGCACCGACCAAGTCAGATGTGGAAGGAGATATGAATCCAAACTCAAGTGTGGGCGTGAAAGCACGTGTCTTGAGCAAGGCTTTCTCCAAGATCATCAATCCATTAAGTGATAATGATGGTACGGTTCTATTATTGAATCAATTGAAGGCAAATATTGATGGGATGGCTTCAGTGCAAGGCGGCGCTAAGTATGCTAAAATGACGCAGAAGTATACTACTCCTGGCGGAAAAACACCAGTATACGCAACGTCTCTAAGGATCTGGCTTACTAGTTCGACCTCCAACAAGCAGAACGTGTTCGATGATAACGATTATAGAGTCGGCTCTTATGTTAAGGCAAGTTTAGTCAAGTCTAGATTTGGAACACAGGATAGGTTTGCGGAGTTCAAGATTCTTTGGGGCGATCATGTTGGCATAATGGACGAAGAGTCCATTTTGCTGGCGATTAAAGGTTCAGAGTATTACATTGGTGGCACCTGGGGTACGCTTCTTAATAAGGATGGTACTGAATTCAGGAAGTGGCAAGGTGACAAGAAATTTGTGGAACTTATGAAGACAGACCCCTCTTTCGTTGCACGCGTAAATGAGATTGTAGAAGAAGAAATAATACTAAAATTCGATCAGCGCCTTGGTAAAGCCGAGGACTATTTTAATGACGGTGTTGGTGAAGCTCTACAGGTAGAATAATAAAATAATGATAGATATAGGCTGCTCCTTGGCAGGAGCAGCTTCTTTTCAACAGAGAGGTGGTAATGTTAGAAGAATTAATTGAACAACTGGACAAAGAGAGACAAAAGTGTCTTGATTCTGGGTTAGCTTCAAAGAAGTTAGACAATTTAGCTGATAAAGTGCAAACAGAAAAGGAGCAATTAGAGCTTTTTGATGAGGCACTTTATGGACAGTAAAAAGAAAAGAAGAGTTTTGGTGCTGGACGGACTTAATCAGTTTATACGTGGCTATATTGTCTCTCCCGCCATCTCATCCAATGGAGAGCCTTGCGGTGGCACTATATCTTTTTTAAGAACATTGCAAAAAATCATTCGTGAGACGAGCCCTGATGAGGTTATTGTAGCTTGGGATGCACCAGGTGGTTCATTAGGTAGAAAGGCTCTAGTGAGCGACTACAAGGACGGACGCAGCCCTTTACGATTGAATCGTAACATACGACAACTGACCGAGAAACAGGAAGCGGAAAACAAAGACTGGCAGTTATTGAAATTGTTTGAAATGTTAAATAAGACACCAGTGATGCAGCTGCTAGTAGAAGGCGTTGAAGCAGATGATTTAATCGCTTACGTTGTACAGCATGAAAAATACAAAGATTGTGAAAAAGTAATAGTTTCGAGCGACAAAGATTTTTATCAATTGTTAGATGGCAACACAGTTATGATGAGACCTATCCAAAAGGAGGTCTTGAATCGAAATAGTATAATTGAAAAGTTTCAGATTCATCCAAATAACTTTGCACTCGCAAGAGCCATTACAGGAGATTCTTCGGATAACTTGCCCGGCGTGAGAGGTTTGGGGTTGCCTACTGTAGCAAAAAGGTTTCCATTCCTTGTAGGAGAACAACGATACAGTTTTGATGATCTGGTGGAATATATTGGCACCCTTGAGAAGCCTTCCAAGGCACACGAAAGCCTCAAAGAGGGTAGAGCAGTAGTGGAATTGAACTATAAGATGATGCAACTAACAAAGCCGCTGGTTGGTGACGCAGGAACAGAGGTGCTGGAGGACATTTTAGCCAACTTTGTGCCTGCCTTTAATCAAACTAACTTTTCGTTAGACATTATAAGGGAGGGATTTGGAGAAGTGAACTTTAACAATATGTTCATCAATTTTTATAGAATGATCAAGGGGAGCAAATGATAGAAGAAGAAGCCTCATTATCGAAGTTCGGAAAGCCGTTTCAAGAAAAACTGGCACAGCTGATAATGGACGATACGATGTTTGCAGATCAAGTAGGCGAAGTATTAAAGACCAGTTTTCTTGAATTAAAGTATCTGCAAGAGTTCACCAAGCTTATCTATTCTTATCGAGATAAGTATGGCGCTTATCCTAGTAGAAATACAGTAGAATCTCTCCTTAGGTCTGAAATAGAGCACATGAATGCTACTGTGCAGAAGCAGGTGAGGGATTATTTTGCTAAGATCGTCTCTGGTGCACTGAAAGAAGTTAATGAA
>Ga0222688_1000293_pt1 | contig 13091 bp, 25 predicted proteins | sample AntAcemetage1165_FD_181151 | JGI IMG/M metagenome (GOLD analysis project Ga0222688, IMG submission 181151) | Saline water microbial communities from Ace Lake, Antarctica - #1165 | ecosystem: Environmental > Aquatic > Non-marine Saline and Alkaline > Saline | place: Antarctica: Ace Lake... | reverse complement strand
CTGAAAGGACCAGAATAATGGCAACGGCAGAGAGCAACATATCCAACGCAATCTTGATCGCACTGAGTGAGGCGGGGTGCCTTGTTTGGCGGAATAACGTCGGGGTCCTGCCAGATAAGAACGGCAGGCCAATCCGGTACGGTTTAGGCACCGGATCAAGCGACATCATAGGCCTATGCTCGGACGGCACGTTTCTGGCGGTCGAGGTAAAGACCAAGACAGGCCGCGTCAGTCCAGCGCAGACGAAGTTTATAGCTGCGGTTCTTCGCCGTGGTGGCCGGGCTGGTGTTGCTCGGTCTCCGGCTGATGCTTTGTTAATTGCAGCCGGTTCGCTTCTGTAACCAGATCGCGCACCATATCCGCGACTGACTTCCAACCGCCGGACGATGATGTGTCGTGCATTTCCTTGCGCTCTTCCGGCGTTACTCTGATTTGGAAAATATCTGTTCTTTTCATCTTGCGCCATCCTGTAATTACGTGCAATGTAATGACACGTTACAGCGGGCGGGAGACGCGCGCAAGGCATTAAGGAGAATGCAAAATGACAATTATTCGAGTGATAGACTTTGAGACAACAGGCATGGAGCCACCAGCAGAGGTTTGCGAGGTTGGCATGTGCGATGTTGATATTGACGCAAAGAAAGTTGCGCATGCTCAAACATGGCTTTGCAGCGTCAAAGAAATGCCGCCAGAGGTTAGGGCGGTGCATCACATCACCATGGAGGATTGCGCAGAGTGGGACGCCTTTGACCCCGGCGCAATGTTCAAGACGCCAGTTGACGCTGTTGCCGCGCACAATGCCGAATTTGAAGGTCGGTTTTTCACGTCGCCCGTTCCGATGATATGCACTTACAAAGTGGCGTTGCGTGTTTGGCCTAATGCGCCAAGCCACAGCAACGGCGCTTTGAGGTATTGGCTAGAGGATCAGGGGCTTGTTACACTGGACAAAACCAGCGCCCAGCCTGCACACCGGGCGGGTCCAGACGCATATGTTACGGCGCACATATTGCTGGCACTATTTGATACCGGAATGACTGGGCGTGAAATGGTGGCAATCACAAAGCAGCCACGGCTTTTGCCAACATGCCCGATTGGAAAGTTTAAGGGCAAGCCGTGGTCTGAGGTTGATGCCGGGTTCCTTGGCTGGATGCTGCGGCAACCGACAATGGAAGAAGATTTGAAATGGAATGCACGGCGCGAAATTGATAGCCGTGGAACGGGAGAATGACATGACAATCACCTACCACACAGACCTAGATCAAGGCACAGATGAGTGGCTGGCCGCGCGCATGGGCGTGCTTACTGCCAGCGAGGTGAAATTAATTTTAACACCTACGCTCAAGGTCGCGAACAACGACAAAACCCGCGCGCATGTTTACGAATTGCTTGCCCAGCGCATCAATAAGTATGTTGAGCCGCATTTTATTGGCGATGACATGTTGCGCGGATACGACGATGAGATTCTTGCGCGGGCGAAATATGAAGAAGCGAACGATCCCGTGACGGAATGCGGATTTATCACGAACGACAAATTCGGCTTTACGATGGGTTACAGCCCGGACGGGCTTGTCGGTGATGATGGCCTTATCGAGTGCAAAAGCAGACGCCAGAAATTCCAAGTGGAAACAATCTGCAACGGTCGCGTGCCGGATGAATACATGATGCAGCTTCAAACGGGGCTGCTGATTACTGAGCGCAAGTGGATCGACTTTATCAGCTACTCTGGCGGAATGCCGATGTGGGTAAAGCGCGTCTGGCCCGATCCCGTCATTCAGGTCGCAATCTTCGACGCGGCCACGGCGTTTGAGGAAAGCATCCAGAGCCGCCTTGAAGCGTACACCGACACACTCGCACACGCTGATACGCGCGCCTATCCAACCGAGCGCACAGCTGAAGCTGACATGATGACAGAAGGAGACTACACATGAACGATTTTGCGGCATCGCTTGAAGCCAAGTCCGACCAGATCAACGCATCCGACCTGACCGGCGGATCTCAAACGATCAAGATCACGCGCATCAATGTTAACATGAAAGAGGATCAGCCTGTTTCGATCTCATACGAAGGCAGTGATAAGGTTTATCGCCCGTGCAAGGGTATGCGTCGCGTTATTGCGCAGGTATGGGGCGCTGATCCTGCGGTTTACCCTGGTCGATCTCTAACAGTTTACCGCGATCCGGACGTGAGGTTTGGCGCGGATATTCTCGGCGGCACGCGGATTAGCCACATGAGCCACATTGACGGGGAAAAGAAGTCTACAGTTCCAGTCAGTCGCGGCAAGGTGAAGGCATACACCATCAAGCCGCTTCAAGTAGAGCAAGCCCCCCAGCCCCCAGAGAACGCGCTTGAACTGGCACAAGAGGCGGCGCGTGGTGGTGTTGAGATGTTCCGCGCATGGTATGCCAGCGATCAGGGCAAGCTGTGCCGTTCGGTTGCGCAGGCTAACATGGATCAGTTGAAGGCCATGGCGTCGGAGGCTGACGCAGGCGGGGATGAAGACGGCCCGCCGATGTAGCACAGGCAACGAGACGGGGCCGATCAGGCCTGATCGAGCCCCACCCCCACAGACACAAGCCGCCGTGACGCGGCAAAGGAGTTAAGACATGACTGAAGCAACACAAGACCTACTTGCGCGGCTGGCGGGGTTTACGCCGGGGCCTTGGGATGCTGCTTTGGAAAGAGGTTGTCATGGGATAGTGGCGAGCATTCTCGGTGATGAATTTAATATGATAGCTCTGATTGGCAACGATACTGATACGCCGGATCGTGAGCCAATGCGGTTTGCTAACGCAGCGATTATCGCCGCAGCCCCTGACCTCCACCGCATCGCCACCGAACAGGCGGCAGAGATTGCGCGGCTTTTCGACGCCCTAACCACCGCCATAGCAACGGCAGAGGCACAGGCCAAGACGGCGCGGGATGCTTTGGTGGAATGCCGTGACGATCTCGACGCATATAGCCAGAATGAATACCCATCAGATCATCCGGTCCATATGAGATACAGGCAACGCGATTACGCCGCCAACCCGGCGCGCATTGCCCTCGCCATGATCCAGCCCACAGACACAAGCCGCACTGACGCGGCAATCACAGGAGAACAGACATGACTGAAGCAAAAAATGAAGATCGCAACATGAGGTGGTCGGTATGAACGCCATGGATTACACAATCGCAACGCCAGAAGACATTGCTGACGCAGAGGCTGATGTAGCGGATGCAATGGCCGCGCGTGATAGTATCCGCATTCAGTTAGAGGACGAAGCTGACAATCCCCACAGAGGGTCTAATTGGGTATTACGGGCGCGGATTGCACTTGCCCACCGTAAGAAAGATTTAGCAGCAGCCCGCGCTGATTTGAAAGCGCTTAAAGGTGACAAGCGCTTTGAAGCGGCAAATTGGAACCTGCAAAACCAAAAAGAAAAGCACAAGCTACAAATTGCGCGAGTTCATGCAGGCGTAATGCGTGCAGACGCGGGACTAAACGGAGTTATCGGGTGGGTGATTGAAAACTACCCTGAGCGGATAGAAGAAGTCTATGCTGCCAGAGACGCCGCGCAATCCGCCATATATGCCAAGCCATAGGCCTTAGCGGGGGTTAATCCCCCGCTATTTCGCCACCGCTAGTATGTCTGCGCGGTTCATTCCGTAGCCTCCAGCGCCGCAAGCCCGTCCGGCGTGATTGTCCAGAGCCGTTCGATCATTTGCGGGCGCTCACACGCGCAACGGATATACCCGGCGCGATACAGCTTAGATAGCACGCCGCCCGTCGTGTCTCGGCATGTGTGCCAGTCACCGTCTGACATGCGCGCGAGCGTGGTGCGTTGTTTGGGGGTCATTTGCGAGCCTCAATCATTGCGTCTGCCATTTTGTAAGCGTCTTCCGCCATTAGTTCCCAGCGAGGCAAGTTTGGCTTGATGTTTTGGTGGGTGCTGGAACTAAACCCGGCCATCGCCTGCCCCGCAAAGTAATCGCGCAGGCTCATGCCGTTGCCTGCCACACTGGCCTGCAAAGCAACTACTGGATACGCTGGCCCACCGTCGTCTTTTAAGTCTCTCATGCCTTATCCTTCTTTGCCATTCGCGCGGCCCAGCGTTGCATTGCCTTGCGCACTACCTGTGTGATTGTCACGTCCCGCTGTTTAGCAAGGGCGTGGTAGTGGCGGTGTTCTTCTTCCGTCACTCTGATTTGGAGCCAGTATGTTTTTGCCATGCTCCACCGTACCAATACGTCAATCAATACGCAAGCGAAAATATGTATTGACGCGGCCATTCGCACGGCGTAGGTTGATTGCAGGAACACAAACAAAGGGACGCAGACAATGAGCGACGCACGCACAATGACCGCCCGCCAGCATCTGCAAGCCGCGTCCGACCTTGAGGGCACCAGCGCGCTTGGCCTGCTGCTAGAAGCCTTCCTGAAAGGCAGCGACCTGCGCTTTGATATGCGCGCCGACGACGTGGATCAGGTCGAGGAATACGTGGCCACGATTGGCGATCGAGCCTATGCGCTCGAGGCCGAATTGCACACCGAATTTTTGGGTTGGACCCAATCATAACAGGGCCGCGCGCCCGCAAGGAGACCACATGAACACTACAGAAATTCAAAAGCGCCTCACGAAACTATCCGCTGCAATGGCTGATAAGGGTGTACAAGCCCCGTCATGTGAATTCACAGCAAGAGACGACGGGGTTTTAAACCTCTACGTCAGGTCACCGTATTCCAGCAATATTTTTGAGGGCAACCACTATAGATTTTTTCGTGGGGACACACCGTCTGATTGCTTTAATGCCGCCTCGGATTACATCGCCGCCCTGCCATCCCCAAAAGATGCGGCAACGCATGAATACCTCACCCGCGTTGCATCAGCGATTGACTACGCCACAGAGCATAGCATTGCAGAGGAATACGTTGCCCCCCTTCGCGGCGTGTCGTGCGCCATGACTGATAACCTGCTGACAAAGGAGACAACGCAATGATTAAATTCAACGTAACTTCGCGGCTTTCCAAATCAATTGCGTTTACCGCAGAGATTGACGCGACAGACGACACTGCGATGAGCGTTAAGTTGGGTCTATCTGTCAATTGGGCTTTGGAAAACGGAGCCAACCTTTCAGGGGCCAACCTTTCAGGGGCCAACCTTTCAGGGGTCAACCTTTCACGGGTCAACCTTTCACGGGCCGACCTCTTTGGGGCCAACCTTTCAGGGGCCAACCTTTCAGGGGCCAACCTTTCAGGGGTCAACCTTTCAGGGGTCAACCTTTCAGGGGCCAACCTTTCAGGGGCCAACCTCTTTGGGGCCAACCTTTCAGGGGCCAACCTTTCAGGGGCCAACCTTTCAGGGGTCAACCTCTTTGGGGTCAACTGCGCAAATGACTTTATTAAGTTAATTCAGATCGAAACATACCCTATCACATACACTGACGAGGTATTGCAGATCGGATGTGAGCGGCACAAAATTAGTGAATGGCGTGAATTTGACAACCGTCGAATTGCCGACATGGATGGCAAGTCTGCGCTTAAATTCTGGGCAAAATACAAAGACTGGATTTTCCAGACGATTGAGCTTTGCCCCGCAAAACCCACAGCATCGGAGACAACGCAATGATCCGCGCATTTATCGGTGACATTATCGGCGTCACATGCCTTGCCGTTATTTTCGCGGCCATGCCGTGGATTGTCTACGGGTTTGGGGGTTTGCAGTGAGCGCGCCAGACCGGATATGGCTTACCCTGCCACAGGCCGTGAAGGGATGGATGCGCATCAAGTCAATGGAGCGTGCGCCGCGCATTGAATACGTCCGCGCTGATCTTGCCCCGCAATGGCAGGACATAGCGACCGCGCCGAAGGATGGCCAAATGATCTTGGTTTGCCTGCCGCGAATTGGGATGCTCATAGTCCGCGCAAGCTGGAATCGTGTGCATGGGTACTGGGTCAACGATTACGAGGGGGAGGGAGGCATATCGCGGCCCACGTTTTACCACGCCGGAGACCTCTGGCAACCCATGCCAGCCCCACCGGAGACAAGCACATGATCCGCCGCCTCCTAGCCCTATGGCGCACCTACCGCCGCCCGAAGGCCCCGCGCCGGAAAATCGACAACTGCATTGAGCACTTGAGCGAGGCCCCGATCTACACCCGCAGGCACCGCGACGAGATAGCGGATCTGCAAAACGACACACATTTAGAGCGGTTGGCACAGATGCGCCGCGAATTGAGGGAGACGAAGTTGTGAACACAGGAATGAAAGACGGGAAGCTGGTTATAGACATGGCCGAAGCTGACGAACTTTGGAATGGAATGTCCAAAAACCAGCAATACGAAATGATGTGTATAATCTTTGATCCCATGATGGAAAAGGCGACGAAAATGCACCGCGCATTAAATTCAATAATGGACGCAGCAGAAAATCAAGACGCCGATGCTTGCCACGCCATTGCGTTTAAGGCGCTTGAATCATAGCGGGCGCGATGCCCACACAATTTAGAGGACATTGAATATGACGCCGGAACAAACACTACCTGACCGCCTTCGATTGAAGTCGAACATGATCAACATGGGCGAAGGCATAGCGTGGGGGAGCGAAACGGCACTTATGGACGAAGCCGCCGCGCACATCATCGCCCTCCGCGCCCAGCTTGTCATCGCAGAGGCACAGGCCCCAACAGGGCGCATAGCCCGAAAGGATAGAGCGATGGACGAGACCACAACAAAAAACCTGATCGCGCGGCTGATGCAGCACGTCGAGGATACGATGTGTGAGGCCAAAGTGGATTACTTCCCGAGGCATCGAGCCGGGGCGCGCGTCTCTTATGAAAGAGATTTCTTGCAGACATGCTTCGAGAACGAACTGGACGACGCCCTTGCGCGTGAGGCGGCGCTGACTGTTCTTGTCAACTTGAATGAAAATCATGGTCCTTTTGGTGGCGAGATTTATCAAGACCGGGTTGAGCGTGCTTGGGATAACGCCCGCGCATTGGTGGTGAAGCCATGAAATGCTCATGCCTTGGATCAGACGCCATCATCGCCACCCCACGACACAGGAGGCAGAGGCGCTAATCCCGCTCTAGCGGGTCGCCAGCGCCGCCAACCCAGCCGTCCCGCTTGTCGTACGTGTCAAGCTTCATGCCGCGCCGATTAACCCACGATGAACCATAGTCGTCAGTTGGCGCGAAAGGCTCCAGCCGTTGCCAATTCAGCCCGCCGATCCGCGCGGCCGCTAGGTTGTGCTTGTGGCCGGTGTAGGCATGGCGGTGCCTGCATTCGGTCCAAAACGGGCAAACGTCTGCCAGCTTTAGAGCAAGCATTGTGGGCGTCATTCTATCGCCGTGCTGCCCGAATATCGCAGTGCGCCCCCACTGGAACTGAAACAGTTCAGCAGGCGACATATCAATGCTGGCCCTGTCATTATTTGCCAGCCACTCGCGCAGAGCAAACGCAATCGCGCGGTGCGAGTTGGGGTCGTGGTTTCCGCGCAGAACGCGCACTAAAACTCGGTCGTGGTGCTCGAGCGCCCGAGTAACCGCATATTTAATTATGGCAATCCCGGTATCAAGCGCTTTGTACATGCGCGCGGAAACGTCGAGTGGGTGCTTGCTTCCCGGGGTCTGCGCCTTGTCGTCATCAGCGTGGAGGAAGTCCCCGCCCAGCAACAGAACGCAAGTGTCAGCGTGCGCTGCTCGGGATAAAACCTTTTCCATGCCTCGCATAAGATCATCACGCGCAAGTGTCAGGTTATAATCTTGCCCGCCGGTTTCCTCGCCCCATGCAGCCATGCCCCAATGCACATCGAATAGGGGCAGCACGTTGCACAGATCTGCAACTGTGCTCTCAGGACGCAATACCGGCGCTAGTGGCGTCATACCCTCGAACGCCTCGCGCATTCGACCAAGAACATCCTCCGATGTTTCAACCGGCGCGGTCCAACGCGTTGTGCCGGTCTTGTTGCCCGTTTCCGAGTCGTAATTGTGTATCCACCCGCCCTTGGCCTCAACGCCGTTTAGCCCCGCATTATTCATGGCCTTCTGTGCGCCGCTAGACAAGTGCAAGCCCGCCCTTTTTGCAGCTTGGTATCGGCTTCGGAATGTGCCGTGCGGAATGCCGATTGCCTGAGCCGCATCTTTTTGCGACCCGTAGATGCTCGCAGTATCAATGGCCTCCTGCATCTTTTCATGTGAAAGCGGCGGCGTTGGCACCGGCTTCGCCCCCGCTATCCGTCAATTCCCTCCGGCGGCGGCAAAAACCCCTCAAACGAAACGCCGCTGGCAATGAGGCATGTTACGCCGTCCGGTCTTGTTACTAATAGCGTCCATGTGCCACTTGTGGTACTTGCAAACATCTCCAGCACGGCGCCGTTTTCCATGAGCCCAATGCTCCTGATGGATTCGCTGTATTTGCTAGCGAGGTGCTCGAGCACAACAGGCCGGAGCGCGCAATTTTCAGAAGCAAGGGCAGGGGTGGCGAACGCTGCAACAGCAAGGACTGCGATAAGGTTTTTCATGGTGTCGGCTCCTGTGTAAATTCTTCAACGGCACATTCATACTCTATCCCTCGATAGGCCATTGCGTCAACATAGCTGTCCCTGTGCGTTGGGCTGGCCTGTGATCTGGCCATTTTTGTTGCTATGTGAAGCTGGGCCACTTCCCGCGCGGTCAGGTCTCGCCCTGTCCATGCGTTAAATATGTCCGCAATATGCTGCATGTTTTGGACAGGCGGGCCGTAGGTTTTATTTCGGTCCCCTGCGGTCAGGTTTATGGCCTCTTGCAGGCATGATATGCGCAGGGGTTCGGTCATATCGCGCCATCCAAGACAACCAATATTGGCAGGCACTTTTCACGGGCGGCGGGCATACTTTCGCCAGCCAGTGCACCAGCGCACGGCCCAACAAACGGCGCGCTGGCGTCAACTACCGCCGCCGCGCTTCCTGTCTGCAATGTCGTGCAGCCGTTTAATCCTGCCATCATCAGTGGCACCAATACCAAGATCCGCATTGTCAATCTCCCTGCGTGTTTTAATGTATTCATCAGCCGCCCGCTTTTCCGCCTTGTCAGACGCATCCTTGCGCCCGCGTAGGTAGGCGCCAACCACGCCAGCGACTAAGGCACCAGCGGCGAGGATATAGGGCCATAAGTTGCCTAGAATGAGGTCAATCATGACAACATCCAATTCAGCGCTCCTAGTAGTGCGCCAGCCATAGTCGAAGCCATGACCAAGATTGCCCACAGATTAGGCCATATGCCATCACGAGAAGTGACTGCCACGAGTAAGCCCATACCAAAGCCGACGACACCCCCCGACGCTGCACCAATAATGATTTCAATCATGCCAGCACCCATCCAAGGCCGCACAAGGCCGCAATAATCACCACGGCGATAATCAGCAGGCTGTAACCGATTGGATCATTCATGCCGGTGCCTTCCGGTTGCGCCACTTGTCGAACGCCAGCCATGCTTCAGACATCAGCAGAGCAGTCACTGCGACGATATCCGCGTTCTGGTAAAACACAGCGGCGGTGCCTTCGGTGGCCAGCCCAGCCGATACAGCGGCCAGCGCGCCAAGGCGGAGGACCGTGCGGGCGATAAGTGCATAGTTCATTTGAGTACTCCGAAGATTGCAGAGATGATCCGCGCGAACCAACCTTGTGGTTCACTTTGCGCAGGCTTCTGCACCGCAACGGACGCAACTACAGAGGCCCACCATGCGGCTGCGTCATAGCCGGGGCACTGCGTTGCCGCTTCGGGCATGTCCTTATGCCCCACGACTTCTGCGTTAGGAAAGCGCACCAGCAATTCCCGTATTAGCTTGATCTGTGCATCAATTTGCGCTGGCGTGCGGTTATCAACGCCGACGTTTGGTGCAGCTAGGGTAACGCCACCTTCAACGCATATGCCTACCGAGTTTGAGTTGGACCCGCTGCAATGCGCCCCCACTTCAAACTTGCCGGGCTGAGACATATCACGGCCCGTCTCAACCAACCCGCTCTTGCGGATAAAGTAGTGATACCCGATTTTTCTCCACCCCCGTGCGCGGTGCATACGGTCAATGTCAGCAGCGGTGAAGTCGCTCTCGATTGGTGTGGCACTGTAGTGCTGCACGATGTACTGTACGCGGCTATCTGGCTGGTATGTCATTTATCCATTCCTCTCAAAATCGTTTTGGTGCCTTTGTGGGATACCTTCATGTAAACCACTCCACGATTGTTTCCTTGAAAAATAAGACGCCCCCCCATGCAATCGCGCCCAGCACGCCTAGCAGCATAAGCCCTCCGGTTATTCGAGCACGCACTGACGTGACCAGATCCGTGACAGGCTCGATATTATCCAGCCGCCGCAGAACATCAGCTTGCCCGTGCCGAATGTCACTCAGCTCTACGCTTGTGGCACGCCGCGTCCGTTCGGTTTCAGCCTGCGCAACTTTACGCTCTTGCCGGTCCTCCTCCGCGCGACCATTCATGTGCTCAACCATGGCTGCAATTTCGGCAACTTGTTCTGCAATAGTTCTCGGCATTTAGTAAATTCCTTCGATATCGTGCAGCAGTCATTGCCCGAGCATGGTCATTTGTTTGCTATGCGCGCGCCGTAGTCCCGTCGTCACGGATTGACTTAGCCTCCATAGTAAACTCCAACTTTCACCATCCCTATTACGGCCCGCATTACATAAAGACGCTTTGGGTTATTGAATGGGCAATCCAGTTTGTTCCGTTAAAGACATATCGCGCAGAGTATCTTGAACTTGAGGCCGTAAAAATTGTAGATATTATTGATCCGCCAACACCGCTTTTTACAATCACACGGCGGTCGGCTGCGCTGGGCAGATTAAGCCAAATATCAAAGAAGTCACCAACAAGCGCTAAATCAGAAGAAAGTTCAATGGTGCAGTCATACGCCCCTGCGCCCGAAGTTAGCCCGATGCGCTGCATTTGCGCACTGCCTTCCACCGTCAATACTATGGTTGTAGCCTCGGTGACTGTTTGGCCTTCAACTCTGTTATATCTTAGACTACCTCTATCAATGGTAATTCCGACCTTGGGAGTTGCCACGACATAAGGTGCAGACCAGTTAGACGCACGTTGATGTGGCCCTAGCGCGATTTTGTCGTCTGTTCCCGCCGTTGCGAAGCAAGTTTCGGTATAGGTTCCTGACCCCATAAATGACGTAGCGTCCCAGGTGCAAGCCTCGCAGCCTCCTTCGTGCGAAATTGCAATTTTGGTGTTACGAAAAGTGTTGGCAGAGCCTGTGACGCCGCTGCTATTCAAAAGCCGGACACCTTTTGATACGGGATGCGCGACGGCGCTATATACTACTTGGCAGCTAGTCATTTGCACCCCAAAGGCACCTTCAAGGTCAAACCCAATATAATCCTCTCGGAAGATGGTGTCGGATTTGTAAGCAGTGCAGCCTGTCAGTGAAACGTCGGGTCTTCGCCCCAAGTCGAACCCCTTGCGGGTTGCGTTGGAGTGGCAGTTTGCAAGCCACATGCCTGGCCCGCCAAAAACAGCCGCCCGCAAGTCGTAAGCATCCCGAACGCCCGCTACCAAGCAGGCAAAAAGCTGCAAGCCTTCTTGGAGCAGCGAAGAGGCTTTAATGCCTGTGTAGACTGATGCGATACGCGCGTGATATATCGCGGGACCAATAGTTTGCCCTTCGAGGGAAACTCCAGTTGTTACAAACTGACTCGCCGGTCCGGGGCCTGAGACTGAGGCGTTTACCGTTCCAGTTATACGCAATTCTTCAATCAAGGGCCAAGCGGCGTTTGTCACGCGGACATACTTTTCAAAGCCGAACGCGCTGACGGGAAGTCCATCATCTCCATAAATATTCGCGTTGCGGAGGATAAGCCCCCTGCGTGTATTGTAAGCAGAACTTTCAAAGCTGACCCCAACTGAACCCACGATTGGTGCAAGAGTTGCCCGCAGTCGAAAATTTTCAACGACTGAAATTGAGTTTCCAACGCCGTCCGATATACTCAGCCATGAATTGCTTGTTGCTCTAATTGTGCATCCGTTGCCTTCAAATGACACCCCACATTCTGCTGTAATGGCGCCGCAGTTGTAGGTAGCGCCGCTTTTTCCAAATACTTTCCCGAGGCCGTCTAGGGTTTCGGCGTAATCGAATGCTGCCTGAAAAGCTGCCGTGTCGTTTGCAACACCGTCTCCATTCGCGCCAAAGTGTTCAGGCGTTGCTCTTGACGCTGGTGCCCATCTTTGCCCGCCTGCTGTGGTTAGCGCGGTGCCTGCCGCGTCGCGCTGGTAGGCCAGCAATCCAGCGCTGCTACGGACAAACAGAATATCCTGAGGCGCGGGCACATTCAGCAACAGCGCCTCGGCCCGCGTTGGCGCGTATGTTGCCCCGTCACTGGATGGCGTAATGTCTACAGTCCAAGTGACAGTCCCCGACCCCGTTGACGCTGCAACTGTGTAAGTGTCCCGCTCTGCGAAAAACTGGGCAAACGCAGTAGTTGCGTTAGCGTTAAACGGGTTGGCCATTGCGGTGCGCGAGGCATCAGAAAATAGAGTTGCAAGGCCACTGTCTGACGTGCGCCGAACCTCAACTTCAGCGCCCGGCACAACGTCGCCTGCCGCGTTTACGATTGTAGCATTAAATGAACCAAGTGGCATAGCTTAAACTCCGATAAATGTGTCTTGGATAACAAACGCGCCTGCAGCAACAGTTTGAAATTGTGCATCAGCGGTGGTTATCCGGCACTCGTAATAGTATCTTTTTGGGGTCAAGTTTGTTTCCGTGTCGGTTATCAAAGTGAAACCTTGGCTGTTAGTGGCCAGTGTGATCTGACCGGAGCTTAATGTTTTTGTGATAAGAGACGGGCCTTTTGTTGACTCAGCAATTGTAAAGGTTATTTCGCTTGCCCCCGAAACATCAATAGGGCGACCTTCGACGTTTACAAAATTAATGACAATTCTCCCGTCGTTCTTTCTCGGCCAGTCAATGCGGCCTGTATCAACGGTTGACATGGGACCGCACTCCATTCTGAATTTGGCGCGGATTGCCCGCTCGTCGTTGCGTTTAAACGTTAGGCAATACACTAGGCCGCGCAAAGCGTTAGATATCACCATTTGGTTAGAGATTACAGGGCTT
>Ga0222688_1000268_pt1 | contig 13680 bp, 14 predicted proteins | sample AntAcemetage1165_FD_181151 | JGI IMG/M metagenome (GOLD analysis project Ga0222688, IMG submission 181151) | Saline water microbial communities from Ace Lake, Antarctica - #1165 | ecosystem: Environmental > Aquatic > Non-marine Saline and Alkaline > Saline | place: Antarctica: Ace Lake... | reverse complement strand
GACCGTGACATCGTTGCCGACGCGGGTGCGATAACGCTGACGGGGCACAACCCCACGGTCGTTATTCCGACAGCAGTGTCTATCGTCGCCAACGCCGGGCGGATAGAGATAACGCCTCACAACCCCACGGTCTTCGCGGTGTTCCCCGCTACGGCTGACCCCATCGGAATTTGGCACCCCGCGGTGCATGCTAGACTCAATATCGAACCACCCCCCAACGGTTTCGGAGACGACCCAATGAATACAAACCTCATCCCCCGCACCGGCACCGGCGGCAAAAGCGGTAGCAAGTCCAAGAACCTGGCGCGCTCAGTCGGCGGTGTAGAGAAGTCTGCCTCCAAGGCCGGCAAAGGCAAGCAAACCTCACGCTCGAACAGCTCGAAGAAGCGGTAATGTCCGGGACCGAAGTCGAACTTCCATACGACTTCGACCCCCGGTGGTACCAGGAACCGGCTTGGAAGGCGTTTGACGAAGGGTTTAAACGCTTGTTGCTGGTCCATCATCGACGGGCGGGGAAGGATGTTAATTGCATCAACTTCTGCGCTCGTGCGACGCAGATGCGGGTCGGCACGTACTTCTATTTTCTGCCGACCTTCGCCCAGGCGCGACGGGTAATCTGGGACGGCATGACCGGCGATGGCCGGCGCTTCCTGTCCTACATCCCCGAGGAGCTGTGGGCCGACAAGCCCAACGAGACCAACATGCGGATCCGCCTGAAGAACGGCTCCGTGTTTCAGCTCGTCGGCTCGGACCGTATCGACAACATCGTCGGCACCAACCCCGTTGGGTGCGTGTTCTCTGAGTATTCTCTGCAAGACCCGCGCGGCTGGGATTTCATTCGGCCAATCCTGCGGGAGAATGGCGGGTGGGCTTTGTTCAACGGCACGCCCCGCGGCAAAGCCAACCATATGTACCACCTGCACGAGATGGCCAAGAAGAACCCCGAGTGGTTCACCGACCTGGCCGGAGTCGACAAGACCAAGGTGTTGTCAGAAGAGGATGTGCAGGCTGAGCGCGATGCCGGCATGACCGAAGAACTGATACAGCAGGAGTTCTACTGCTCGTTCGACGGCGGCATGGAAGGCGCTATCTACGTTGAAGCCATTTTGAAGATGCAGCAGGAAGACCGCGTATGCAATGTCCCACATCTAGACGACTTACCGGTGCACACCGCATGGGATATCGGCCTGGACACCACGGCGATAATCTTTTTTCAGACCCCACAAGGCGGGGCGATTCACGTCATCGACTACTACGAGTCCTCACAGGTGCCACTGCCGCACTACGTCAGGGTTCTTGCCGACATGCGCGAAGCGCGAGGGTTCAACTACGGCTACCATGTCATGCCGTGGGATATCAAACGAAAGGAATGGGACGACGGGCAAGGCCGCGAGAGCGCCGCTCGTAAACTAGGTTTAAACGTCCAGACTGCCAAGCGCATGAATAAGGAGGACGGTATCAACGCTGTCCACATGCTGCTACCGCGCATGATGATAGACACCAAGCACTGCGAGCGCCTCGTTCAAGCGCTGCTCGCGTACCGCCGCAAACAAGACCGCATCTCGAAAGAGTTCATGCCGACCACAGTCCACGACTGGTCGTCCCACCCGTGTGATGCTCTGCGCACGCTCGCTACTGGCCGCAAGCGCGGTAAACTGCTGGAAACTCAGCGGCGCGAGCGCTACACGAGCAAAACCTCACGCGCCTCTTCAGGCAGTTGGATGTCCGCATGATTACGCTCGACAGCGAAAACGACAAGAAACAGAAGGACTACCCGGAGGAGGTGGCGCAAGCGCTCGTCAACTACGACAACGCGCAGGAGTCGCAGGCGAACTGGCGCGATGCCGCGCGCCTGGCGTTCGACTACCGCGCTGGCCGTCAGTGGGACCCCGACGATGCGGCGCGCATGGAGAGCCAGAACCGGCCAAATATTACCTTTAATCGTGTGGCGCCTGTCGTTGACGCGATTATTGGCTATGAGATGGACAACCGGCGTGAGGTCTCGTATCTCGGTCGCAACATCGACGACGAGAACATCGCTGGCGCGTTCACCGACATGGCAGCGTATGTCCGCGATGGCTGTGATGCTGAAGATGAAGAGTCTGAAAGCTACGCTGACAGCGTCACCTGCGGCATGGGTTGGACTGAGACCAGCGTTGTCTATGATGACGACCCCGACGGCGACATCTGTATAGACAGGGTGCCGCCGCTAGAGATGCGTTGGGACCCCTCGGCGCGAGGCGGCAATCTGAAAGACGCTGACTGGGTATGCCGCGTGAAGTGGTGGCCTATGGCTGACATCAAGGCGCGGTGGCCCGATAAGGCTGACGACCTCGACATGATGTCGAACGATAAGTTCGATGACGAGTCGGCCGGCGCAGAGCCCCATGACGCCTCTGATGCGTGGCGCTACAACAACAACACTGGTGACGATTGGGAGAACCCGGACAACGAAATCCGCGTGCTTCAATACCAGTGGCGCGAGAAGGAAGAAGTGGTGGTGGTCCAGGGGCCGGAAGGGCCTATCGAGTTCTCGACGGAGCGTTGGAACAGCATTAAAGAGCGCCTGCCGTTGATGGAGGGGGTGACAAAAGTACGCAAGTGGAAGTACTACCAGCAAATCATCGCCGGCCAGACGCTTCTGGAGGAGACCGAGGCTCCCACGCCAGACGGGTTCAGCTTCCAGTGCATCACCGGTAAGCGAGATGAGACCGCCAACGAGTGGTTCGGTCTCGTTCGTCAGATGCTCGACCCGCAGAAGTGGGCGAACGTGTTTTTCTCCAGCGCTTTGCACTCGTTCCAGAATTCCGCCAAGGGCGGAGTGATGGCCGAAGAGGGGGTGGTCGACGACAAACGGGACTTTGAAGAGGCTTGGGCCAGCGCCGATTCAGTCCTCTGGCTTGAAGACGGAGCGCTGCAGGGCGGGCGTGTTCAGCCCAAAGAACAGAACGCCTACCCTGCAGGGCTCGACAAACTGATGAACTTTGCCATCCAGGCTATCCGTGATTGCACCGGCGTGAACATGGAAATGCTCGGCATGGTGGGCCATGAGCAGTCGGGCATGCTGGAAATCGAGCGCAAGAAGTCTGCGCTGACTATCCTGATGCCGTTTGTCTCGTCGCTGAAGCGCTACCACAAGCGCCAGGGGCGGGTGTTGCTGGGCCTGATGACTGAAATCTACACGCCTCAGAAGGTCTCGGAGATTACCGAGCGCGAAGTGCCTTTCTGGGACAACAAGAAGGTGCGCAAATACCGCGTCATCATCGATGATGCGCCGAACAGCCCGAACCAGAAAGACGCTGACTGGCAGGCCATGCAGCAGATTCTGCCGGCTGTCATCAAGGCCGGGCTGCCCATCCCGCCTACTCTCATCAAGTACACGCCGCTATCTGACAAGCTGGCGAATGAGTGGATGCAGTTCACCGAGTCCCAAGGCGGACCGGACCCCGAACAGATGCGCCAAGAGATGCAGCAACTGCAGGAGGCGCTGCAGAAGACTCAAGAGCAGCTCATGGGCGAGCAGGTCAAGTTGCAGACGGCGCAGATGAGCAATCAGGTCGCCATGCAGAAGATTCAGATGGAGGAGCGCACCCACGAGCGGCGCATTGCCGGGCAGGAGAAGCTCAAGCAACTGGAGATTATCGCCAAGGCTGCGATGTCCGACGAGGAGCGCGACCTGCGCAAGCTGGAAATCGACAACCGCTACAAGGCCGACATCTCGCGGATTGCTTCGCAAGAGCGTCAATCTATCGAAGACAACCAGAACGCCCTGCGCATCGAGCGCGAGGGGAATGAAAGCGCCGAGTTTATAGCGCACCTGAAAGCCAAGGTCGACCGGCTCAAAGCCACTGCGACCACGCCAGCCACCGAGGAATCTTAATGAGTAACGAAGACGCAAGCGCAAAAGTGGACGCCCATCTGGCGGATATCTTTGGGGGAATGGATAGCGGGGATGATTCTGCGCCGGAGCCCGTTGCAGAGGAGCGTTTAAACGAACCTGACGTTCCAGAGCCCGCAGCAGGCTTTCAGGACGACGGAGGCGAGGACGGGGGTGATGAGGTAGCGGACGACGACGCGGGCGCTGAGGCGCCCAAGATGTCTCGCGCCCAGCAGCGCATCGTCACGCTGGGTAAGGAACGCGACGCTGAGCGGGAGAAAGTCATCCGCATGGAGGAGCGTTTCTCGGCCATGCAGGCCATGCAACGCCAGCGCCAGGCCGAGGCGGCGCCGCCGGCTGAGTCTGAAATCCCCGATTACGACGAAGACCCCGCCGGGCATCTGCAGGCCAAGATTGCCCAGCTCGAACAACAGAACGCCATCGCTCAGCAGAACGCCGGGCAGCAGCAACAGCAGTCTGCTCAGCAGCAAGTCACTCAGCAAACGGCTGCGCGCTTCAACAATGAAGAGCAGTCGTTCGCGCAAGACAAGCCGGACTACTTCCCGGCCATCGAGGCGTTGAAAGGCCAGCGCACGCAGATGTGGCAGGATTTGGGCTACTCGCCCGACCAAGCCGCCCAGGCTGTGGCGCAAGAGGCCATGAGCATCGTTACGCAGGCCGCGCATAGCGGTCGAAGTGCAGCGGAGATTTTCTATGGCATGGCGAAACCCTTGTACGCGGCCCGACAGGGCGGCGAGGTTCTGGGCGATGACGGACCAGCAGCGCCAACACCGGCGCGCCGCGCAAGCGGCCTCGGCAGCAAGGGCGGAAAGGGCGGCAAAACGGGCGCTACCACGCTCGGAGACCTCTCCAGCATGAGTGACGCAGACTTCGCTTCAGCAACGTCCGGTGATAACTGGGCGGACCTGTGGGGTGACTGATGAATTTAACAAGTTCTGGTCGCGGTGGCTGTGGCAAGCGTACAAAGAGTCGTTAGAGCGGACTAAACTTTTCGAGGCCATCATCGCGGAGGCCCGCGCCCGCAAAAAGCCGGAAGACTGAATTTGTCTAGGAGCTAGTGGGAGCGTATGCTCCCTAGTATTCGCATTGTCCACGTAACGGGCTACATCGCTATTCCGCGTAACGGAAAACACTTTGACGTTTCATAACCGAGGAATAACCAATGGCTGGCACCAGCTATGGCTTGAACTCACCCGAAGCAGTCAAGTTGTGGTCGCGCAAACTCTGGCACGAGTCCCTCAAAGCAACTTATGTAAATAAGTTCATGGGCAAGTCCAGTGATTCGCTTCTGCAGGTCGTCGAAGACACCTCAAAGGGTGACGGCGACCGCGTGCGATGTACCTTACGCATGCTGCTTTCGGGTGACGGTGTTGCAGGCGACGATACCCTTGAGGGTAACGAAGAGAGCCTGACCACCTACACGGACGATGTCTTCATCGACCAACTGCGTCACGCTGTCCGCTCGTCGGGCAAAATGTCTGAGCAGCGCATCCCGTTCTCTATCCGCGACGAAGCTCGTCTCGGCCTGCAGGATTGGTACGCGGACCGCATGGATTCGTGGTTCTTCAACCAGATTGCGGGCAACACCGCAGTTACCGACACACGCTACACCGGCTTGCAGGCGACCCTTGCACCGGATGCGAGTCATCACTTCGTGATGTTCGGCGGCGTTCAGCCCAAAGGGGCTATCACCGAGACCCAGGTTGGCTCGGCGTCTGCCAGTAACAAAATCAAGCTCATCGCCATCGACGAGCTGATTGCGACGGCCAAGACCTTGTCGCCGCAAATTCGTCCGCTCAAAGTGAACGGCGAAGACCACTACGTGCTGTTCCTGCACCCTCGACAGGTGAAGGACTTGCGTACTGATGCCACGGCCAACGAGATTACGTGGTATGACACGCAGAAATCCGCCATGCAGGGCGGACGTGTCGACAACAACCCCATCTTCACGGGAGCCTTGGGCGTCTATAACGGCGTCATTCTTCACGAATCCACCCGCGTGCCTTTCGGCTCCTCGGGAACGGTCGCGGAGAGCAAGACCCGGCGCGCCATCTTCTGTGGTGCTCAGTCCGCTGTAATGGCATTCGGCAAAGGCTACGGCCCGAAGCAGAAGATGGACTGGACTGAAGAGACCTTCGATTTCAAGAATCAGCTCGGCGTTGGTGCCGGTGTTATCGGTGGACTGAAGAAGGCTCGTTACAACAGCCTCGACTTCAGCACCCTTGCACTGACCACCTCGTGGACTGGCGCATAAGGAGGCGATGAAATGAGCATTACAACTCTAAGCGCCGCCGCGTCAGGGGTCCAACCTAAGTCGCTGCATTTTGGCAACTTCGTGGTTGGAACTAGCTCTGGCACGGGTCTGACTGCTTCGGCAGCCGCAACCTACATGCTTCTCGCGAAGCTTCCACCGAACGCCAAGAATGTGCAGCTTATCGTCAAGCACACCTCTGGGGCCGCAACCGGAGTGATGAACTACGGCGTTGTGGCTGGAGACGGCTCTTGGGCAGCGTCTGTACTCGGCTCAAGCGTCGCCAGCGGGGATATGCACATCAGTGCCCCCGTTGACCTCACCTGGGACGAAGCGGGGAGCGAGAAAGTGAAGTACGTCACCATGTCCAATGTTTCGGGCACGCTGACCGCTTCGCTGACGGTGAACTATCAGGTTTGCTTCGGGTACTAACTCCCCGACGAGCGTGCTAGGGTAAACGGATGGGGGCTTGTCCTCCATCCGTTTACATAGGAAGCAAGCATGCCAACGCCAGCCTTTAACGCCCAGACTGACTGGGCGTTGCAGCGTATTAAAGCTGTCACCGAAGTCCTGCAATCCGACAACGCCACCGCGAAAGACCTCGCGGCTGCAGCGCATTGTTGCGAAGAACTCCTCCAACTCGAGCGCGCCAATCATGGCGTGGTGTTTCTGCTCGCCACCACCTACATGAAGGCCGGCAAGCACGGCATCTCAGAAAACCTCTTCTACCGCGCGCTACAACTACACAACAAGCTGCCAGAAGCGTGGAATAACATCGGCTTTATCTGCCAAACCGAAGGGCGCTGGACGGACGCCAGGACGGCGTTTAAACGTTCCATCGCGCAGAAGCCCGACAACATCGAAGCCCGCAGCAATCTCAGCAGCCTCTACATCAACAACGGGACGCCTGCCAAGGCGCTCAAGATGTGCGACGAGATTCTCCGGGAAGACCCCACGCTGCCTGACGCATTGTGGAACAGGGCGCTGGCGTTACTGGAGCTGAGCCGCTGGAACGACGGTTGGAGAGCGTACCGGGTGGGGCTGCACATGAGCAGCCGAAGCTCAGTTACCCGCAAAGTCCGTTACGCAGAACTCCCCTACTGGAACGGCATGCCGCTCCCCGAAGGCGAGAAACTTGTCGTCTATGGCGAGCAGGGCGTAGGCGACGAAATCATGGGCTACTCCATGATTCCCGACGCTATCAAGGCGCTGAAAGGCCAACTGGTGCTCGAAGTGCACCCTCGTCTGCTCGGCATGGCCCGCCGGGCCTTCCCTGACATCCACGTCTACGGCACCCGCAAAGCCCCAGAAGGCACCTGGCAGTCGGGTGAAAACCTCACCGCGCAGATTCCGCTGCTCGGCCTTGGTGAGTACTTCCGCACCTCTGACGCCGCCTTCGAGCACGCGGCGGTGCCTTACATCCCGACTGACCCAACGATAACCCGCGAGCTTGGCGCTAAGCCCCGCATCGGGCTTTCATGGTCTGGCGGCTCGCTGCCCACCCGCGCTGACGTCCGCAGCATCAGCCTGCGCGAGATGCACGACAATCTGATTAGCGAGTTTGGCGACGCGGTCGAGTGGGTGAGCATGCAATACGACCCGCCCGAGAAGCCGGGGTTCTACGAGCCCATCGTGGGCGGCTACGAGCGCGACACCGGCGTGTGCCTAAACCACGATACCGCGGCGATTAACGACCTCGATGTCGGCTACCTGCAGCGCCTGCCGACGTGTGACCTCGTCGTCAGCGTCTGCACCTCGCTTATCCACGCCGCCGGCGCTACCGGCGTCCCGGTTGTGGTGCTCACCCCCCGTGAAGTGGCCTGGCGTTACGGCCAGACCTCTAACCGCATGGCGTGGTACGGCGACCACGTCACCCTCACCCGGCAGCGCATCGCCGGTGACTGGGGCGTGCCGCTGAACTACGCCAAAGCCCAGATACGCCGTCTGGTCCGAGACCGGATGGCTGAAGCAGAGAAAGCAGCCATCCCCCAGGAGCAGCCAGCATGAGCCTGAACCCAATGGACGCCCTCATTTCGCCCGAGTACGTCGAGCAGCTTCAAGAGCTGCACAAGACGCGGGACGACTTCGGACGGTCCAGCCCCATCTGGGCGCAGTACGTCGTCGAGATGTCCGCAGCGCTGGGCTCGACCGACATCCTCGACTACGGCTGTGGCAAGGGCGAGTTGTCCCTGCACTTGCCGTGGGACATAACTCGGTACGACCCGGCCATCCCCGCCTTCTCCATGGCTCCTCGCCCCCACGATTTCCTCGTCTGCACCGACGTGCTCGAGCACATCGAGCCCGACAAACTGAGCGCGGTACTGGCGCACATCAAGGTATGCACCAAGCGTGTGGCCCTGCTGCATATCGCCACCCGGCCTGCAGTGAAGAAACTGGCGGACGGGCGTAACGCGCACCTGCTGGTGATGGCACCGGACTGGTGGAAGGACGAGATAGTGAACGCTGGGTTCCTCATTCTCGACTCTCATGTCTACGGCGAAGACGCGCAGCAAGCCGCTGTGAACTACCTTGTGTACCCGGAGGGCCTGAAGGGTGGGCTACCTGAGCAGGTACTCGGGGTGGAGTTCCCGTTATGAGTGACGTTGACGTAAGCACCGCGGTGACCGTAGCGGTTACGGGTGCTGACATCGAGGTTGTGATGCAGTACGTCCTCGCTATTGTCCTTTGTGTCTGCATGACCCTGATAGGCTCAGTAGGAATCTGGAGAGCGTTCAAATGATTGACGTATTCATAGGCTACGACGGCAAAGAGAGCCTGGCGTACCACGTTCTCGCCCACAGCATCATGCGTCGGGCCACTGAGCCCGTACGCATCACGCCGCTGCGAAAGAGCCAACTGACCGGCTACTACAACCGCGAAGACGCTCAAGGCTCCACCGATTTCAGCCTGACCCGCTTCCTCGTGCCTAGCCTGCTGAACTACAAAGGCTTCGGCATCTTCATGGACTGCGACATGCTGATGTTGTCGGACATCGCAGACCTGTGGGCGCTGCGGGATGAGAAACACTCCGTGGCTTGCGTGCAGCACCCGAAGTACGTCCCTTCGTCTGATACCAAGATGAACGGCTTGCCTCAGTCGACCTACCCGCGTAAGAACTGGTCGAGTCTGATGATGTTCAACGCGGCCGCGTGCACCAAGCTAACCCCCGACGCTGTTCACAAGAAACCCCCGTCGTGGCTGCATCGAATGACGTGGGCGAACCGGCCCATCGGCAAGCTGCCGGCGTCGTGGAATGTCCTCGTTGGCGAGCAGGGCCAGCATCAGACCCCCGACTGTGTGCACTGGACGCTGGGCGGTCCTTGGTGGCACGCTTACGCAGACGCTCCGTATGCCGACCTGTGGCGTGCAGAGTTTGAATCCATGATGAATGAAAATGGTGACCCCCATGCGGCGTCGGCAATCCTACTCAACGCAGCGCGTAACGACCGAGTCAGAACCAACGCCGTTACCGCTGCCTCTGCCTGAAGCTACGGCCCCGGAAGGGGAGGTATGCCCGGTGTGTGAAAAGTTCTTGACACGAGGGTACAATCGTCACTTGATGGCATGCAGGAAGAGACATCAAGATGAGCAATCTAGGAACCCTGCGAGCCCGTATAGCTCGTGAGATGAAGCGCGGCGACATCACAGCGGACTCCCCCGCTGTGATGGATTCCATCGTCTCGGCCATCGATTACTTCGCGAACCAACGGTTTTTCTTCAACGAGTTTTCCGATACCGCGTTCAGCGCGTCTTCGAGCGTGCGCTCGCAGACGCTGCCCATCATCCCCGTCATCCTCGACGGCGTGAAGGTGAAACACGGCAACCGGGAGTACCCCCTGGAAGAACGCACCTGGAGCTGGATGGACGACACCGACTCGGGCATGTTCTACGGCTACCCCGATTACTACTCGTGGCACACCAACTCGCTGCGCCTGTACCCACCGCCTAACGACAGCTACTCACTCGTCATTTCGGGCGTCAAACTTCTGACAGAAGTCAGCGTTAGCGCCAGTAACAGCGCAAGTAACGCGTGGACTTCTGACGCTGAAGCGATGATTCGCCTGCAGGCCAAGGCATATCTGTGGCGCGATGAACTGCGAAACCACCAAGAATCGCAGGCGTTCATGGGCTACGCCGACGTTGAGCGCAAGTCGCTCAAGAAGCGCACCACCCACCTCACCTCGGGTAAACTGCGCGGGAGTTGGTAGATGGCTTTCGCCAAGTTCCAGGGCTTTGCCCCTGATGCCGACTTCGCTGACGCTACGATGTGGGTCGATTGCGACCTCATTCTGCCCACTTTGCGGGGCTTCGAGGCGATGCCCGGAGACGCCGAAGCGGGCGTAGGCACCGCGCCCTCTGCCGTATCCTCGGTGGTGAGCTTCAACAACCCGGATGGCACCTCTCGAACCATCGGCGCCACGCGCGGCTCGGCCAGCGCGGCCACGTCTAGCCTGTACGAGATAACCAGCGCCACTTGGACCTCGCGCGACGGTGCTTCCGGCCCCTACACCGCGTCCGGCTCAGTGCGGTGGACGTTTGCCAGTTACGACGGCTCGCTCTACGCCTCCCAGCCCGGCACCGGCATGGTGAAGTCGACCGGCGTAAACACCGACTTCACCGCCGTCACCGGTGCGCCGCAAGCGGCTATCATCCTGACCGTGCTCGACCAAGTGATGGCGTTGAACACCGTTGACGCCACGTATGGCGCCGACGTAAACCGCTGGTGGTGCAGCGCTGCGGGCAACCCCGGCGGCGGCACCGACTCGTGGACCGCAGATATCGCCACGCAAGCCAACACCGGGCTCCTTCTTGAAGGCTCCGGCCCGATTACTGCGGGTGGGACGATTGGCTCAAACGTGGTTGCGTTTAAACGCGACGCGGCTTTCATCGGTCAGTACGTAGGCTCGCCGCAGGTGTGGGCGTGGGTGCGTATCCCCAGTGACGGAATCGGCGCGTGGTCCCACTACTCTGTCGTGGGCGTTGAGGGCACCGGGCTACTGTTCCCCGGGCAGGACAACTTCTACATCTTCGACGGCGCTCGAGCGACGCCTATCGGTGACAACCGGGTGGCTGAGTTCTTTCTCAACGACTTGGACATAGGCCACGCCGACCAGATGGTGGGCTACCACGAGCGCGAGAAGCGCAGGGTGTTCTGGTACTACCCCTCTATCGACGGCGCGCTGAGCGACGGGACGCTGGACCGGTTCCTGTGCTTCAACTACCGCACCGGCACCTGGGGCTTTGGCCGCAAGACCATCCAGTTCCCGTTCCAACTGTTCGCTGCGGGCATCACTTACGGTGAGCTCGGCGACTCTTATACAACGTGGGGAGACTTCCCCGCCGCCAAGTACAGCCGCGCGTTCGGGGCCTCGGGAACGCCGCTGCCGGCGATGATTAACGCCAACGGCATCGTCTACACGATGACCGGCGCGGGGAGCAACTGCTACTACCAGACGGGCTACGGCGGCAAGGATGGACTGGTAACGAACCTGTCCCGCGCGCGTCCCCGCTTTATGACTTCGCCCACGACCGGGTCGCAGGACCACGACTACGTAGACCAGTTGGGTAGCACGCCCACTAACAGCCTGACCGGGCGGGCGCTGACTGATGGCGCCTTCGACCACGTCTTTTCGGCGCGCTGGCACCGGTTGAAACACTCGTACACGGGCAGCATGGAGATTGTCGGCGTCGACTGGGAGACTGCGGACGACTCGCCTGAATGAACCGCGTAACCATCACGCCCTCGCTTCCGCAGCAGATGGACCCGCTGTTGCGCCAGGCGTTGACTGACGTTCTACGCCAGTACGGCCAGCAGATTAACTGGACCGCGTTCGACATCCTGCGCGCCACGACATCTCAATCTATCGGCCACGATTTAGTGCTGGCTGACGCCACCGCCGGCGTGTTGGCGTTCACGCTGCCTAAAGCTGACACCTTCTTCGACCGCGTCATACGCATCAAGAAGACTGACGCGTCCGTCAACATCCTCAAGGTGGTGCCGTCTAACAGCGAGAAGCTGGACGGCACGTCTACAGTCACCATCTCCGCGCAATACTCGTCGCTGCAGATAATCAGCGACGGGAGTGCGTGGCACATCATCTGAACAGGAAGCAAACATGCTCACCGACAAGCCAGCCAGCTACAGCTATATCCAAGACCCCGCGCTGCTCCACGACGTGTGGGATGACTGTAATCACGCCATCGCCAAGTGCATGGAAACTGACAACTCGCAGGTGTGGCTAAAGGATGTCTACTCGTCCATCCGAAGTGGGCGCTCACTCCTTCTTATATGCAGGTGGCGCGCCACCGACAAGTACGCCGGCATGGGCGTCCTCGTCGAGCACATCGACCCCTACGACGGGAAGACCAAAACGCTGCACATCTGGTACGCGAACACCGAGGAAGAGTGCGTTACGGAAGAGGCGTTGGGCACGGTGGAGGAGCTTGCGCGAAGCCGTGGCTGTAACATGGTAACCTTGCGAGGAAGTTCCCCTTCGTTTGCGCGGTGGGGGCCAAAGCGTGGCTTCAATTTTGCGCACGTTGAGCTATACAAACAGGTGTGAAATATGGGCATGGGCGGAGGCGGCGGCGGAGGTGCACCAGCACCACAAGCACAGAACCAGATTCAGGTGCAGCGACCCCCCGCGTATGTTGATGCGCGCATGCCGCAGTTTCTCGACGACGCTTACGCGCTGTCGCAGGTGCCGTACACCCCGTACGAGGGCGACCTTGTTGCGCCTCTGAACCAGAACCACAACCAGGCGCTGGACCAAGGCAACGAGTGGATGCAGTACGCGCCACAGGCCATGTACCAGCTCAGCCAGTTCGCGAGCGGCGCGGCCAGTTCAAACAATCCTTACGCTCGTCCTAACTTCGGTGGCCAAGGGCCAAAAGAGGGCGGCGCCGCCGGGCCGGCCATGGCCGCAGCGCCTGCAGGACAGGGCGCGGGCTCCGCGCTGCCCGAGATAAATCTTCCTCAAGTTGCGATCCCCCCGCCCCCGGGCGGAGGAGCGCCAGACGCCGCGAAAACCGTAGCAGCGCCGGAACAAGGCCCCAGCATGTGGGCGCGTGACCACCCTAGCGGACAGTACGCTGCGGGCATTCCGAACACCGACTCCAACGTTGCGAACCCCATCAGTCAGCAGCGCTGGGACCAGTTTCTCGGCGTTGATTACGATACGCCTCTGGGACAGTACGTCCAGCCGGGCACTTACGGTGGCAACAGCGCCGGGTATATGTCGCAGTTCAACCGTAACGACCCGCCCGGGCAGTACGAGATGGAAGAGTTGTACCGCCTGCAAGAGCAAGGAATGGGCAACGGCGGCGGTGACCAGTGAGAGGTTTAAACGATGCCAGGCGGTAAAAGCGGCGCATACGAGACCGGTGGCACCCCCACCGCGCCTTCACGAATGGGCAACCCGGGGGCCAACCCTCAACTAGACGGCATGTTCGGCAGGGCGGGCGACGCTGTGAACGCACAGTTCCGCAACAGCTCGGCGGGCATGGGCCTGTCCAACGCGGGCATGAACCA
>Ga0222688_1000255_pt1 | contig 14381 bp, 16 predicted proteins | sample AntAcemetage1165_FD_181151 | JGI IMG/M metagenome (GOLD analysis project Ga0222688, IMG submission 181151) | Saline water microbial communities from Ace Lake, Antarctica - #1165 | ecosystem: Environmental > Aquatic > Non-marine Saline and Alkaline > Saline | place: Antarctica: Ace Lake... | reverse complement strand
TTTATAGGCGATCCTTTAGAAAAATCAATAGCACAGGAGATTATGTCTTGGTCTAGCACTGTTTTAGAAAAGCCAAACAAGTTTTTTAACGGTCTGCCACCTTGCCCTTATGCAAAACAAGCCTGGATGAATGATAAGGTTGCTTTTGTTTTTAAAAAAGAAAAAACGTACCAAGATTTATATTCGGTTATTTCTTGTTTTGACGATAAATTTGATATAGCCATATTAGTAGATTTAAACAATCATAAAGATTCCGAGGAGTTTCATGATTATTTAAATGAATTAAATACGGCTATTTCTAAGGGTTGGTTTATTGATAAAGACATTTGGGTAATGGGCTTCCACCCAGATGATGACGCTACTGAGTTTGCCGAAGAGGCTGATTTTGAAGCCTTAGTGGAGGTAGAGTACTCTATGATTTTTATTCAAAGGCTGTCAAAATTGCAAGAATCATCACATAGAATAAAGAAAAACGGGTATTATGATAATTATGATGAGGAGTATAATGCTTCTCATATTTTTAAACGTAGAGAAGAACTTTACAGGAGATTACAAAATGGCAATGGCCCCTAAAAAGATGCGCGGTGGTGGCATGGTTAAAAAGATGCGCGGTGGTGGCATGGTTAAGAAAATGAAAGAAGGCGGAGATGTGTCAAAAATGACTGTATCCGAACTCCGTAAAGAAGCTAAAGAAAAAGGTTATAAACTAGTTAAGGCTTAATTATGGCTACTTCAGGGAGCAAAGATTTTGAGTTAGATGTGGCCGACTACATCGAAGAAGCTTTTGAGCGTTGTGGCTTAGAGGTTAGGACAGGTTACGACCTAAAGACAGCTAAACGTTCTCTTAATCTAATGCTTGCTGATTGGTCTAATCGTGGTTTAAATCAATGGACTATTAAACAACGATCTTTAACTTTGACGGCGAATGACGGCGAATATAACCTGTCTTCGGATGTGATTGATGTTTTAAGTGTTGTTGTTCGGGTTTCTGACACAGATTACTCTCTTATTCGTTTAAGTAGAGATGACTACATTACGATACCTACAAAAACGAGCACAGGACGACCTAATCAGTTTTTCTTAGACCGACAAATAACGCCAAATTTAAAATTGTGGCCTGTTCCGGATAGTAGCACTACCTATACCGTGTATTACGATGCGCTTACCCGTATGGACGATGCGGATATATACACGAATACGATGGACATGCCTTTTAGGTTTTACCCGTGTCTTGCCGCAGGGTTAGCTTATTATTTGTCTTTGAAGAAAAACCCACAAAGAACACCCTTATTGAAAAGTGTTTATGAAGAAGAGTTTCAAAGGGCAGCTGAAGAAGATCGGGACAGAGCTTCGTTTAATGTTGTACCTAATGTTGGTTACTACAGGTAATGGCTAAGTTTGCCTCAGGTAAAAACTCTTGGGCCATCTGCGATAGATCGGGGTTAAGATATCGGTACAAAGTAATGCGGAAAGAGTGGAATGGCTTGTTAGTCGGTCCGGATCAATACGAGCCCAAGCACCCTCAATTAGGCCCTTTTAGAAAAGTGGTAGATCCACAAGCGTTAAAAAACGCCAGACCAGACCGGGTAGAACCTATGGATGTCTATGTTGGAATACCTACTGTAGAAAATGAAAATTTAAGGCCAGCCACAGGATTTACGCAAATTGGTTTGGTTACGGTGACTACCTCATGAGTTTTACTTATGCTCAGTTAAAACAAGCGATACAGGATTACACGGACAACGATGAGACTTCGTTTGTAACTAACTTAACTATTTTTATTCAACAGGCGGAAGAACGTATTTTAAAGAACGTTCAATTAAGCTTATTTCGTAAAAATGTCAGTGGAACGTTGTCTTCTAGCAATAAATATTTAGCTTGTCCTTCTGATTTTTTGGCTCCGTTTTCTTTGTCTTTTGTAGACGCTAATAGCGATCATCAATTTTTAGAGTTTAAAGATACCGATTTTGTACAATCGTTTAACCCGAATGCCGCTACTACAGGTAATCCTAGGTATTATGCGGTTTTCGACATAAATAACTTTATTATAGGTCCGACTCCAAACGCAGCAAGCGTTATTGAGTTGCATTATTTTTATAGACCCACTAGTTTAACGGCGGGTTCTGATAGCGGCACTACTTGGTTAAGTGAAAACGCTCAAATTGCTATGCTTTATGGAAGCTTGTTAGAAGCGTATACTTATATGAAAGGTGAGCCAGACTTGGTAGCGCTTTATGAGAAAAGATTTGGGGAAGCTTTAGTGGGTATGAAAATGTTTGGTGAAGCTAAAGAAGTTACGGATGAATATAGGGTTGGAAAAATTATTAGGGCTAAACAATGAGTATTTCAGCCTTGCATTTAGACATTGCGCCTACTTTTAAAGTAGATGTAAAAACAACTGAAAACAGGGGTTTTACTCCGGAAGAAGTTGCAGAACGGTGTGCAGACAAAGTAATATCAATTTCAGATACCGCAAATCCGATAATACGCGATCAAGCACGGGTTTTTAAAAATCATTTAATTAAGGTCCTATCTGTTTATATGAGAGAAGCCATTAAAAGTGATAGAACTACAGTTTATAATGCTTTATTAGATGCGGGACATAAAGATTTAGCTGAATTAATAAGGAGAATGTAACATGGCTTTTACCGGTAATTTCATGTGTACCACCTTTAAAAAAGAATTAATGTTTGGCGCACACGACTTTGATTCCTCGACAGGGGACACTTTAAAAATAGCGCTTTACACCTCATCAGCTACGTTAGATGCGTCTACAACGGCTTACGCTGCTACTAATGAATCTAGCGGAACAGGGTACACGGCAGGTGGTCAGGATTTGACTAATGTAGACCCTACCGTCAGTGGCACTACCGCATTTACGGATTTTGCCGATGAAACGTGGTCGTCCTCTAGTATTACAGCTAGAGGCGCTTTGATTTACAACAGTACGCCTAACACAACGTCCATTGCTTTAACCAATCCTTCGGTAATAGTGCTTGATTTTGGGTCAGATAAAACCTCTACGACGGGGGACTTTACGGTTGTTTTTCCAACTGCTGACGCAAGTAATGCCATTATAAGGATCGCGTAATGGCTAATGTTGTTGCCGCTTACAAAGGCTGGGATAGTTCAGCTTCTGCTTGGGGCGACAGCGGTTGGGGTCAGGATACCGCTTTAACAGGCTTAACCGCGTCAGTAGGTGCGGTTACTGCTTCAGCCAACGCTGAAGCAACTGTTTCAGGGCTTCAAGCAACAAGTGCTTTTGGTTCTGTAACGGTTATAGGTGAATCAAATGTACCCGTTACCGGGTTAGCGGCTACCTCGGCAGTTGGCGGTGTAACGGTAACTGCCGCAGCAATTGTAACAACTACTGGAGTTTCCGCCACATCGGCGGTAGGTTCGGTCACAGGTCAAGGTGGCGTAAAAATATTTGTTACAGGATTGTTTATGACCACTTCGGTGGGTAACGCATTGGTTTGGGGAAATATTGTACCAAACCAAAATCCAAGCTATAGTACCATACAGCCCGCTCAAGTTCCCAACTGGGAAAGAATAGCAGCATAATAAGGTGTAAAAAATGCCAAGTACATATACGACTAATAACGGTATTGAGCTCATAGCCACCGGGGAACAATCCGGAACCTGGGGGGCCACAACCAACACGAATCTTAGCCTAGTTGATGCTGCTTTAGACGGGCAAGTTACTATAACCTTAATTGCTACTGGAAGCAGCGGGTCGCCTAATGCGCTCCCTGTTACAGATGGAAGCACGTCTAATGGACGAAACCGGCTGATTATTTTTGCCGATGGAGGAGATTTAGGCGGAACAGTTTTTGTTCAACTAACCCCAAATGATGCTGAAAAAATAGTCTACATTAGGAACTCGCTAACGGCTAGTCGCAGTATTTTAGTCTTTCAAGGAACTTATAATGCTTCCAATGATTACGAAATTCCAGCAGGAACTACTGCCGTGGTTTACTTCGATGGTGGCGGCGCTGGTGCTGTTGCCGCTAATGTGTTTAATAATGCTTATTTCGATAGCTTGCGTCTCGGTGCTGTCTCTGTTACAGCGGTTCTTGATGAAGACAATATGGCTTCTGACAGCGCCACTTCGTTGGCTACGCAACAATCTATTAAAGCGTATGTAGACAGTACTGTCACGGCTCAAGATCTTGACTTCGCAGGTGGTTCGGGTACGGGCGCGGTAGACTTAGATTCTCAATCACTTACCATTGCGGGAACCTCAAATGAGATAACAACTTCGGCAAGTGGACAAACATTAACGGTAAGTCTGCCTAGTGCCGTAACAATTGCAACGTTAACGTTGACAAATGACTTAGCGGTAACTCATGGTGGCACAGGCGCATCGAGCGCAGCAGACGCTAGGACAGCGTTGGGGTTAGTCATTGGAACCAACGTAGAGGCATTTGATGCTGATACGCTAAAGGCAGACACAGCGGATACACTGACCGCGCCGTTTAGAGGCACAGTTACCACGGACAATGATCTTTCCCTGGATCAAGATGTTACTAATAATTTCCAATGCACACCTGCCGGTGCTGGTGCGTTAACCTTTACTAACCACACCTCGGGACAGAGTGGTTTTATCCTTTTGATTAACTCCGGCGGTCATGCAATCAGTGCAGCCGCCACAACAAAGATCAATGCGACAGATTTAGCTGCGATCTCTGTCGCGGGCACATATACCTTGAGTTACTTTGATAACGGAACCAATGCTTACGTTTCAGTAAGCAGGAGCTTTGCATGAGTTTAGTACCTGTCGGGTTTGGTTCTTCTGGTGAGGCTTACACTATTGACGACAGTCTAAGGTTTCGAAGCTCTGCGTCTGCTTATTTAAGTCGAACACCTTCGAGCACAAGTGACAGAACAGAGTGGACTTGGAGTGGTTGGGTAAAAAAATCACAAATAGCTGCAAGCCTTAGTTTGTTTTCTGCGGATCATGCAGGTGGTGCAAATGCATACCTATCAATGCTCCTTAATGACAGTGATGAATTTCAAATCTTCGAATACAACGGTTCAGCCTATACACTCAGACTCGCAAGTAATGCCGTCTTTAGAGACCCGGCAGCTTGGTATCATTTGGTTTGTGCGGTGGATACTGACCAAGGTACTGATACCAACCGAATAAAGTTATATGTGAATGGTGTTCAGCTTACTTCACTGAGACTAGCGGACTACCCAGCAAGTGCTCATACAACGTATGTGAATGTTACTGGAAATCTACACGCTGTGGGTGCAACAGTAGGGTCTTCTGATGGCTCCCCATACCGCTACCTAGATGGGTATCTCACGGAAGTTAATTTTATTGATGGTCAAGCCTTAACTGCTGATGACTTCGGTGAGTTTGATGACAATGGGACTTGGAAGCCTATAGAATTCGAAGGAACCTATGGAACGAATGGTTTCTATCTACCGTTCCGCAACCCCGATGGAGGCACGGTGTCTGCCGACTACTTAACGGTTGCTGGTGGTGGTGGTGGTAGAAATTATGGAGGTGGAGGAGGGGGTCAAGTAAGTTCGCTTACTTCTCAAACCTTGGATTTAAGTAATTCCTACACGGTCACCGTAGGCGCTGGTGGTGCAGGTGGGACGGATGGTAGCAACTCGGTTTTTGCCATAACAACAGCAAATAGCGGTAAAGGTACTGGTGGCGCTGGTTTCAGCCCCGGCGGAGCAAGTGGAAGCGGTTTTGCGGGCGGTGCAGGTGCAAATTTAAGTAACCCCTATCTGGGCGGGGGTGGCGGTGGTGACAGCGCAGTAGGAAATAACCGTTCGGGTACTACCTCGGGAAGTGGTGGTGCAGGAACGGCTAATTCAATAAGTGGCTCAAGTGTATACCGAGGTGGCGGTGGTGGTGCGGGTGCAGAGGGTAGCGGTTCGAGAGGTCTTGGTCAGCATGGTGGTGGTAATGGAGCACCTCCGCCGTATGGAACGGGGACTTCTGGAACAGTTAACACTGGAGGTGGTGGTGGTGGGGATCAAGGTCAACAAGCACCAAGATATAGTGGAGGTTCCGGTGTTGTTATTATCTCTTACTCTGGCGCACAGCAATTTAGTGGTGGAACAATCACATCTTCTGGTGGTAACACAATCCACACCTTCACATCTTCTGGCATGTTGTTGGCGGTCTTTAACGATTCTAGTGGTAATGATAACAATTGGACAGGTAACAACTTCAACGTATCTGACTCAACAGCAACAACTTATGACTTGATGAAAGACACACCGAGTCTGGTTGATGCGGATGCGGGTAACTTTGCTACTTTGAATCCGTTGTATCTTGGTTCGTTACAAACTTTATCGCAAGGCAACCTCACTTCAGCTAAAACAACCGGAACAAGCATAAGCGATGTCTGGGGTACTTTTGGGATCACCGAGGGTAAATGGTATTTTGAATGTTATGTTTCAGCCTTAGCCGGTAGCCTTTATATAGGCATAGGTCAAGGAGGTGGGATTGGAGAACCTCGGGACGACCTTGCTGTAAGTCCCACTAGCTATTCTTATGAAAACGGAGGCAACAAAAGATATGGTAGCACTTCTTCGTCCTATGGTGATACTTATACGGTAGGAGATGTAGTTGGCTGCGCTATCGACATGGATGATGGTAAAATTTGGTGGAGTAAAAATGGGACATGGCAAGCTAGTGGTGACCCTTCTGCAGGTACTAATGCTGCTTTTACAGATTTATTAACTAAAGGAAGCGATGCTTTTCTCTCGTTTTCATCAACAAACGGAGCAAGTAATTCAAACACGTTAAGTTGGAACTTCGGACAACGCCCTTTTGCTTACACACCCCCATCAGGCTTCTTAAAGCTCAACACGTTTAACCTACCTGACTCGACTATTGAGAAGGGTTCGGATTACTTTAATACTGTGTTATATACGGGTGATGGCACAGCAAACAGAAATATACCTACAGGCTTTCCAGGGGGTTTTACTTGGATTAAAAATAGAAATCTTGCTAACTCACACACATTGTCAGATGTTGTTCGAGGCGATGGTAAAACATTATTCACGAATGCAACTAACGCAGAAGTGGATTATGGAGTTAACGGGATAGACTTGGTAGCTGACGGGTTTGATGTAACACACAACGCCTCTAATAATTTATTTAATGTGTCAGGAAGAACCTACGCAGCATGGAACTGGAAAGCTAACGGTGCTGGTGTCAGTAACACAGCTGGGACAAACGGAGCAACAATAGCCAGCACCTACTCAGCAAACACCACCTCTGGATTCAGTATAAGCACACATGAAGCTCAAGCAGGAACTTACTCGTTTTATCATGGCTTAGGTGTTGCACCTTCTATGTTTGTTTTTAAAAACATGGACGCAGCTTCTAACTGGGTATATTGGCAAAGTGATCTAGAAGCAGCCCCAACAAAGAAAGCCCTCTACTTAGACACAACTAGTGCTGTAGGATCATCTGGTTCTAATTGGTTGCAGTCAGTTACATCTAATGTAATTGAATTAACTGCAGGTCAAAGACACGGTACTTCCGGAACATATATTACATACGCTTTTGCAGAAGTATCTGGATACTCAGCCTTTGGAAGCTACACAGGTAATGGTTTGGCTGATGGTACTTTTGTCTACACAGGATTTAGACCTGCTTGGATTTTAATTAAACAAACAAACAGTGGTAGTTTTAACTGGAATTTAATTGACACATCACGCAGTCCTTACAATACAGCAGACGATTTACTAGCTCCAAATGCAAATAACGCTGAAGTTGTTTCTGGTTTTGTAGATGCTGTTTCAAATGGCTTTAAATGTAGGAACTCCAGTGCGTATGTCAACGGTTCAGGTAGTACTTACATCTACATGGCATTTGCTGAGAACCCATTTAAGAACGCTAACGCGAGGTAATTAGAGAGCATGAGTCATTTCGCAAAAGTAGAAAACAACTTAGTCACTCAGGTTATTGTTGCTGAACAAGACTTCATTAATCTAGGTGTTGTCGGGGAGGGGTGGGTTAAAACATCGTACAACACACACGGTGGTGTTCATGCCAATGGCAACACACCTTTGCGTAAGAACTACGCAGGTATTGGATTTTCATACGACACAACACGCGATGCGTTTATTCCACCAAAACCGTACCCAAGCTGGGCATTGAACGATGACACGTGCCTTTGGGATTGCCCTGTCGCCTACCCCTCTGATGGTAAAAGCTATTCTTGGAATGAGTCAGAGCAATCATGGGACGAAATTACACTTTAAGAATTCTAATGCGAGGTAAACAATGTATTACTTAGGAAGTAAGGCACTACGACAAAACTCCAGCTTCGAGATAGGTGGTACGTTATACCCGTCCAACTGGTTACAGCAGTCAACAGAGGATGAGAAGACTGCGGTTGGTATCACATGGGTTGATGACCCAGTACGGGCTGATGACAGGTTCTACTGGAATGGTGAGGCAACCCTGCCTAAGATTCTTGAAGATCGGAATGAGGTAGATGAGAACGGCGATCCAATGTGGGTGCAAACACTAGACAATTCTGATCCGTTAAACCCTGTGATGGTAGACACGGATGAGCAGTTAGTTGCCAAAGGTCTAAAGTACACTTGGAAGGCACAAGTCAAAGCAACAGCAGGCAGTATGCTGGCTCAGACCGATTGGATGGTTATCCGTAAATCTGAAAGAGATGTAGCAATACCAGCGGATGTAGCGACTAAACGAGATGCGATCATTACGGAGTGTGAAAGACTAGAAGCAGCTATTGCTGCCGCAACAGATATGGATGCGTTTATTGCAGTCGTACAAGATCAACAATGGCCTGAATAAAAATAAATGCCCTTAACCAAGCTTCAATTTAAACCTGGGGTCAATAGAGAAACCACTTCGTACAGTAATGAAGGGGGTTGGTTTGACTGTGACAAAGTTCGTTTTAGATTTGGGTTCCCCGAAAAAATAGGGGGTTGGCAAAAAATATCGGGTTCTTTTTTCTTGGGGACCTGTAGGTCGTTACACCCGTGGGTAGCGCTAGACTCTAGTAAATACATTGGTGTAGGTACTAATCTTAAATATTATATAAACCAAGGTGGCGGTTATAACGATATAACGCCTATTAGATCGACAACGGCTGCGGGCGATGTGACTTTTGACGCTTCTGCTAACACCTTATCAGCTGACGTAGCTGAAGTAGATCTCACGATTAGTTTAACCAGCGCTTCGGGGTTTCCTACAAATGGTCGTATTAAAATTAATAGCGAGATTATCACTTACACGGGTATTGCGACTAACGTCTTAACAGGGTGTAACAGAGGTCAAAACGGAACTACCGCCGCTGCTCACAGCAGCAGTGATGCCGTGACCTGTGCTACCTTAATTGTCACAGACACCGCCCACGGTGCTTTAGAAGACGACTTTGTTACCTATTCTGGCGCAGCCAGTTTAGGCGGAAATGTAGTCGCAGACATTCTTAACCAAGAATACCAAATAACCTCAATTATTAATGCTAATACTTATCAAATTGAGGCTCGTGAGGTTTCCAGTATAAACAGTATTACGACTACTTCGGGGCTAGACCCCACGTATGTTTTTGCGTCTACTAGTGATAGCGGAAATGGGGGCGCTAGTGTAGTAGGCGCGTATCAAGTCAATACCGGATTAAACACCTCCGTTAGTGGTACAGGTTGGGGTGCGGGAACCTATGCTCGTGGAACTTGGGGATCTGCCGCTACTACCGTAGTCACGGCGGGTCAAAACTTACAGGTATGGACACACGATAATTTTGGTGAAAACTTACTGATTAATGTTAGAGATAGTGGTATTTATTACTGGGAAAAAACCACGGGTTTAACGGCTCCTGCTATAAATATAACGGCCTTACCTGGAGCAAACACGTCCCCTACGGTAGCTAAACAGGTTTTAATATCGGATAGAGATCGTCACGTTATCGCGTTTGGCTGTGACTCAGAAACCAATCCGGGTGTACAAGACCCCTTGTTGATTCGGTTTTCTAATCAAGAAAGTTTGACGGATTGGGCCTCTACGGCGACCAATTCAGCGGGAGATTTAAGGCTGGGTTCGGGGTCCGAGATTATTACAGCGGTAGAGACGCGGCAACAAGTTTTGGTTTTTACTGATGTGTCCCTTCACGCCATGCAGTTTTTAGGGCCACCGTTCACCTTTGGCATTAACACGTTAGCCGAAAACATTACTATTGCGAGTCCTTTAGCGGTTACTGCGGTAGAGGACAATGTTTATTGGATGGGTCAAGAAGAGTTTTATGTCTACAATGGTACGGTTCAACGGATACCCTGCACGGTTCGAGACTATGTTTTTAGCGATTTAAACGACGCTCAGTTTGCCAAAGTAACGGCTGCGACTAATACGGCGTACTCCGAAATTTGGTGGTTTTACCCTTCAGCGGACAGTGACGAGTGTAATAACTATGTGGTGTTTAACTATCAACAAAACCTTTGGTATTACGGTACGTTAGCCCGCACGGCTTGGATGGATCGGGGTATAGAACCTAACCCAGTATCGGCCAGTACTGATCATGCTTTGTATTACCAAGAGTCTGGGTTAGACGACGGCAGCGTCAGTCCTTCTGCGGCTATTTCTGCTTACATAGAAAGCAGCGAATTGGACATGGGTGAGGGCGATAACTTTATGTATATCCGTCGTTTGATACCTGATATGACTTTTAGGAACAGCACAAGCACAACCCCAACCGCGACAATGACTCTGGAGGTTCGTGATTTCCCGGGATCGGTGTATGACACCATAACCAACAGCACGGTGACTAAAACAGCTTCTGTCCCTGTGGAACAATTTACTACAGATGTGAATGTAAGGCTTAGGGGTCGTTCAATGGCTTTTAAGATTTCTAGTGCGGAAACAGGTGTTGCGTGGCGGTTAGGGTCGCCTAGAGTAGACATTAAACCTGATGGTCGTAGATAATGTCTCGTAATCTAGTCTTACCGTTTTTTTCGATACCACCTAAAGAATATGACCGTCAGTATTTAGCCGAAGTAGTTCGTTCTTTTTCGGTGTATCTGGCGCAAATGCAGAATCCAGGGGAGGGACGGAACACGGGTCTTGTCCTCACTAATTTACAAACAGATGACAGCGGATTAGAAACAGGGGGTTTGTTTCAACAGGCAGGATTTGTTAAAATAGCTTTAATTAATACCCCTCATGTCCGTGGTCAACAAGCAACGGCTTCTGTAGGAAGCGTAACGGTGACGACAACATGATTGATGATACAATTATTACTATGGCTAATGGCTCTAAATGGAGACCTTCCACCTCCCAAGAGCTTATTCATTGCGCTAATTGCGGCAATGCGGTGGACACCCCCGAGGAATTACTATCTTACCCCAGCGGTAATTGCCCCAATTGTGGTAATTCGTGGACGGGAGACGAAAGTAAAAGTACAATAATTCAAGTAACCATGCCGGAAAGCATAACAGGTGGAGCGGGATAATGACCGAGACAATGACCTTAGAAAACGGACCCATGCGTGTCCCTGCGGGGGGCATAGCTAGTTTTAGACTATCTGACGAGGACCTCGCTAATTTAGATCGTGAACAAGACGAACAATTAGCGGAAGAAGTTTACGGCAGCGGGGGCATCAGTCGATTTACCGAAATAGCTTCCGATATGGCGGGACTAGGCCGTTATGGCGATGATGTTGTTGTTCACGCGCAAACGGGCGAATTAGTTATTCCTAAAAGTGTTCTTGATGATAGCCCAGAAATACGAGAGGTTGTCTATCAGGCGTTGAGGGAGCAAGGCATTGAAGACCCTGAGCAATATGTGGTTGGCTCTGGATCCGCTTCAATAAACCCTAATACGGGCTTGGCTGAATACGGTTTTTTTAGTGGCATTAAAAGGGCTTTTAAAAAGGTTGTTAAAGTAGTCAAGAAGATTGCTCCGATTGTATTACCGATTGCCATGACTATGATGTTCCCTGCTTTGGGTGCGTATGGCGCGGCCCTCGGCTCAGGTATTGGCTCTTTGGTGCAAGGGGGTAGTATAAAAGATGCGCTTAAAGCTGCGGCGATTTCTGGCTTGTCTAGTGCTGCTTTTTCAGGGGTTAGTAACATTGGCAGCGAAGGTGGCTTTACGGGAGGGTTTACCGGATCTTTAGCCAACCCCGGAGCTCGTTTTGCTCAAGTAGGCGGTCAGTTAAAAAGTGGTTTTAGCGGCCAAGGGTTTAATTTGGGGCAACAATTTACCCCACCTGCCTCAGGTCAAGGTGCTTCAGGTCAAGGTGCTTCAGGCAATGACATTAACAGCCAAACGACGGGGCAACCGACCACTAACGTTGACCCTCAATATGAGGGTGTATCGGATGCTGACTTCAACGTTAATAACAACGCGATCAATCCTGAAGCCCAGTTTAGAGCGGATACGAGTTTGTCCAGTAATTCCACAATAGGGGATTCGACACCTCGTTATGATCCGAATAAGGTGTTTAATTCTCCTTCGGATTCGGCGCTTCCGGACAACAGATCGTTTTATGAGAAATCTAAAGACTTCATGTTTGGAAAAGAACCTACGTCGGTAGATATAGCTAAAGCTAAAAGCGATGCTTACACGAGTGCTATAAAGGAGGGGTATAGCCCTGCCGATGCAAATTATGCTGCAAATAAAATAGCGGAAAAGGCCGCAGAAGGTCCCGGTTACCTCAGAACTTTTGGTCCCGCAGCAGGAATAGCGCTCGGTGCCACTTACCTAGGAGGAGGATTCGACACTCCTGAAGACGAGCCCGTAGACATTTTAGACCGAAATTCAGACGGAAGTGTGCGAACGGGTCAAGACGTGTATAGAGAAAACGAAGACAAATATAAGGTTGCCAATTTATATTCGGCACCTGTTTCATATACTACTCCTGATACGTCCTACCAAAGTTATGCGAACATAAATCCTTTCCAAATTCCGACAATAGGGACTGGAAATCCTTTCTACCGACCTTCGTACCAAACTGTCGCGCAAGGTGGTGAGATATTCCCAAGAAGGAACGGAGGCATTATGCCTAATGAAGGCATACCGGGACAAGACAGCGTTAGAGCGATGTTAATGCCGGGAGAATTTGTCATGACTACCGACGCGGTAAAAGGTGCTGGGGGTATTCCCAATATGTACAATATGATGTCCGCTCTTGAGCGAAAAGGAAGGATGGCGTAATGGCCGAAGTCACTGAACAAATAATGCGCGAAGCGCCGGATATAGAAGCCTATAAGATAGGGCTTCTAGAGTCGGCCAAACAATTATCAGACAAAGCGGTCACTATACCCGCGCAACAAATAGCAGGTTTTAGCCCGCTCCAGCAATCGGCTTTTGGGCAAGCCGAGCAAGGTGTCGGGGCCTACCAACCTTATCTAACAGAAGGTGGTTACTCTTTAGGGGATTCTCAAACCGCGTTAAGCGGTATCATGTCCGGAGCTACTCCTTTTCAGCAAGAAGCTCTTACCGGTGTAAGGCAGGCAACTGCGGGTATAAACCCTCAAATAGCCGCCTCTCAATTAGGCGTTCAAAACGCTTTGTCCGGCGCGTCACAAGCGGTAGGACAATTTGACCCGTCACAGATTTCTTTGTACCAAAGCCCGTATGAAACACAGGCCGTGCAACAAGCTTTGGCGGACTTGGGTAGGCAAGGACAAATACAACAACAGGCCCTTAACGCGCAGGCCGTAGGTGCTGGCGCATTTGGGGGGTCTAGACAGGCGATAGCACAACAAGAACTTAATCGTAACTTATTGGATCGGCAAGGCGCGTTGGCCGCTCAAATGAGAAATCAAGGCTTTCAGAGTTCGGGGCAAATGGCGCAACAGGCTTTTGAGCAACAGCAAGCTAGACAGTTGCAACTAGGCCAGCTTGGGATTTCAGGCGCTCTTGATGCCGGTAAATTAGGGCTTTCTGGACAACAATTATCGGGTCAATTGTCGCAAGGTATTGGTGGTTTAGGTGTTGATTACGGCACACTAGGCTTGCAACAAGGAGAGGCTTTAGGATCATTAGGATTGAGACAATCTTCTTTGGGTCAATTACAACAAGATCTGGGCCAGAAAGACTCTGGGTTCTTGTTTGATATTGGTCAAAAACAACAGTCACAACAGCAGGCCGAACTTGAGGCGAGTAGATCTACCGCCTTACAAGCAGCCTATGAACCTTATCAACGACTTGGTTTCTTATCCGATATATACAAAGGTGCTCCATCCACGCAGATGTCGCTCACGGGATCTACTTCTCCCTCCGTATCAACGGGTGAAAAAGTTCTTGGATTAGGTATTGCAGGGCTTTCGGCAGCCGCCGGAGCACAAAAAGCATTTGGAGGTTTATTTTAATGATGAATAGAGATTTAATGCAACGACAAATGTTTCGTAATGGCGGTGGTGTTGTG
>Ga0222688_1000244_pt1 | contig 14685 bp, 8 predicted proteins | sample AntAcemetage1165_FD_181151 | JGI IMG/M metagenome (GOLD analysis project Ga0222688, IMG submission 181151) | Saline water microbial communities from Ace Lake, Antarctica - #1165 | ecosystem: Environmental > Aquatic > Non-marine Saline and Alkaline > Saline | place: Antarctica: Ace Lake... | reverse complement strand
TGAGCTTGCCCAGTGGATCGTGGATAACCTAATCTTCCGCCAAGTAATTTTGGAGTTCTACACTCCCGGCGTCCCTGATTCCGGATGGGTGCATGTCAGCTACAACCTCGGCGACAACAAAAAGCAAGTCATGACCGCGGCAAAGGAAAATGGTAAAACAGTGTACTTGCCCGGCCTGCACGCGTAAAATACCTCCATGACTACGCTATCCATCAAAACATTCGGCGGAATAGCGCCAAAAACTCCAGCTCGCTACCTGCAAGAGAACCAAGCGCAAACGGCGCTAAACGCTCCTAGGTTTAATGGGTCTTTGCAGGCCATGTATGGGCTTAGCGCGTCGCTTACGACGCTGACAAAAGTAGGTACCCCGCTCACTATTTATCGGTTTGGGCAGGAAGCGCCATCAGACACAAACTACTGGTTTCACTGGACTACAGATGTCGATGTTTGCCGCAGCCAAATCGCAGGCGATACTAGCGAGTGGACTTTTTTTACTGGTGATGGAGTTCCTAAAGCCACTTACTCTACGATCGCACTGAGCGGGTCGGGGTATCCAACTGTGGCTAGACCATTAGGTGTTGCTGCTCCAGACTCAGCTGCCACAGCAGCTGAAGGGTCTACGACGGGGGTCGACACCGATGCCTTGCGAGAAACTCGCGTATACGCCTACACAAGCGTATCTAAGGAATCTGGTTTTGAGCGAGAGTCTGCGCCGTCCCCTGCCTCGAACTCGGTTGACGTATACCCCGGACAACCGGTGTCTGTTTCAAGCTTTAGTTCACTGCCGTCCGGGTACAACATAACACACCGCAGAATTTACCGCTCTACATCAGGCACTTTTTTGTTTGTGGCTGAGATAGCCGCCGCGGCAGCGTCGTACTCAGACACATTGTTGGCAGAAGACTTGGGCGAGGAAATACTCAGTTTGACGTGGGCGGAGCCGCCCGAGACTTTGGCCGGGCTTACAAACTTACCAAATGGCATTGTGGCGGGCTTTACAGGCCGAGACATATACTTTTGCGACCCGTACAGACCTTTTGCGTGGCCTGTGGAGTACAGCCAGACACTTGACTACCCTGTGGTTGGCCTTGGTAGGATGGACACCACACTGGCGGTGCTCACAACAGGGACGCCGTACTTCATACAAGGCTCGCATCCCGACTCCATGGTCGCCGTTCAGGCCGACCTACAGCAAGCCTGTGAGTCCAAGCGCAGCATAGTTAGCATGGGGGGCTCCGTTTTTTATGCTAGCCCTGATGGTTTGGTTATGCTTTCTAGTAACGGCTCCAAGGTTGTCACAGATGCTATGTTTACGCGCAAGCAGTGGCGCGAGCAGTTTTTGCCGTCGTCAATACACGCCTACCAACACGACATGAAGTATGTGGCGTTTTACGACAACGGGTCTACGCAAGGTGGTTTTGTATTTGACTTACTTACGGGGCAGTTCGCGATGCACAGCGTTTACGCTACTGCTGGCTACTCCGACTTGGTAGTAGATAAGTTGTTTTTAGCGTTTGCAGACCGGTCTATAAAGGCTTGGGGGTACGGCGCTGAGCTAGACTATGTGTGGAAGTCCAAGAAGATTTCGCTTCCAGCCCCCTCTACTATGGCGTGCGCGCAGGTAGAGGCAGAGTCGTACAGTGTTGTGGCTAAGTTTTATGCGGACGGCGTGCTTATTCACACACAGACGGTCGCCAGTCGTGTACCATTTAGACTGCCTGCCATTACCGCAAGAGACTGGGAAATTCAGCTAGAGGGCAACAAGGAGATTTTTTCCGTGGCAATTGCGCAATCTATGGTCGAACTAGCGAATGTCTAACGCAAAACTACCGCACGTAAAATCCCAGATACCCCAAGACCTTCGGTTTTTTATAGACCGTTTGCGGGACGTACTGGGCGGCACGGGCTTCACTAAGCTTCTGACTGTAGGCGACCTAGTATCTTCGGGTTTAGCGTCAACAAACAGTGCAGGTTTTTTGTCTCCGGTAGCGAAGTATTTAGCGACGCCGCCTGCACCAACTAACGTGGAAGCTTCCGCAGCTATACGGAACGTAATTGTAACTTGGGGTGCACCTGCTTACGCAGGGCACGCATACGCCGAAGTTTGGGGGGCTAGCACTAATACTTTTTCTAGCGCGGTTTTGTTGGGGCTATCCCCCGGTGCTATATACGTTGACGCGCTAGGCCCGTCAGCCACTCGGTACTACTGGGTCCGATTTGTAAACACCCAAGACACACCCGGGTCGTATAACGCTACGGAGGGTACTTCCGCTACAACTGGCGGCGATATCGCGTATATACTCGGCGTATTGTCGGGCGCTATTACTGACAGCCAGTTGTCTACAGCCCTTAACAGCCGCATAGACTTAATTGACGGAGACTCCGCCACAGTTGGGACAATTCCCTACTACTTAGCGCAGGTTCAGGGGCAGATAGACGCGATTAACTCGTACCCCGACTACGACGCCGCGGCAGCGTACGCAATAAACGACATTGTTAAGTATGACAGCGGACTGTATAAAGCCACCGCAGCTACGACGGGCAACTTGCCGACTAACACCAGCTACTGGGTAAAGATAGGCGATTACACATCAATTGCGGACGCGGTTGTAAGTATAGCTAGCGATGTTTCTCAACTGCTAACGGACTTGGGCGCTGAGGTTACTAGCCGGGAGACACTGGCGGCTCAGATGCGGGGTACCTACACCGGTACAGACATCACCAGTATTACGGCTGGCCTTTTGTTCTCTGAGCGAACAGCTCGGGCGACCGCAGATAGCTCTTTAGCTAGCCAGATCAGCACGGTTTCGGCTACGGCTAGCGGTAAGAACACAATATACAGGCAGACTACAGCGCCCACGTCCCCAGCGGTTAATGACATATGGGTAGACACGCGTGTTAGTTACGCAGAGACTTACTTTGACACAGACTTTTCAGTTCCTAAGTACAAGCAATACCAGTGGGATGGTAGCGCATGGCTAGATATTACCGACACAGATGTCTCAGACAACTTTGCCATTGTTAGCCGCGAGCAGTTGGCCCAAGCCGACGCTGACTCCGCGCTTGCGCAGGACATCCTCACCCTAGGCGTCAGAGTAAATGGCGACATAGCTACCCTAAATGCGACTTTAGTAGAAGACTACTACACCGCAGCGGATACAAATAGCGCAATCTCTGCGTCCAGCACGTTTTTGCGCGCTTACGCCGACGTAGCCTCCAAAGTGTTTCGTCAAGCTAGCGCGCCTACAAACCGGGGTACAGACCCCGAGACTTCAGCAACCTTGCCGCTACGGCAAGGCGACGCGTGGGTAGACACTGATGATAGTAATAAGCTGTACTTGTGGAGCGGCACGGCTTGGGTGTATTCACCCGATGGCGTTATTCAAGGTGCTATAACCGCGGTAGACGCTAGAGTTACAAACGTAGAAACTGCTCAGATCGGATATTGCACGCTAGGCGGGGTAGCTACTGACTCTAGAAATAAGACAGCCTGTGAGGCCTCTGGTGGTACGTGGAACGTAGGCATTCCCTTTGCTTCTGCAGTTAAGCAAGTATCCATCTCAGACGGCGACGAGTCTATCGCCCTAGAGCAGCGCTTCACAGCGCAGCGCGGCGTGAACGAAGAGCTAGCGGCCTCTTACACAGTCAAGATTGACGACAACGGCTCTGTTTCCGGTATCGGCCTGTTTAGTGAGGCTGGCCAGTCTAAATTCATTGCCTCAGTAGATCAGTTCGGGGTTGAGGCTCCGCTGACATCAGTGCCTGTTCGCGCCAACTCTACTGCGTACACTGTTCATCAACTCGTCCGGTTATCTACCAACAACAGCAAAGTCCTTGTGTGTAAATCGTCTGGTACGACCGGCACGACTGCGCCATCACTAGGCGCGATTGGGACTATGCTAGCGGACGGGTCTGCGCAGTGGCAGATTGCTAGCCGAGTACCTTTTGCTGTTCAGGCAACCCCCGCCAATATCAATAACGTGGTCGTACCTGCAGGGGTCTATGTAGACGCCGCGTATATAGTCAACGCCACCATTAACGGCGCACAGATTGGCAACGCTGCAATAGACAACACCAAGATAGCAGATGTCAACGTCGGCAAACTAACCGCTGGGTCGCTGTCGACAGATACGTATATACGCTCATCTAACTATGTAGCGGGCACGCAGGGCTTTAATATTAACGCTGACGGCACGGCGGAATTTAGCAACGCGGTTGTTCGCGGTTCTGTGTACGCTACGACGGGGGTTTTTTCCGGAGATATTTCTGGTGCTAGCGGTACTTTTTCAGGCGCGCTGGATGTAAAAAGCTCAGAGTCCGGGGAGCGCATGGAGATAACAAGCGCAAGCATAAAGGTTTTCGATAGCAGCGGCGTCCTTCGCGTAAAAATAGGAGACCTTTCATCGTGAGTTACGGCTTTGATCTAGGCAGAATCCGTAGCGATAGCGTAGGCGTATCGTACATAGATGAGTTTACGCATACTGGGGAAACAACTACCAAGTTGTACTCATCACCCGTATTTGAATTTGTCACGCAAGTGCAGACTTTTATCGCTCCAGTGGAGGATATTAACGCAGATTTTATTGTAGAGTTTCCCGCTATAACTACGGCGTTTTCTAATGAAGCTAAGTCTATAAGCGTCGAAGTTTCAGGTGGCAATGTTGCGGCGTCAATTTTAGTTTTTGTGCGGTAGCCATGGCTACTTTTGGTGCTATTTTTAGGGCTAGCGATGGCTCACTGCTTGTAACTTCTGAGACGCCATGCTACGAACTCGTAGCTACAAAAAATCCAAACTCTAGGGTAGGCAACGTAAGTACATATACATCCGACGTTGGTAGGTTTCCTTTAGTGTTTGTGAATTGCGGAGTCGGTAATTCTGCAGGTGTTCTGTCTGTAGTAGGAGAGCCGGGGGATTGGACGATTACCGTGCTGGCTACAAACAACTGCCCAATAAATATTTTTATCCCATTAACTGCGGCTTCTACTAGCGGTTATGGGGTTTCGGTGTTCGACTCTGCCGGTAATCCGGTCTTTGACTCCGCTAAAGATGTGCTTAACGCCCGCGTAATAGGACTATTGTCAGAAAGCGCCGCTAGTTTTTATTCTGCGTCTGGTACAGATATGGTTGCGTACACTAGCGGCCCAGTGTTCCCACAAAAAACGGACTCGGTTGCAACCGTATTGGCAGATGTTTTGCCTGTTGAAGGTGCTGAGTTCGTATGCTCGAACAACCTTGAATATGTTTGCGAATATCAGTGGTTCTTCCGGTATGAGACGCGGTGCGGATACGAGGATGTTTGCACCTTTGTGGGCTTTCAAACTGTTTGTTCTACGCAGTATGTGTGTAGACAGGTTCCAGTGTATGGCATGGAGCAAGTTTGTACCTATCGGTTTGTACAGCGATGCGACTTTGTCACCTATTTCGGCAATATTTATATCTACGCAACCATAAAAACAACTAGCTGGGAGGTTAGCAGAGGGGTAGCGCGAATAAACGCCGACGCATCCGTGTTTTTTGATTGGCTTTTACACGAGTCGGGCGTCTATAGAGATGTTTTGTCGTACGAGTCCATTACCATAATTAACGCACTTAGCTCCACCGCAGCGGGCTTGCCCTTCGGCTTTACCCCGCCCGGGTCTTTTTTTATTGAGTTTTCTGGCTATGAAGGGCGGTTTACTTCGGAAAACACCTTCCCATACACAACTGACCGCGCTAATATCGGGGTATTACCTTGTATAACAGCAGTAAGGAGCGACTATGAGTAAACCATTTAGATTTCACCCGGTTGATGCTGGCCTTAGCACCCAGCGAATTTCGCTCACATTTGAGGGGGAGCAGCTACCGAGTTTCCAGCTGCGGACTTATCACTGCCGGAAGACCAAACTGCTCGTTTTTGGGCAGTCTACAACTTTTTGGTGTCTGCGCAGGCTATACCAAACGATACACCGGTCTATACTGGTGGTTAGCTGTAAGCGGCGAAGCTCATGACAGACCTAGTGTTCGATCAAAAAGAGCGCGTAGGCGCTTGGGTGGCAGCTAAGGTCGGGCAGAAGGCTGACTGGGGTAGCTTCTACGCTATGGGCGTGGAGTCAGGCGGCAATATCATCGCGGGGGTTGTGTTTAACAACTTTAACGGGTCTAATGCTACCTGCCACATAGCCATATCTAAATATACGAAGGCTATTATCCCGCTGTTTGAGGCTGTCTGTGACTACGCGTTTAACCGATGCAAACTAAATCGCCTGACCGGCATGGTTCCATCTAATGAACCCGCTGTACTGGCGTTTGACAAGCACCTTGGCTTTGAAGAAGAGTTTATAATGAAGCACGGCGCACCAGACGCCGATATGCACGTTCTTGTGATGTGGCCAGACAAATGTCGCTGGCTACGTAAGGAGTAAATTATGGGTGGTAAATCTAGTCCTCCGCCTCCAGATTATAGCGGTATGGAGAGGGTTGCTAACAGGCAACTAGACTTCTCCGAACGCCAGTATGAAGAGATGAAGCCAACACTTACGGGGCTGGCGAACACTATGCGTGACGCGCAAGAGCAGCAGATGACTCAGGCGCAGGATTACTTTCAGTACCAGCAGGATACATTCCGGCCACTGGAGCGAGGGCTCGTAGCGGACGCGGAGAATTTTAGTACTGCGGGGTACCGAGAGGGCTTGGCACGCGACGCATCTGCCGCCGCCGGACGCGCATTTAGTAACACCGAGGCGTCCAACTCTAGGTCTTTAGCCTCCATGGGTATTAACCCCAACTCCGGACGTGCTCTGGCTATGAGAAACGCCAGTAATTTGGGTTTGTCGGCACAACGCGCAGGCGCTATGACGAGCGCCCGAACACAAGCCGAAGGCATGGGTTTTGCCCGCCGCGTGGACGCTGCCGGGCTTGGTCGAAACTTAGCCACAAACTCTACTGCTGCGTATCAGGGCGCAACGCAGGCCGGTACTTCCGCTGGAAACATGTACCAAGCGCCGGGCAATCAATACCAAGCAGGGCTTTCTAACGCAGGAAGCACATACGGAAATATGGCTAATACGCAGGCTGGCGTATACAACGCCGGTATGAACGCTAGTGGTGAATTCTACGGGGCATTAATTGGCGCTGGCGCAACTGCGTACGCGTCTGACGCCCGCCTCAAGAAGAACATAACTCAGGTTGGCCTGTACGAGTCTCTTGGTTTACCTATGTATGAATTCGAGTACATAGGCGGTGACGGCAGGGTGTTCCGAGGTGTTATGGCTCAGGACGTAGAGATTAAATACCCAGATGCGGTAATTACTAAAGATGACGGATATAAGGCTGTCAACTACTCAATGCTAGGCATAGAAATGATGGAGGTCTAATATGGGATGGGCATCAGGTTTTCGCGCAGGCTCTGACATTGCGCAGCGCATAATAGATGGCCGAGAGAAGCGCCAACTAAAAGAGGGCTTGTCCCGCGCTGCAGATCAGTATCGAGTGACTGAGGGTGAGTACGGCCCCCAGCTAAGTGATAACGTAACACAAGTTCAAGGGCTAAAGCAGCAAGCTATTCAGGGTGGTATGACCCCCGAGATGGCTGCGCAGCAGTACGACCCATCTATAGCGGAACTTCAACGCCGCCAAGGGTTGACAGCCCCAGACTTTTCTGTTGGTAGCAGAGGCATAAACTACGGCACTCGCCAAGAAGCCAGCGCGGTGGCGCAGCCGCAGGTTATGCAGGCGCAAGCCCAAGCCTACGAATCCATGGGGCAGCCAGAAAAGGCGGCAAGCTTGCGCGCTGATGCGCAAAGGATGGAGGCCGCTACCCAGCAGATGAAGCTTACTGGTCTGCAGACTAAGGCAGTGGAGCTAGAAAATGCGGCAGCTGAGCGAAAAAATGCGGCGGCTAAGGGGCGCACTACAGCCAACCAAGTCCTACTAGACTACGCAAAAACTGGACAGCCCGTAACTACGCAGGTTATGCGAGATGTAGCGCGGCAAACCGGCGCTAATTTTAACGATCTTGTTGACGACGCCGCTAAGGAACTCGGGTTCTCGGACGCGCAAGGAACTGCGGAGCTCAAGAAACTGCAGCGTAACCTAGGCACAGCTGCTGCTGGCGGCGTGCAGGGCATGAACAAGTTCTTGGCGGACTCGTTTGACCCCAATAAAAACGACAATATCACTCCGGAAGTAGTTAAAGATGGCTCTGGTAATTTTGTCGTTAAGTACGGTGATAAAGTGCTTTCCGAGTACGGCGCACACAAGTCATTGGATTTTTTAGTTGGTACGCTACAAGGTCAGATTTCTGGAGACCCGCTAGGTACTCTGCAGACGTTGGCCGGCATTAGGGAGTCCGAGGCTGCTGCAGCGGCTAGCCAAGCTGCAGTCGGCCTTCGCGGCGCGCAGGCAGACGCTATACGCAACGCCGGAGAAAACGCGACTGCGCTCGCAGGTATACAGACTGAGTTTGACGCACTGACGCCGGAGCAAAAAGTAGGCCCTGAAGGCCAAGCGCTCATCCAGCAGTTCAATATGCTAAACGTAAAAGCTGGCGGCACTGTAGCGATGGGTCGAGGCGGCTCAGGGGGCGAAAAACAAGTAACCCCAAAGGAAAAGCTTGACATGGTTACGGCTTACGTGGGTATGGGGCTTACTCTGGAACAGGCTAGGATGCAAGTAGATAGCGATTTAGGGGTTACCCCGGCTAGTCCAGTAGACGACGCGCTAGCCGCTAAAAATGCTGCTGCTGCTGCTGCTGCTACCAAACCGCCGCCACGCGATAGAGGCCCGCAAGATATATCTCCCGACGAAGTAGACAGTATTAAACAGTCTGTAGCGGAGCTTGACGACCTAATAGCCAAAGCCAGAAGTATCGCCAGTGCGGCGGCAAAATCTAACGACGTAGAGGCTATTAAGCTGTATGGCGGTAGGGTCAACGAACTAGAAAGACGACGCGCACAACTTACCGCTGGCCTCAATCCCCTAGCTAAAAGGTCTTTGGGACTACAGTAAAGCTAGGCCTATTGCCTAATCCTATGTAGAATCACAGCTACGCAAATAGGAACTCCGACATGGCCACATCAATCGCTGAAATCCGCCAAGCTAACGGCGGTCTTGAAAATCTAACTGATGAAGACATTCTCCAGCACACTTTTGAGACTACTGGTAGTCGCTACTACAGCACGATTGACGACTACGCCCGGGATATGGGGTATGAGGGCGCAGGCCGTGGTAAGTGGAGCGCTCGCGGTTCTTCAGCCGTTGACCGCTATCAAGCGGGATTACTGGGTTTAGGGGAAGCTGTTACTGGGGCCGTAGGCCTTGAAGGCGCTTCCCAGTTCCTAGGTCGTCAGCGTCAAGCTAACGAGTCAGCCGCCGATTACTCCGATCGCCAAGTAGCGGAACAAGGTGGCATACAGCGCTTTAGTGATGTTCAGGGTGCTGGCGACCTAGCGGACTATGTTGGCGGGCTAGCTGTTCAGTCGCTCCCTTACGCTGGCGAAGCTATAGTTGGCGGTCTGGCCGCACGCGGTCTTATGACCGGAACCCGCGCCGCTTTGACCGGTGCCCGTACTGCAGAGCAAGCTAATACTGCTCGAACCGCTCTAAATACAGGCAGCGCCGTTGGTGCCGTAGCTGCTAGCTATCCTTCAGCCGTAGGAGATATTCTACAAAACCAGCGAGAACAAGCCGGGGAGACAAATTTATTGTCGGCTGCTGGCCTTGGCGTACCTTACGCGGCGCTTAACGCTGTTGGTATCGAGGGCGCGCTGGCTCGTGGCACGCTTACCCGCTCGGGTGTTCAGGCTCTTGACGCCATGAAAGGCTTTGGCGGCGCTGCCGCTCGTACTGGGGCTTCTGCAGCAAAGACCGCCGCTGTTGAGGGTGTGGCCGAAACAGGCCAAGAGATGGTTAACCAACTAGGCCGTATGTCTGTAGATGAGGCTGCGCAGTTCTTATCTCCCGAAGCGCTAGAGCGGTACAAAGAATCATTCATAGCTGGCGGCTTACTCGGCGGTACTTTTGGTGCTGTTGGTGGGGGCTGGCGTCGCACAGAAGAAGGCGGTCTAGATTTAACAGACCCGGTGCAACCGGTCGGCCTGCAAGACACCGGTACTTTAGGCGGCAGCTTAACCGGAACCGCACCTGAGTCATTACTGGGAAGCCCGATGCGCGGTGTAGGGGGCGAAAGCGCTACGCAACTCCCAATGGAGCAGACGCTGACCACCGCTGGCCAAGAGCAGAGCGCAGAAGAGCTGCTAGCAGCCACGGAAACTAAGCCTAACGCCGCCAAGCAAATTCTTACGCCTGCGCAGCAGCGCCTGATTGCCGCTGGAGTAAACCCATACCAGCGTGGTGCATCCAAGAAAGCTACCGACGTACTAGACAAGATTTCAGCTAGTGGCTTGCCGGAGGATGTTACTGCGCCAGTTCTTACGCTGCTGCAGGATTCTAAGTTCAAAGCCGCCGACGCCATGCTTACAAAGCTGTACGCAGAGGCGGAATTAGCAAAGGTACGGAATGTCAGCCAAACAACTACCCCTGTCTCTGGAGCTGCAGGATTGCTACCTACTGGGGGCGTTGACGTTCTCGGAGGCGTGGGAGCTGCAGGACTTGCTCCTGCTGGAGTCGGACAATCTGGAGCTGACCTCGGAACAGTACCCGCAGCTGGAGAAGCTGATGTTGTACCAACTGTGCCCCGTAAACGAGCTCCCACTGTAGCGCCTACCGTTTCTTCTACTACCCCTACTGTTGCTGTAGCACCTACTAACACTGCGGCTCCATTTGAAGCCGACACAGTAGACGAGAACACCCTAGAAATTGCCCGTATGACAGGCCAAGAGGGGTTATCCAACGTCGTTGCTCAAGAGCAGGAGGGTAGCCGTGCAGATGAAGTGGAGATGGACGAAGCCGCAGTACAAGCTGTAATTGAGGCTAGGCTTGCGTCTTCGCAGAATAAAGACCGTGATCGCGCCATTATTAACGAGTACCTTGCGGTGCTTCGCGCTCCTAATTCTGTGGGTAAGGCGGCGCTAAAAGAGGCAATAGCCAGTAAATATGGAATAAAAGACAAGGATTTGGCCAAGATAGGCAATCCCACTGAATTGGTAAAAGCTGCTGGCGCTATGGGTTTTAGTGCGGAGCAAGCGCGCTTAGCATTTAACGTGCGAGACACTACCAAGGCTGCAGCCGGAGCTGACGCTACGACGACCAGCCAACTAAAAGAGCGCCTGAAGAAAGTAAACGCAAAGATTACTAAGGCTACTGCAGTAGGGGCTACAACTACTCCTGAAGTTAGATTAGAGCTACAAAACCAAAGAATCTCCCTAGAAAGCGAAATCGCTGACGCTACTAAGGCGCAGGGTGCGAATATGAGTGCTGAGCTAGCTACGGCTGGTTTTACTGCCGACGAGAAGGGCAACGGTGGTTTTGGTATGGACGACAGTCGCTACTGGGCTGAACTAGAAGATGGCGCTACGCCAGCCACTCAGATTATTGCGCTTGCTGATAAGTTGGATGCCTTAGAAAATGCCTTGGCAGAGTTTGAGGCCCTAGGTAATGCAGAAGCTGTAGCCCAAATACGCGGTGAGCTAGATAAAGCACAAACTGCCCTAGACGCTAAGATGGCGCAAGTCAACGCGCAGGCGCTCGCTGCCAAAAAAGGAAAACCGACGGATGCTAAAGCAGCGACACCAAAGGTAGTAACTAGGAAACAAGTTACGGCCCCCAAAGTGGAGACTCCTGCGGCAACACCAGACACAAGAACTACTACTGAGCGGGCGGAAGCCGCATGGAACGAGGTAGCTGCCACAATACCCGGCGCTCCTACGTTTGCCGATCTGCCAGCTGCCGATCAAAAAACCTTTGCGGAGTTTGGTGAGGCTAACTGGGGCCCTGCAGACGTAACGTTAATGCTGGCGAAAATCCAAAACACGACAATACCGGTAGCTAACGACGCAGATATGCGTAAAGTGCAGGTAGGAGAGCGTGTAGGCATTACGGCGGATGACATTAGTTTCAGTGGTGTGCGGACTACGCCAGAGCTCCTTCGCCGCTACCCCGGAATTGATCGCTCGCTATCTGCATTTGAGAAAGACGGTATGTCTCACCTCATGGACGCAGTAGACTACTGGCTTGTGGTGGACAACTCTGTAGACTTCGACGCGGCTGTATTCCCCTTGGACGGTAAGCGAGTCTTGGCGTTCCGTCTCGGCGTGCTGGGTGTAGAGAACAGCGCGTTCTTATCCGCCAACCATGAGATAGGCCACGTAGCCGACAACGTATACGACGACGCCGGTGTTTACTCTGGCGTAGCTCAGCTAAACGTGCGCATAGTTGAGGGCAAAGCCCGTGGCATGGGGGCCGTAGCTAGAGACATCATTACTGCCGTAGAAAACAACACCAGTGCTGCGCTAACTGCGCACTTCGCTTACCCGCTGGGCAGCAACATTACAAAAACAGACCGCATGCGTGAAGAGCTATTTGCTCAACTGTGGGCTGCGCGTTCCGACCCAGTACTCCGCGAAGAGCTAGCTAATACAATGCCATTCGCATTTGATTTTATAGAGGATGTATATGAAGCAGAGAAATCAAAAGCTAGTAGACCAGCTAGCACAGCGAGCGCTACAGCAGCGCCTGAAGCAACAACGCAACCCAAAGCCAATCAAAGCGATATTCGAGCCCCGAGGAACGTTCCTGCGGGAAGCATCCGACGCAAAGCCAGAACAACCAAGCGCAACATAGACAAACTACCAAAAGCGCTACAAGACCCGGTAAGGAATTCTGTTGATGCGCTTTTGGATTTCGGAAACAAAACGCTCGATACCCTAGGTTTTACTAGCGACCTAATCGAGCGCGCTGTGAAAGCCGGTGTTGGTTCCGCAGAGCTTATTGGCCGGTACCTCAAAGACACCAAGACACGTACGGGCGAACTCACCTCCAACATTAACAAAATTTTGGAGATGTACTCAGACCTTCCAGAAGTAGACCGAGGCACTGGTACGCGCAGCGTTAACCGCTTTTTGTTTGACTCTACTAGAGAAGGCAAGTGGGGCTACGGAAAATTTGCTGACCCAGAGATGGCAGCTAGGTTCGCACTACTGTCCCCGGAAAGTCAGGCATTTGTTAAGGCTGTGTTTGCTCATGGCGACAAGATGCTGGCGCTAAAAAAGAAAACTGTGCTTGACGCCACCCAGACTTCATATGACGGTCGTATTGCCGACGCTGTAGCCGCTGGAAACACCACCAAAGCGGCCAGTCTTACAAGAGACAAAGCTGCCGCTCTCAAAAAGTACGAGTCGCTGTTTAAGATAAGCGAAGGCAAGCCGTACGCTCCTATAAAGCGTGCAGGTAACTACGTGGTAGTGGCCAAGTCAAAGGCTTACATTGCCGCCGAAAACGCAGAGGTTAAAGACGCTAAGGCGATAGCGCAACTGGAATCTAGTGGAGACCACTACCACGTAACCTTTACCGACAGCAAAGGCGAGGCTCGCGCACTCCAGCGTCAACTAGATGAGCAGGGTTCGTTCGACACCATAAACATTGGTGCGCTAGACCAGCAGGTCGACAACCTCTACAACAACACTAGTTCGCTGAAGGAGCTTCTCAAGCTGAAAGAAGCAGCTAGGGACTTAGACGATGTAGACGCAAAGGCGGCGGGCAAACTATCCGGCGTTATTGCGGACTTGTACTTGAACGCTTTGGCCGACGGCGGCGCTCGCAAATCTGAGATGCGCCGCAAGGGTGTTGACGGCGAGGTAGACATGGTTCGCTCCTTTGCTTCGCAGGGAATGGCGGATGCGTCCTTTATAGCTAATGCGGAGTTTGGCCCTAAAGTCCAAGCGGCGCTACGACGCGCCAAGACTGAGTCTACTAGCGGCGGGGACACCCTGCGCAAAACTGAGCTGCGCAACGAACTGGTTCGCCGCTACCTGCAGACTATGGACTACACATCTAATCCGTGGGTAAGCAAGCTGCTCAGGATGTCGTCAATTCACTACTTGGCAACTAGCCCTGCCTACTACCTCCAAAACAGTACCCAGCCATGGCTAATGTCTCAGCCACTACTGGCGGGTAGACATGGGTACTTCAAGTCTGCAAAGGCGCTTTCAGACGCGTACGGAGAACTTGGGGAGATGATAAAAAGCGCTAGCGTGTTTACTCAGCAGTTTGACTTTGACAAAGTACCAGCTGATGTCCGTGCTGCCATTAAAGAACTGGCCAACCGGGATATGATCGACTTGGGTATTGACTCCGAAATGGGCGAGTTCCGAGTTGATGGCGAGGGTAAAGTAGCCGAGAAATGGAACGCCGTGGATAAGGGCTTGCGCCTGATGGTGCAAAAAGTTGAGGCCATAAACCGCGTGTCTACTGCTGCTGCTTCGTACAGGTTGGAGTTTGCAAAAAGCGGAGACGTAGCGCAGTCCTTGAAGTACGCAGAAAAAATCCTGCAGGACAGCCACGGGGATTACTCTTCGTTTAACGCGCCGCGTGTCTTCAACACCAACTTTGGGCGGATAGCTCTGCAATTCCGAAAGTTTCAGCTTATACAGATGGGCTACTACGCGAAGCTGCTCGACAACTCTTTTCGCGGGGACGATAAAATTGCTGCGAGACAAGCCCTTGGGTATTCTCTGGCCCACACTGCCGCGTTAGCCGGTGTAAAAGGCGTTCCGCTGTTCACCACTATAGCTTGGGCGATAGGTGCTTTG
>Ga0222688_1000237_pt1 | contig 14939 bp, 21 predicted proteins | sample AntAcemetage1165_FD_181151 | JGI IMG/M metagenome (GOLD analysis project Ga0222688, IMG submission 181151) | Saline water microbial communities from Ace Lake, Antarctica - #1165 | ecosystem: Environmental > Aquatic > Non-marine Saline and Alkaline > Saline | place: Antarctica: Ace Lake... | reverse complement strand
TTTGCCGTCGCCGTCGCCTTTGCCGTAGCCTGAGCCGTCGCCGTCGCCGGAGCCGTCGCCGGAGCCGTAGCCGTTGCCGTTGCCGTAGCCGTTGCCGTAGCCTGAGCCGTAGCCGTAGCCGTCGCCGTAGCCGTCGCCGTCGCCGGAGCCGGAGCCTTTGCCGTTGCCTGAGCCGTTAATCATTTTTACTTTTTCTATATTTCTCTAAAGACTCATAAGCCTCTTCAGTCATTTCTGCCACCTCTAGTCCACTTGGGTTTGAGATGTAAACACTACTTAACCTCGCCCCTATTTGGTGGCTCGCATCGGGCTTTAATCCGTTTGCTGCCACGTCCGAAATAGATCCCGTTTCATCACGAGTATAAACGCGCCATAATCTGTAAGCATCTTTTAACGTGACCTCGGATCCGTTTAGGCTCTCTACAATGCCCGCGTGAACCCCGGCCACATTCGATCTAACAATACATTTTTTTCCAATCATTTCGTTTCTCCTTCAATTTTGCTGAGTAATTCGTAATCAGGTATCCGTTGTTCTAGGTGTGCTACGGCGTTTGTGTTTGTTTCTTCGTGGGTAAATTCCTTGGCATACCATTCAAGTTGGTGGTGGCTGAGCTCTTTTAGTTTTTTCCCCTTGTTTTTAGTCAGAGTCAGTATGAATTCACCTGGATCATTTAATGGTTTTACGTTTGTTTTCTTTGCAGAAGCTTTTGCGCCGTCGTCGTCGTCCCCTTCTACAATAAGATCAAGCAGGATAAGTTTTGCGTAGCGTCGGTAGTAGGTCATTGCACTACCAAGCTTTTGAGCGTCTTTAAAAAATTCTTCGCTAAAAGGAATGCGAGTGGTTGATAGAACTTTACCGCTTTTGTGAACTAGTTTTGCGATAAGGTTTAAGTCTTTCATCTCATAGCAAATCATAAGGTTATGTTTGGTGAGTGGTGCTCTTACGGCTTCATCTACGGCGGTGGCATCAGCATATTTATATTTATAAGCTTCTGTGTCTTTTTTAATTTGAGGTCGGTCTGCCATAAACCCAAAGAAGTCTTCTAGTGGAGTTTTTTCTTTTGTGGTCATTAGATACCGCCTTTCATTCTTAGAGACTCACCTTGTTGGAGTGTCATATATTTTTTAATGGACTCCGGTAGGGAATCGAACTCTTCTTTTATTTTTGTAACATCTGGTTTGATATCGATTCGGCAATACTCTTTAGGGAGATTGTTTAGATTGAAGGTTGGATCGATCACCAGTTTTGTTGGGTTGGTTTGAATTGTAAATATTGTGGCTGATGATTTAAGTGAGCCTCCTAGTTTTTGAACCAGGTATTGGATCCAGCCTTTGAATTTAGACTGCTCGTTTTCAAGGACTTGTCTTTTTTCTTTCCAGTATTTTTCCATCTCTTTGGCGTGTTTTATTTCGATGTTGTATCGTCGAATGGCTTTGCCGTAGTTATCGACCTTTTTGTCTTTGGCTTCTAGGTTGGCTTTTTTAAGATATAGGATTTCATCATCTACTGATCCTTCAGCCATTTCGATTTGGTTGATGATTTCGGCTTCTTCTCTAAGAAGTTCTGGCAGTGATTGATTCATTTTAAAGTGTCTCCCATGTCATTTTTCTAGGTGAGTAATATGCGAGTGGAACATAAAGGAAGGTGCCGTTGTGTTCAGCTTTACCTGTAGTGAAGTGCTCAAATTCCAGCCATTCGTCATACAGGCTTTTGAATTCCTTAAAGCAAACTGATTTGAAGTGAATAACGAGCTCTGTGTTGTCTTTATCGAACCAGGCATCACAAAGTATGGCTTGGCCATCTAAAGCCGCTAAGAAGGGCATTGTGTCGCTATAAACTGTATTGTTGTCTCTGGTGAAGCGTTCGAAGGGGTATCTTTTAATGATGTAGTCTTCGAGCTCTTTGAGCGTCAGATTGGTCTCTTTCATGTTCCGTAGTCCTTTCAGTGATTCGGGCTGCTATTCCCTGCCACTTGTTTACAGAATACATGACATTGCGCGTCAGGTCAATAGGGTGTAACATAGCCTTATCTCATACTATTTCCGTAGTTCGGGATTTGACCTCTGGAAGCCTGCTAAATTTTAGTTTCCAGGGGTCTTTATTCTAATAAAATCGACACCATGGAAGATTACTCGCGGTTACTTCGATTAAAAACTAGTTCCCACGGTGCTTTTTGTTGTGCTTAGAGTTGTCATGTCTGAGTACGAATCCAAGTTAAAAATTGACGGTTACTATGCGCATAAGTCTGGCTTGCCTAGGGTTGATGGTGGCTTTTCTCTTAAGCAGCTAAGGCGATATATGGACATGCCTACACAAACCAGAAAGTCAGCAAAATGTTCTAATTGCCAAGATGAGTTTCGAGCCTGGTACGAAGGTACTATACGGCTGGAAAGGTATTGTGAGCGGTGTAGACGTCGTCAGATTAAGGGTGATGGTTTATAAAAAAAACCCAGTCAAAAACAATATTTGACCGGGTCTATTTAAATCCATTAGATGAATTTGAACAAAAAGCTATATGTATATGTGGGTCTATTTAGGCGAATTCTCGCCCAGTAATCCACTCCTTTTTTATTGAAATTTTAGCTTAAGGAGTCTTATGGAATATTTTCGGATTAAGAATTGGGAAAAATATCAGCACTCAGATTGCAAAAGATATAATAATGGTTTGCCTTGGATCAAGTTGCATACGGACATAATAATCGACGAAAAAACGAGACAACTTTGCACAAACTTGAGGCTAACTTGGATACTTCTCTTAGCATACTCGGGTAGAACTCGTAACAAACTCGTACACAACTCTAAATTCTTGATGCAAGTTTTGGGTCTAAAACAAAAGCCAGATTTGGCTGTATTCCTTGAATTGGGGCTTATTGAGCCTTGGACAGCAAGCCTTAAGCAAGCCGAAAGGCGTGCCAAGATAAGAGAAGAGAAGATAAGAGTAGATAAGAAGGTAAGGCAAGCCCCCCTAAATCCCCCCAAGGGGAGTTCATCAGCTGGCACAAAAAATCCTAAGAAAAAAAATAAGCCAGTGAGGAAGGTAGAACCTGAAGTTGTAGAGCTGATTGACTTCCTGAATTTGAAATGTAATACGAAGTTTAGGCCCACGACTCACGCCGCTAGAATCAAGCGAGCGCTAGGTTGGGGTTTCTCGTTGGAAGATCTAAAGCGAGTTGTTATGAATAAGCTTCAAGATAAATATTTTCAGGAACATCGGCAGTATTTTCGTCCACAGACCCTCTGGCAAAGTGCCGAGAAGGTTGAGAGTTATCTTCAAGAAAACATCAAAACAAACCAGCTTAGCGCCCAAGAGCTTAAGAAAAAATATTCAGTAGCGAGAGCCTCAGGTGAAGATTGAAGATCTTTATCAGCCCGTGCTGTACAGGATTCACGACTCGAAGCAAGAGCCGGGGTGTTTTGAGATAAACCCCCCCACACTGGCTCAAATCCGAAAAGAGGCTAAGCATTGGAACTCAAAGGGTTGGGGGATTTTTTGGCCAGTGAATGAGTTTGTTGGTGGTCGGAAGCGAGAGAACTTGCAGAGCTTGAGGTTTTGGTATGTCGAGGTCGATGGCTCGGACAAGCTATCAACTTTTGACAAAATCCAAGCAGGTCTTCAACCTTCGATGATTATTGAATCTCGAGCAGGTTTTCATCTCTACTGGCGCTGTAAAAATGCGAGCTTAGAGAACTACAAAGACATTTTGGAATTTCGGCTTATTCCACACTACGGGGGGGATTTAAACGCGAAGGATGTTTCGAGGATATTGCGAGCTCCTGGATTTAATCACTGCAAAGATCCAAGCAACGCGTTTCCCATAACCCTGGTTTATTGCAATTTGAGTTTGGCTTACGACGAGGACGTTTTGATGAATGCGTACCCAGAACAAAACAACAATACCTCTGAGATCAAGCACAAGGCCCGTAGAGAGATTTCAATGGTCGGTTCCGACCTCTTCGATAAGATTTACTCAATCGACTGTCAGGAGGCCTTACAGAGACTCTCAGGGGGATCGGCTGTAAACGGAGAAGTTTTTAGCTTTTCAAGAACAACTAACGGAAATATGAACATCATCGTCAACAACAAGAAAACATCTTGCTGGATCGATCAAAATAAGCGAATAGGCTCGACCGACAAAGGTGGCCCCACAATTTGGCAGTGGATTAACTGGTATCAGCGTGATCACAAACGCACTTATGAAATTATAAAACAAACCTTTCCAGAGGTGTTTGATGGAAATTGATTACGCAGAACTGTTTGAAAAAAAATATTCGATCTCAAGAACATTTGACAGCCGTGTGTCTGATGAAAAATTTAAAGAACCACTCGCCCCCGTTTGCAAATATGGAATTCCTTTTCTTGATGACTCGCTTGGAGGAATCTATCCGATGGATGTTGTCCTCATTGGCGCAAAGAGCGGCTCTGGTAAAACTGAATTTGTTGTTAAAATATCGGAGCAAATGGCAAAAGCTGGAAAGCGCGTTACTCTTATCGCTCTCGAAGCCGACCCCTATGAAGTTGAGCGAAGGATTCATTACAAAAAATATTCAAAAGAATTGTTTAAAAACGAAGAACTAAAAAGAAAGTTTCAGCCCTTAAACTATCGACGTTTTGTTGAAGGAAAAATAACTGACGAAGATTTATATAACTCAACACTCAAGACTCTTTCTAAAGAACTAAAAGACCTTTCAATCTCATACAAAGACAAAGCAACTTTTGATTTAGATGAATTGAAGCGCCACCTTTACTCATCATCCAGTGGGAGTCATGTTGTGATTCTCGATCATATTCACTTCATTGATATGGTAAGCGAAAACGAAAACAGAGAGATGAAGGAAATCATTTCAGAAATCCGATCGATCGCGCTTTTAACCAAAACGCCTATCATCTTAGTGGCTCATCTTAGAAAAAGCATGTCGACCAAAAAAAAGATTATTCCTGATGTAGAAGACTTTCACGGCTCTTCGGATCTTTTTAAAATTTGTACGCAAGCAATTATCTTAAGCCCACGACTTGAAGCAGAAAGAGAAGAGGCTCATCTTTTTCCAACCTACATGAGAGTGGTTAAAAACAGAAAAGATGGCAGCTCTTCAAGATACGTTGGCCTGGTCGACTTTAATATTGAAACAAACGAATACAACAATGAATATATTGTAGGAGAGTTAAACTTTGCAGAGACAGAGTGGATACCTACAGAAATTCACAAACGACCATGGTGGGCTTTATGATTTGTAAGTGTGGAAATAAAGAAACAGTAACTCTCGAGCAGGCATTCAAAAACGGGACGATACATATTCGCATTGAGTGCAAGTCTTGCAAAAGTTTTTTGGGCTATCAACCAAGCGTAAGCGATGAAGATTTTGCAATGCCTTATGGAAAATACAAAGACTACCTTCTCAACTACCACTCAGACACCTGATTTTATTAAGACTGGAGCCGCATAACGGGCAATGATCATACTAGTTTGGTCGCTCGAACATGTCGGCTGGGCTTTCCCCGGTGAGCCTAGAATCACCGGGGTGCATATTATGCTCAATCACTTCTTTTGTTTTATTTGCAAGAAAAAGAGAAAATTTAAAGATTTAGCTTACGTTTGGTATGCCTTGGATAATACAATCAGAAAGGTGTGCAAGGAGTGTCAAACAAAACCCCCCTTTTCAAAATCGGGCAGCTTGTCGTTATAACAATAGGAACTCACCCATTTTACAAACGACCCGTCCAAGTCGTAGAAGTCTTAAAAGCTAAAGACATTTATCACTACAGAGTTCGATGCCCCAAAGGGCAGATGTTCGTACTGGATGAAAGAGAACTAGTTGCCAGCGATGAAGCCCACCTACTCCCTAGATCAATCATGCTCGAGCAAGTTTAATCTATCTATGGCTAAACGTTAGACGTACAAGCTCGTTCCATTCCTTGTTAAACTTAAATTGATCTTCCGCTGAGGCATACTCCTTCAGTCGATCCCACGCTCCACTTTGACAAAAAAACTCCCAAGCTGCTGATCCGTGAAGAAGGTGAACGCTTTGTTGTAACTCTAAAATAAATCGATGAAGCTCTTCTTTGTTTTTCATCAACTCCCTAAACCGATCTCTTTGAAGTGATAAAAATCTCGCATCAATAGAATCAGTCGTCACCTCAGACCCCGGCAATAAGTCACAACGTCATTAAACTGGTCTAAAGGAATACAGGCATTTAAATGCAAATCAGATAAACTTTTAGACTGCTCGTTCCCAAAAGAGTCCGTGCAATACAACTGAAAATCTTCCAATCGAAGGTCCTCTATCGCAACACCCTCGGCGCATCGATCACAACGAACTATACAATTATCAAATGGGGGGATCTTCGAACCACACCCAAAAACAAAACTAATTCCCAGTAAGATCAAAAAGCTTTTTAGATAGCTCTTGAAAGTCCTCATCTGTCTCAGCTTTCTCGCTCAACCGCTTAAGCTCGGCAGAATCCTCTAATATTTTTAAACGATTGGCCTGTCGAAGGGCCCCAGCAATATCTCTTCCGACGTCGATTAGTTTCGGTATTGCTGAAAGCCCCTCTAAGGCCGCTAGAAAAATGCTCAAAAGCTACTCAGCCTTCTTGTTCGCTGCATCAACTAACCTTCCAATGTAAGACACTTGAACCATGCCAAGCTCCACTCCCTCTTCTAAACTGATGTCCTTTAGCTCTTCATCCAAAGCATCTAAACCCTGAACAGCTGCTGCTAACTTGTCCTTTAGTTCATCATTGCTCAAAAGCTCATTCATGATCGCCATCAAATCTTTCCCGACCTGCAATCCATCTTTCAACTCCCGAATCAATACCAATGACAACTCATTGATCCCTACAAGCAGCTCTTTTGTTTCCTTAATACCTTCCATAAGTCCCCCTCCGTTTTTATATTGTTAATTGAGCCAAGTATACCCAGGCATCAAAACTGATACTAAATCACTCCTCTGATCAACCGGTCGAATACGAACATAAGCATTTTGAGCCTTCGCATCCTCTAAATCATGAGTACGACTTCCGCCGCCGCCCGCTTCCAACATTAAATTTCTATTTAAACAAAACCCAACATGACTAATTCTCTTAGTAGAAGAGCCATAAAACGCTAAGGCTCCAAAATCAGGAAAAGCACTCATCGTCGCCTCCTTCTCAAAATAATCATGAAGCTTCTGTGCTGTCTGATCCCCCCGTGGATCTAAACCAACACTCGCTAGAATCTCCTGGACGAGTCCAGAGTTGTGCACCACAAAACCCTCAGCAATATAACTGTGTGAATCCTCAACAGTTAAATCATAAGTTGGTAAATCGACAGGTAACCGCTCTATGACACGAACCCTCTGAAAGCTAAAAGATTCACTTACACTAAAATCATGATACGGCTTTGGACCTGCACCACGACAAGGAAAACTTCTTTTTGTGCTGTCGTAAATAGTAAATGAATAAAGAGGACGAGCGTTATCAACTTCCAATCCCTTTATGAAAATAGGCTTCATCCTATTGTTCACAGTAATGTTTGAAACATTGTATCCACGAATAAAACACTGAAGATGTAGATCATCAATTAATGCCTTAGAAGCTGATGAGATGCTATAACCCGACTCTTTACCTTCTCGGCTATACTTGTGCCCATCAGCTAAAAAATACCCCTCTAAAAAAGCATCAAACTGCTCAGGGCTAGATCTAAAAACCCAAGAGGGTAAAACACGATCAACACTTTTACCACGAAAACCCATCTCCTGGAGCTTCCGTAAAAAATCAACACTGTTAAACATCAAACCATGCGTTTCGCTAAAACAACGCTTATTCTTAAAACCAAAATCATCCACAGCAATTTGAAAATACTCATCTAAATGAGCACGCTTTTTTTCTGATAAAAAACAAAGATTCACTCCACCTTCATCACTATGGGTCGTCCCATCTCCCAAAAGAGCTCCAAAAAACTTAATCTGATTTAAACTATATTCAGCAGAACTGCCTCTAAAGCCCGTATAACTAAGAACAACATCACCTTTGTTGATATCTCTTAGCTCTCTCCACTCCAAACTTCTGCCTTTTCGACGACTCCAGCCCTGAAGCTCCTTAGGAGTGTTGACTACTAAAAACCGATGATTGTCCGTACAATGAAGAGTCGTCCCAGCAATCTTTACTTTATAAACAGGCTTTACTCCGTTTTCATGTAAAGCCAACACCGTTTGAATCTCAAGCTTACCCTCTTTATAGCTATAAACACTCTCTCCAGGTCGAATGTCTTTTATAGACTTAAGTCCTGTCTCACTTAAAACCTTAGAAGACCCCACCAAACAACAATCATAGCCAGCCATAGGGTCATCGCCCCCCCAACGGTAAGGAACCCCGCAGAAGCTAATTGCGTAAGAATAAAGCACCTTCTCATCACCACTACCAAAGATCATTTCGTGTCCTTAATCGCCCTTTCAATCAAATCACTAATTCTAGGCGATGCTATCTTTGACACCGTCTCCCAAGCCTTATCAACTCGACTCTCCATCTTGGCTAAATGAATCTTCTGGGAATTTACCTCGCGCCAAATAACCTCATCCTTGCCGTCTACTGCACCCTTTCGAGAAGCCATCTCAATCTTAATCTGGTGCAAATCATCAATCATTCGGTCTAATCGCTCATCTACCTTAGATATCCAACGCTTGATCATAAAAAGACCAAACCCACCAACACCAACAACACCACTCGCACCTGCTATTATCTCCGGTTCCATACTTCAATTCTCAACTCTCGGACGCTCAGTTCCAAGGAGAAACTTTGAAAGTCTTGACCTAGACCACTGGCCAAGTTTCAATCAAAATAAGACCAACCTAAGGAGATTTTTATATGAAAAACAAAAAAGGCAATATCGGTATGGGCTCTGCCGGCGCATACAAAGACATGGGACCCAACGGACAACTCCCTAACATGGGCTACGATAAGTCTAAATCAACACCTCAAAGCCAAGGGAACTCCATCGATATGGGCGGATACCCCTCCAAAGGGGTTAACGGCGGCTCTTCTAGTCCACGTAAATAAACCAATCCCTTAAATCACAAATCAGGTTTAAATTGACGCAACTGTCAAGCTTACCCATTATGGCTAAATAAGTTTTCTTGAAACTTAGCCGCTTTAAGACAATTCAAAATGGGAGGCATGCAATGTCAGACGATCGTCAATCAGAAATGTTTGAACAGATGGTTCAAAAACAGGCCAAAGCTGTTAAAAACTTCATCGATAGAGCTAAAACATTCGGAATAAACCTATCACCTGAAGAACTCAAAAACATGAGCGATCACTACAAAGATCGTAAATTAAACCAAATGCTCGAAGAAGTCCTCGGCATGGCCAATCCTAAAGAAATTATGTCTTGGCTCGAAGCCACCAAAAGGCTTTGCAATGTTTCACGTGAAACAAAACCACCAGAGCCCACCACTCATTCCGACACAAAACAAAAAAAGAAACGTACTCGCAGAACACGCAAACAAATGGAAGCTATGAGAAATGCACAAAAAATCGTTAGCAATGCGAATTCAATGTAGATACGACAAACTGATCCCTGTTAAGGAACTCCAATCTATGAAGTTCCCTAACAACCCAAATCGCCATAGCACGGAGGGAATCACACGATTAGCCCAAATTATGCTTTATCAAGGCATTCGACACCCCATCGTGGTTTCAAACCTCTCTTCCCTCATCACCAAGGGCCACGGTAGGCTCGAAGCCGCACTCGCTAACGGTTGGACCGAATTCCCTGTAGAATTCCAAGATTATGACAACATAGATCAACAATACGCAGACGTCATCGCCGACAACGCGATAGCCAGATACTCTGAACTCGACCTCAAAATGATTAACCTCGAGATCCCTGAACTCGGCCCTGACTTAGATATCGACCTTCTCGGCTTAAAAGACTTTAAAATCGAACCTCTCGATAATTACGAAGAAGGCAAACTCAAAGGCAAACTCAAAAACAAACCACCGATGACCTGCCCAGAATGTGGTCATACCTTCGGTAAAAAGCCTGCTAATATATGATTATGTCTACCGGAAAGAAGCGCGGCCCTAAGAAGTGGATGCCTACTCCGGAAATACTAGATCAAATCGAAGCCTACGCCGCCCGCTTCCTCCCAGAGGATGATATAGCCTATTTAGTTGGGACAAACCCTAGAACCTGGTATGAGCGCAAAAACGAAATACCTCATATATCGCAGCGTGTGAAAAATGGCCGCGCAAAAGTCAAGGCAAAACTATCTAATAAAATATTCGAAGAAGCTATGGCCGGTAACACTGCTTGTCTTATCTTCCTCAATAAAACCGTTTGTGGACTCAGAGAAAACGACCCTCTTATTCATCTAAACATCGATAACAGACAAATAAGCATGGGTAACACTGCCACTGCTGAAGATGCCCTTAAAAAGCTATTAGGAGGAGATATAGACCATGGACAACTACTCAAAGCTAATATTACCGAAAAACCTTCCGACAAGCCCGACTGAAAAAAGAACCGCCCTCGATCAAATCGAATCTCAAGCTGCCAAGTTCCATATCGATGACCTCATCCAAGAACGTAGAAAAATGGAAAGCGATAAAGAACTACTAGGCGCTCAAACCGCTGCACTCATTAGAGGCTTTCTAAATGGCTTCAGAAGGTCCGATTACACATTTCTTAAAGAAATACACAAGGCCTTAGTTATTCTTCACGATCGCCCCGATAAGGGAGAAGAGGATATCCGTGAGTGGTTTAAAAGCCTTATTAGCAAATCTCGATAAAAAAATAAAACTCCAAGCTCCTGGTCTAGTCGCCAAGCTATTCCACGACAAACACCCTCATGATGGTCAGCTCAAAATCATCTATAAGTTCATCGAAACCTTTGGCACGTCTCACCCCATATTCGCTCAATGTGGTAGAAAATTCGGTAAATCAGAAACAGCTGCTTTTATAGCCTACATTCACTGCATCCTCACCCCAAACGCGGCCGTGTACTACATCGCCCCATACTTCAAGCAGGCCAAAGAAATTATGTGGGCCCCAAGGCGTATCCAGAAGTTTGCCCCCAACCTCATCACTGGAAGACCGAACGAATCAGAACTTAGAATTCGTACTCTAAACAACGGATTTATCAAACTTGATGGCGCTGATAATATCGACACCGCTCGAGGCTTTACCCCCTCTCTGGTCATATACGATGAATATAAGGACTTTAAGCCAAGATTCCATGAGGGGATGGAACCAAACTTCCTCGCTCGAAAAGCCCAGCTCGTAGTCCTTGGAACCCCGCCTGAAATGGATACTGAAATGGGTACCGGGTTCTTTGCCCTCGCCGACATTGCCAAACAACACGGCACCTTCTTTCAAATGCCTAGCTCCACAAACCCATACATCGATCAGAGATGGCTTGAGGAAAAAAGACTTGAGCTCATTGCAAGGGGTGAAGAAGACGTATGGGCAAGAGAGTATGAAGGACGATTCGTCAGAGGCGGTAAGAGGTCCATATTCCCGATGTTTGATAAAGAAAAGTTCGTGATGCCCCACCAAAAACTCCTCGAGAAGTTCTCTAAAGACCAGCACAAGATGCAGTTTCTGTGTGTGGCCGATCCAGGCACAGTCAGTGTGTTCGGTGTGCTTTTCTTAGCTCTCAATCCCTACACCAGAGAGGTGTTCGTCCTGGATGAGATCTATGAATCCGACCCCAACAAAACTTCCGTTGATGGAATATTCCCTCAAATCGTTTCAAAAGAAGAAGAGTTCTCGGCTGAATGGGATCACGTGTGTGATGAGGCAGCGTCTTGGTTTATTAACGAAGTCTCTCAACGCCACAACCTACACTTCTTCCCCACGACTAAAGCCCAAAACAAGAAGGAATCAGGTATAGGCCTGATTAAGGACATCTTGCTAGACAACAAGCTGTTCGTCTCCGAGAGATGCTCTTCGTTTATTTGGGAGGTGGAAAACTACGTGAAAGACGATAGGGGCAAGATTCCAAAGGTAAATGACCATTTAATCGACTCGGCTAGGTATAGCTTAGGCTTCTGGAATTACGACCTTAACGATCGTAAAGAGCGTCGAAACAAGGAAAAGGAAAACGCTGAAAACAAGCCTTGGTACCGCATGGAGGACGACTTTCCAGAGATGGCCAGTGAATCAAATGATTTACTAGAGTCGGAGTTTCTGGAAGAAGTGAGTGAAGAATGGGAGGAGGCTTTATCTCATGAGTATTGACGCAATAGTTGTAGGTCTTATCATCACCTGCATCATCATCACGATCCTTGGTTTCGCATTGGCAAGTTTCGCTTTGATTAAAGTGATGGCTATGGAAAAATCAACCCATACGATGGCCTGGAAGGACCCTTTTGCTGAGGAAGAAATAAATGTTCCCAGTGATGAAGAGATGTCTCAAAGGCTTTCTAAAGAATTAGATCAGCATTTAAACCGGCAGGAAGAGCCGTCATTTCAATATGAAAAAGACGTGATTTCATAATCACACAGCCTGGGGGAAGACATTGGCAATAACTTTTGACGACATGGACACACCATCTGGTGCAGGCGGCAGAGAAGAAGATAGTTACGTTTATCAACCCTTTTGGGCCTTGGACCGCTCTGATAAGGATCAGGTTCTTAACTGGTTGAAGTTCAACTTGGATCGTCGAAAGCAAGAGGCTGTTGATAGAGTCGAAGAGTACAGAGGCAACATCGCTAGATACAAAAACCTGTACTATTACGACCTCGATTCAAGGGATTCTAGAGAGGGTCGTGCTTCTTTATCTGGTTCGACTGTGAACAGAAGATACAAGAAGCTTTCCGTAAACCATTTGAGAGATTTGGTAAATGCGCGTGTTGCCAGGTTAACTCGTTTTAAGCCGGCCATTGCGGTAACACCTCCAACTACAGAAAACGAAGATGAGCTAGCTGCTGGACTGGCCAAGCGTTGGGTTGATTATCTTTGGTATACAAACAATATTGAGGCTTTAAATGCGAAGCACGCAAAGGTCGCTGATCTTTTTGGAGAGTCTTTTGTCTGGCCCGTTTGGAATGAGAACAAAGGTCCTGTTGATCCTGATTATTTGGATGATGATGCCGAGGCCGAAGACGAAGACGGCGAGACAGTAAAGCTAAAGGGCAAACCTCGTATGGGTGAGATTGAGTACAAGCTCATTTCCCCCGAGTATGTGCACCTTGATGATATGACAGAGTTTACGGACTGCCGGGATTGCTTTATTGAGGAATACTTTCCAATTGCTGAACTCAAGGCTGATTTTCCAAATTCAGCGGACGAGATTCAGAGTGAGCCAGAGCTTGATAAGTTCAATTATGATCGGTTCGAACAAGAGCCGGTTCATCACCAATCACGCAAGATCACTTATATGTATAGGCCGGATCACTATTTCCCAGAGGGTGTAGAGATTGTTTTTACTGTGGATGTGATACTTCGAGAGAGGGATTATCCTTACTGCGATCCAAACGATCCTGAAGAGACATTTGAAGTGCCTCTTCCGTTGGTTAGGTTTACCTCAGATGAAGTGCCTGGTGACAAGCGAGCAGTATCTTTTGTTCGTTACATCAGAAACCTTCAAGACATTTACAATTCTTTGACGACGATGATTACTAGAAATCAGCTTATGGCAGCGCATCCAAAATGGATTATGCCGGCAGGTGCAGCGAATCTAAAATCCCTTGGGAATGATTTAACAGTGGTTCAATACAAAGGTCCAACACCACCGCAGCTTGTTTCTTTTAAGACGACATCGAATGAAGTTTTTGAGTTTAGGAATCAGATCAAAGAAGAGATGCAGCAGCTATCTGGCATTTATGGTGTTTCTCGTGGTGAGCCGCCTGCCGGTGTAAAGGCGGGAGTTGCTCTTCAGTTTTTATCAGAGCAGGAGCAAGAGCGGTTTAATTCTCAGGTAGTAAAGTGGCAGCAATACATTGTGGATTTGGCTGACTGGACGATTCGATTGATTGGTCTTTACTACGAAAAGGACGACAAGCGAAAGTTGCAGATTGTTGGAACTGACACAGGCATGGATGGTGAGATCATAGAGTTTGATCCAGAAGTGTTTAAGAGAAAGTTCAACATCCGCATTCAGAACTCTTCAGCTTTGCCAGAGTCTAAAGCAGCAAGAATTCAGACAGCGCTTGATATCAAGGAGATAGCTCCAAACACGATGAGTGATGAGGACTTAGTAGAGATTCTTGATATTGGTAATGTGAAGAAATTTCAAAGCAAGATCACGGTTAATAAAGCCGCTGCTGATTTTGAGACTCAGAAAATTAAAGAAGGTCATTCAACAGAAGCTCCTGAGCCGTATGAGAATCATCTCGTTCATTATGATCAGCATTTAACAGCGATGTCAGACAAGGGTTTTCACAAGTGGCCCAAGTCTAGAAAAAAGGCATTACAAGACCATATGATGGCTCATGAGATGTTTATGTACAGAATTTCAAAAAAGTCGGAGCAATATGCAGCTGAGATAGGTGCAAGGTTTCCGATGTTTCCGCTATTCTTCCCGATTCAGAAGTTGGAAGAAGCGCTTCAAGCAGAGTCACAGCTCGTTCAACCTGTGACATCCCCCGAACAAGGTTTGCCGCCGCAACCAATCCAAACCCAAGCCCCTTTGGAAGGTGTGCCGTCTGAGGAAATTCCTTTGCCGCCGCTGCCGCCAGAGGGTGATCCCATCCCGGAGGGTGTCAATGCCGCAACGCTAACCACCTAATAGGAGGAATCATGGAAACAAAATCAGAGACGACAGAAGTCGCGGGCAATCTTAGCACCCAAGAGATGACGGAAATGTTTTGGGATGACATTAAGACAGATCCGCAGCCAGACGTAATGCACACAGAAAAGAGTGCGCCAGTAGAGAATGCGCCTGATGATTCGGGTCAGGACTCTAAGGACGACGACAAATCGGAGGGTTCAGAGGAATCGGGAGAATCAGAGGAGTCTG
>Ga0222688_1000224_pt1 | contig 15401 bp, 26 predicted proteins | sample AntAcemetage1165_FD_181151 | JGI IMG/M metagenome (GOLD analysis project Ga0222688, IMG submission 181151) | Saline water microbial communities from Ace Lake, Antarctica - #1165 | ecosystem: Environmental > Aquatic > Non-marine Saline and Alkaline > Saline | place: Antarctica: Ace Lake... | reverse complement strand
CGCACGGCGCAATATGCTTAGAAAAATACCCGCAGCCATACGGCCACGGGTTGAGGTTGAGGTCAAAAGGCTTTGGGGTCTGCGTTAGCGGCTCATGGCTGACATCCCTTGAAGCTGAACAGATGCCGAGGCAATTTTTTCCCGGTGGCTTTTTCGCAGAAATCAAACCACGACGCGGGCAGGATTCCCGCCGCGCCGTGTCGGTTGATTTGGCTATCGGTAACGCCCATGGCGGCTTTGATGCGGGGCTTGCCGATGCTGTCGATGATTTGTTTTGTGTTTTCCATGTGCAATCTTTCGCACGAAATAAAAACGCGTGCAAGCCTTTTTGGCGCTTGCGTTGCGCGTTTTTAGCGTCTAGGGTTGTTTCAAGGTAAGCAATTAACCCAAAGGAACCTGACAATGAATATCGACACACTGAAAGCCGCAACGCAGATTGAAATTACCGGGGCAACGCAAGACGAGTGTGATTGCCTGTATTGTGGTCGCCCGCTGCGGGTTGGCGTTTTGGTTGCTGGATACGGCCAGATCGGCTCGGACTGCCTGAACAAGCTGATCGTTGCGGACCGTAAGCGCTTCAGCAATACGGGCAAGCCAGGCGCGGAATACGTCCGCAAGTTGGCCCGTATCCGCAACGCGTCCGAAGCCCGCCAGAAGGACATGGGGTTCTACCCGCATCAGTTTCGGTTCCAGATCAGCAAGCCTCTGACTTACATCGATGCCGCCTGACCGCACCCCTGCCCCATCGCGGGCAGGCTCACCCCCACAAAACCCAAAGGAACAGACAATGACCCAACTCACCCTCCCACTTTCCACTTATCACGTCATGACCGATTTCGGCCCCCGCATCGGCGTTGGCAACGGCGGCGACTTCACAACTACCCCTGACGATTGCGCCGACCGCGTTGCAGACCTTGAAGGCAACCCGTGGCGCGCGTTCCGCATTGACCTTTGCCCCGACACAAACAACCTGGTGCATTGCGAGGAAGTCACGGCAGAAATCAGCGCCATTCTTGCACGGCGCGCAAATCGGAGGGCAGTAGAATGACCGAGACAACAAAAGACCTGCTTGCGCGGCTGCGCGGTGGGGATCATCATAAAAATTCAATTAAAATAGGGGGTGTTTGTCACGACCAGAGGTGTCTACAGGCAGCGGATGCGCTAGAGGAGTGCTTGGCGCTTGCAACGGTAGCCTGCGAAGCTGCCGCCGAAACGGCAGAAAGCCCGGACTTGCCAGTCTTCAAAAGCGGTTGGTCTACTCTTGAAGACGCGGCGGCTATTTCTGCGATGTCATGCGCAGCCAAGGCTATTCGCGCCATGCCGCCGGAAGTAGCTAAGGCAGCGTTACAATCACTCATTGAAAGGAAGGTGCAGGACCAACAGGCCAAGATTGAGCGGCTGCGCAAAGAACTGCGGCGGCTGCAAACGTACTTCGACATTGACCACGAGGAATACGCCGCGCTGCCAAGTGACGATCATAGGGCAGATAATGACCGCCAGCTTATCCTGATCCGCAAAGCATTGGGGGCCACCCCATGACTCACCTCAAACCTATCCGCAGCGCCATGGATCCGCGCTACGCCAACTTGCGGGACGGGGGCAACCTGCCAGACCACGGCGGCGCTGCATACGCCATTGCAATCACCATCGCGGCGCTGTGCTGCATTGCTGGGGGTTTCGGCCTGTGGTGGTCGCTATGAACGCTATGGGACACACAATCGCAACGCCTGATGATATTGCAGATGCCGAGGCTGATGTGGCGGAGGCAATGGCGACGCGCGATAGCATCCGCATCCAGCTAGAGGAAGAAACAGCCAATCCGAGCTGGGGGGGTAATTGGGTATTTCGGGCGCGGATTGCACTTGCACACGCAAAAAAGGATTTAGCGACCGCCCGCGCTGATTTGAACGCGCTCAAGGGTGACAAGCGTTTTGAAGCGGCAAACTGGAACCTGCAAAACCAAGCTACGCAGCACAAAATCCAGATTGCGCGGGTGAACGCGGCGGTAATGTATGAATCCGCAGGGTCACGCGCAATTATCCATTGGGTGCGTGAAAACTACCCAGATCGAATAGAGGAAGTTTACGCCGCCATAGAAGCCGCGCAAGCCGATTTCAAAGCAAAACAAGAGGGAACGCTATGACCCTGCCCCGCAAGCGCCCAGGCTTAATTCGTGACGCTATCAAGCTGGCCTGCCTTTTTGGCCTTGTGCTGGCATTTTATGTAGTGACGCCATAACCAAACAGAACCCAATCCAAAGGACCAACACCATGAAAATCACACTTGCCGCCCTTGCCGCCGCCCGCAATGAAGGGGCCAAGCCATGATGCGGGATAACATAGTTTTGATGATTGGGTATGGATTAAGCCGTGAAGCGTCGCTGGACAAAATTGCAGACGCAATCCTTGCCGCGTTGCCGGGGATGATACCGGAGTTGGTGTGGGATAAATCTCATGTAGCAAGCTGGAACGAGGATTGCCACACCGTCCCAGCCAACTATACCATCAGATGCGCAGACGAAAACGGTTGGAAATGGTCTTATAATGGGGGGCATGGCTACGCTCGCGGCCCAGAAGCCGCCAAAGTTGCCGCGAACGCCCACCACCGGGCCGCAATCGCCAAAGCTGCAGGGTGGACCAATAACTGACACCGCCGCGCTACTCGCAGAACTGGCCCCGGCAAAGGCTGCGTTTCAACAGCGCACAATTTTGGATATCTTGACAGAAACAAAGCCGCCCCCAGCGTGAACCGGGGGCGGCAACCTAAACCAACAGCCCGCTTTTGCAAGCCGCCATGACTGACACCACGGGCAGTCCCGCCGATGCCTCACGCAGCCATACCTTGACAGGCTCGACCATCTCCACACAAGCCGCCGGGGTCCGTTCCATGCGGATTACACGGGTTTGGCAGTCAACCGTCACCGGGTCAGCTTGCAGGCAGATCGTGGCAATTAAAAGGATCATGGCTTCCACCTCAATTATTTTACGCTTTGCGTGATTTAGTGCTTGCATGTGTGATACGCATTGCGTATATTGATTATACGGAAACGGGGAATCCCACAGCAAAGGAAAACGGAAATGAACGCCAAGGACATCAACGACATCGCAGGCCGGTTTGACATCAGCAGCGAAGAAGCCGATTGCATCGCGGCAACAGTGGAAACGGAGGCAGAGTTTATCAACGCTTGGGAAAACACCGATTGGTGGACAGACAAGAAAAACGCATGACCCCCGAGCAATTCAAACAGGCCCGGCAATCGCTGGGCCTTACCCCGCACCAAGCAGCAGCGATGTTAGGATACGGCAACGCCACGCGCATCAGCGAGATTGAGAACGGCCACCGCAACGCTAGTGCCGCTGTCGTGCTGTTGCTGCGGGCGTATATCGCAGGTTATCGGCCTAGTGATTGGCATTAGGGCTTCCACCCGCAAATCTTGGCCCCAGCCTCATTCAAGGCCAAAATTTGCCGCGCGCTCCCATCGGTCAACACGTCCTGCGCGCTAGGCCGAATGGGTGACGCCCAACAGTTACTTGCGCCGCCACTTTGACAAGCGGTCAGAAACATCGCCGCCGCTAATACTGTCCACCTCATCGCGTACCGCCTTTGCTTTTGCCAAATCATCCGCCGCCTTTGCCACGGCCTTAGCCATGCCCGCCTGCGTGCCTTCCCGCTTTCCCATAGCCCACACGCCCCAAAGCAACACCGCGCCCGCCACAAGGCCCGCCACGGCCCGCTTTAGCCATGCTGGAATAAGCCACGTCATTTGCTTTGATCCCGCACGCGCAGCAATATCCCGCCAAGCGCAATCGCCGCGACAATCCACGGGTGCCAATCGGCGGGGATTTGCGTTTTAATGTCGTCTGGCAATTCAGACCACACCATAGGCAACACTGCCAGCACGGCAAAAACCTGCGTAGAGTGCCAGCGCCAAGCGGTTTTCCAGTCTTGAACCATTTTCATTTGAATTTCCCCAGAAAGAATTGCATGAATAATTTCACAAGCGCCGCCCAAACATTTGATCCACTCTTGATTGCCGGGGTGGTTTCCGGCTCAACATGCGGTAAATCAATGGGAATTTTCTTGATCGGGTTTTGATCGGGCGACCAAGGCGTGTCCCTGATCCGCTGCCATTTGGCAAATGCCGCCGCCAGCTTGCGGTCATACCCGTTTTTGGCAAACCCCGGCCCGTTGTACCCGCGCGCAAAGCCCGCCCAATCGTGACGCCGTAGTTCATCATCCAGCTTGTTTGCCTTGATGAAAGCCATCATTGCCCGCAGGTGCGTTTCCTCGTCGTCCAGAAATGCAGCAACCATAGCCCGTGCCGATGGATAGCCCGCCGCCGCATGATTGAAGCCCATGACCTGCCCCAAGCCCCAAGAGGCGGATTGCAGCGCTATTTCCTCATTTATCGCCATAGCCTGCGCCAATCGTGGGTAACTGTCGCGCGGATAGTCACGCTTCCAACGGCGATACGCCAACCTAGTCCGTACAGCGCCATTGCGCGCCGCCCCCGCCCCTAGAAGCCTGTAAAAGATATGCGGTTCAAACAGCATCTTTGGGCGGCCCTTGCTGTCAAAGCCCGTTCCCGCAGATTCAACATCCAAAACCGCATGCACCTCATCCTCGCCAATGCCTAAAGCCGCGCCCTCGCGGGGCAGGTCAATATCGTCTAGGCGTTTGGCCTTGCCTTGGAAATTCATATATTGCGCTCCTAAATTCCAACGCGCGCGCGGCTGATTTCACCCTGCGCGGCGTCCATTGTGATTGATACCAGCGCCCGGTTGGCGCTGTATGCGTGGCCGTATGCGTAGGCATCCCGTGGAATGATTGTGCCGATGCTTTCGCACGTCATGCCGCCTATTTCCTTGCGGGTTTCGTGGTGAATATGCCCTGATAGCGCCAGCCTGTTTCGCGTTCTGCCCCATATTTCCGGCCACTCAGCCGCCGCAAAATTCACCAGCCGCGCAGCGTTTGCCTTGTCGCCGTGATGCAAAACTATCATGTTATTGCCGAACTCATGCACATAAAATTCGCCCGCGTGGTCGATAATGATCACGCCCGCAACATCGGCATAGTGCTGCGATAGAGCCAAGGTCACGGCATAGTGCGCGGTGCGGTCGTGATTGCCCCGACACCCTCGATAAATCACGGTGGCATATTTTGCGCGCAACGTGTCAATAGCGTATTTCATCGCCACAACCGCGCGCCGCAAAATCATAAAATATCGCGTATCAGCGTCTAGCTGATGCCCTGACTGCGTTAGATTGGTTTGGTCATCGACGTGCATCAAATCGCCAAGCTGTGCCAGAAGGGCGGTGCCAGCGCCGGGAGTGACGCTCACCAGCCGCCCGAACACATCTTGGAAAACCCGCGTGGCTTTCTTGCCGTCCCAATCGTGGCCCGTTTCCTCTAGATCCGCTAACATGCCGATATGCAAATCAGCCACCGGGAAAACCGCCAGAAGGTCATCTGGCCCCGTTTCGCTGTCCACATGGGTAGCGCGCGGCATATCGGCCAAGCCCTCGCGGATTGCATCGATGATGCGCGTGGGGTCGTCCTGGTCCTTCGCCGCTCTCCATCGGGTTGACCGCTTGATGACGACGCCATCCTTGTCGGTCATGATCCAACCGCCGCTGGCTGTGGTCATGTCTAGTTTTGTGATTTCTACCGCGTCCCGTTGCCCTTGCGGTGCATTCTCCCACGCCCGCGCTGCCTTGATCCAACGCTCGGCGGATGAATAAGCCACGCCCATTTCTCGCGCAACTAGTGTGTAGCTGTGAAGGCAATTGTAAGCCGCAAGGGCCGTAATCAATCGCGGGTCGTCCGCTTCAAGTCTCGGTGTCGGCATTCGGTTTTGTTCCCCGCAAATTGCTTGCTAGGTCATAGATAAGCTGCGGAAACTGGTTCCTGTGGACCGCCGCAACATCTACCCCTCCACTGTAAATCCGCAAAACCCCCTCTGTTACCGCCCAAGTCGGCTTAATTGTCACTTAGCCATGCCCCGCAATATCGTTTTGATGTCGGCGCTGATTTCGTCAAGCCTGCGGTCCATGCGGTCGCGGCTGTCTTTGGCGGCCTCCATGTCCTCTTTTCGCTGATTCCAAAGCCGCTTGATGTCAGCAGCGTTTGCAATCCCCCGCGATTCCAGCCTGATAAACCAAACAATCACGCCGATAGCAGCAGCGATAATTGCCCAAAAGTCGCGGACTAAATCCATCACATTCCTGCCCTTGCTAATGTTTTGCGCGCGGCTGTGACCTCCGCCGCCCATGCGGTTTTGCAATGATCCGGCTGGAACCAAAACACCCGATCAATCACGGACCGCCGCTTGGCCCATTTGGGGCTGGTCATTCCGTCGATGAATGCCCGCGCGCTGGTGGTCTGGTGCGTTGATCCGCCGAACACCGCAGCATTTAGCACCCGACTCCCCGATGCGATAAGCATCTCTGCAAACCGGGCGAGGATGTATATCGGGCGGGATAGCCGGGTGCGGTTCATGCCGTGACCTGTGCCGCCGCGATGAATAGCGCGTCCATCTGCTCGGGCGTGTAGTTCAGTAGATAGCCAAAGAACGCGATGTTTTGACTGTTGCGCTGCCAATCTTGGGCGCTGTCAATCACGACCTTTTCAGCCCATGATGCGGTTTCACGATAGGCCAGAACCTTGCCCCATTCGATTTCACCAAGGGTTAGGATACCCTGCAATGGGGATATGACCATAGCAGCGCGGGCTTGCGCCAGTACGATTGCGGGATCGGGCTGTCTAATCTTGATAATCATGCGCCAACTCCATCAGTCAAATCCGCTACGTCAACAGTCCATTCCGCGCGCCATTGGCGGTCCGCTGGAATGTCGGCCACGTCCACAATCTTATAGGGCGCACCTGTTGGCACGTCCTTTGCGGCGATTTCCTCAATTGTCAGCCCGCAATCAGCGGGAATGATAATCGACACGCCGCCTTGGTCGTTTTGGTAGATGATGCGTTGATCCATGTGGTTTCCTTTCAGCGGAAGATTGCGATTGAGATTAAATCATCGTCAGTACGTGTTGTTGAATCATCCGTGCGGCCCATAGCAGCGCGCACCGAGCCGACAGCATGATCATACAGCGAAATCCACGACCTTAATTCTCTGCTCTTAGCGGGCACTGCAGCATAATTCGCATCAGGCATTGCCGTTGCAAAGTTGACCGTATAATCACCCGTTCCGTTGTCCGTAATGCTCGACACATTCCCGCTTGCACGAATTGCGACAACGCCAGTCCCGTCGAAATTCACCCACGCGCGGCAGGCGTAGAGCGGGGCTGTGCCGGAAGCAACGAAGTCTGAACCGTTTATAATCACTTGACCGTGTAGGCTTACGAGTTGAGAGCCTCCAATATGCCCCACATATACGTCTCCACCGTCTCTATTCACATTAAAGGTGGCTACCGCTCCGTTATCCACTGCCAGTATTTCGTTACCGTCGAATCTCAGATTTGCTCCGTCGGTAAGGCCAATTTGGAACGCGTGTTCTGTGCTGCTTACACTGGCGTCTCTAGTGCTAGTGAGGCGAACCATTTCCGCTGTGGCAGTGCCTGTAAACGTGGGGCTGACAATCGGAGGCACGCCCAAAGTCACCCGCTGCGCCGTCGCGTTCGCATCATCTAGTAACGCCCAGCCCGCCGCCGTCACGTTCGCAAACTCAACCCCGTTCGCCGCCGCGTTGACCCGCACCGCGTCCAATGCCCGCCCAGTCAACGACGGCAGGTTTGCGGCCACCAAAGCAGCCGCTGTGTTGCTGGCAAACGTCCCAAACGCTACAAGATCCGGCGCGAATTGCAGCGCCTGCCAGTCGAGAAACGCATCGACGTTTGTATCAAAAGCGGTCTGCGCCTGCCCTTTGTCCGGGATGGTGCCCACAAATTGTCTGATTACTGGCGCGGTCATAGCGTTTCCACTTCAAGTTGTACTTTTGTTATGCCGCGTACGTCTGCGACTGTCTGGCAAGAACTGACAAAACCATATGCTAAAAATTCAGGATTGTCATCAGGTCCGGCAAATACCGCCGCCACCCCGTCCAAATCGTCAATGGTACGCCAGAACGGTGCAGCGGAATAGTCGTTGAGATGCACCCTATACCCAACACGCGATGCCGGTGTGCGGCGCAAAAGAGAAGTAAGCGTGCCCTCGGTTTTCTTGACGGACCGACTCCGCAGACCGCGCGTTGATCCCACCTCAACGGTTCCGTATTCGTCGGCAATCCCCATGGCAATCGTGCTGACAGCTGCCGTTGATCCGGTGTTTGTGATCGTGACTGCCACGGCTGATCCGATTGGAATGTTAAATTCAAAATTGGCATATGTCCGCTCAAGAGATTGTGGCGCAAAAAACCAGCGCCAGAACGAACCTCCATACTGAGTTGCATCTGGCACATCGTAAGTCACGTCTGCCACATCGCCGGTCGTGTTCAGCGTGCCAACGATTGTGATCTGCGTGGCACGCAACCCAAAGAAGGCCATTGCCGACAGCCGTGGCAGGCCTGTCAGCGTAAATGTGATGCTGTCAGCGCGACTCGTGACCGTTTCAATAACGCGGTATTGATCTGCACCGAATTGCAGATCGAACGCGGCGTAACGATTGGCAGGGCCAGCGTCAAACCATTCAGTCGTAGCGGCAAGCCCTGGCTGTTGCGTCGTGCTGGCGGCCGACACTTCAAACAACCGTTCACCCACCCGCCGCACCGTGCCAAGCGTATAGGTGCCAGCCGTCCAAGCCGTTTCCAGCGCGACATTGGTGCTGTCGATATTCGCCTCGGTTACGGCGAACGGTTCAATGATCCGCAGGGTCATAAGGTTTGCTCCAATGTGAAGGCCAGCGTGTCGTCTGCCGCGTCTGCCCCGCGCCCGGTATTGCCCGCCGTGATTTCCGACGATGACACAAGCCGTTCCATGAACAGATTAAGCGACCGCAACTCCGCGCGCAACTGCGCATCCGATTCGCGCGGCGTGTATTCAATGCCGTTCGATGCCCGTGCCGTGCCGCGCATAAAATCAACGCCAGTTGCAAAGCGGTCCTCGTTAACGGTTATGATAGCCGCAGCAAGAACCTCAACCGCATCTGTCAGCCCAGCAAATGCCGGGGAAAGCATAATCAGCCCTGCCGCCAAGTCGCTGTTGCCTGCAATTTGCGCGCTGTCGACAAGATCACGAAACGCTGCCCGGTCCTGTGGAATTGCGCTTACTCCCAATGCGGCCAAAGAAGCCGCAAGCCGTGACGTTGCATCAGCCCGCTTTTCCTCGCCGCTATAGAACGCGTCATAATAAGCCGCCGTTGATGCCGCGAAATTATCCAGCGAACCAAACAGGCTTGCGAAGGTATCCGCCGCTGCTGCCCCTGCCAATGAAACGTCATATGCTGAAAAGCCCAGACTTTGGAACACGTCATTCACAACGCTAAGCGATTGCGCCAGACGCGATATAGCCGCCATTGCGCCCTCGCCGTCCTTTTGCAACGCCTGCAATCCGGGGATCATGCCCGCAAAGGCATCGCCCAGCCCTACAAACGCGTCCATCACGGCCTTTTGCGCCGCCTCATCGGACAAGCCCTTAGTCGACACATTGATCGTATGAGCAAAGTCGTCAAAGGTAGATCCGGCAATGCCCAGCAAAGCCGCCGCGTCAACGATGCCGCCCTGAATTTCGCCCACGGCTTTGATCAGCGGGTTTGCGATTTCATCGCTGGCGTTTTGGAAACTGGTTCGCACCTTTTTCGACAAGCCCCAAAACCGCTTGGTTTCAATTGTGCGGAACGTCTGCACCAACGTATCCATGCCATCGACGGTCACGCGCAAGCCCGCGTCAAGTTCCTTGGTTTTCTTTTTGAAAAAGCTGAACACCGCAGCAACCGCAAGCAATGGCGCTGCAATAGCCCCAATCGCCGTGGATATGCCCGCCAAGCCGCCAACCGACAGCCCGCCCGATACAGCGCCCGTAAGCCCGCCCAAGCCCCCGTAAACGCTTGTCATGAACCCTGCGCCAAAGCTTGAACCGATGGTGCCCAGAACGCCGCCAATGCTTCCCAAGCTGCCAAGGATGCCACCTGCCCCACCCGTTGCTGCCGAAGCCGCGCCAGCAACGCCAGTTGCCCCGCCTCCGATGCCCAGCGAGATCATGATCTTGTTTTTGACGGCCATGGCGATCATCTGCGAAAGCATTTGCTTGAAGCTGTCCAAGATAGATTTAACAAAGCCGCCAAAGTCTTTCAAACCGCCCGCGATAAAGTCGCCAAATGCGTTGGAAACGCCGTCAATCGCGCTAATCATTGGGCGGTCAAGTTCGTCCTGAAGTTTTTGGGCGGCCACGGCGGCCTGCTCCATTGCCTTTGCTGATTCGTTGGTCGCTTTGCTTGCCTTACCCGCTGCGCCACCAGCGGCTGCTGTTGAAGCTGTCAGCGCCTTGGTCAGCTTTCCATTGATCTCTTGCGCGCTGCTGTTTCGATTAACGGCATCCGTATAATTCTGCAATTCAGCCGCAGCAGCAGCACGCACAGCGCCTTCGCCAGACCCGAACGATGCCGCCAATTCGGCACGTTTGGTAGCGATTAGCCCCTCGGTGCGTGCTTGAATAAGGCTATTGCCCTTTGCTAACGCAGCGTTTTGAACCTCTAAGCCAAGAGCGGAAACGTTCAGATTTGCAGTCGCGCCCATTACAGCAGAAATTGCATTTGCAGCAGCCGCAAGGTTTCCCGCAAGCCGCGCCGCTTCATTTGCCGCGCTGCCGATATTGCCCGAAGCGCCGGATGCCGAGTTTTGCAGGTCAAAACCCGCCTGTGCAGCAGCCATTATTTCAAGTTTTAGGGTTTCTGAAACTTCCAGAGATTGCAATTGCGCATCAAGCACGGCCAACTCTGCGCGCTGCCTAGCCTCTGCTACCTGTACGCTGTCAGTTCCATAAGCCAATTCCAAACGCGCTATTTCATTTTGCTGTTGAAGGTTTGCCAGTATCTCTTGACCTGTTGCAAGCGCGGCGTTGCTTTCATTGCGAGACAGCGCCGCAAGTTCATATTGCTTTTTAGCTTCGTCTGTCACGCCGCCCGCTGCCACAAGTATGCCGTCAAGAAACTCCTTGATTTCAGCGCTGGCTTCCGCAGATGATTGGGTGCTTTGGTTAAACAATGCCGCGCTGCCAGCCGCATCAGCATATCCTTTAGCTGTGGCTTCCGCGTCCAGCCGAACGCCGGTTGAGGATGGCCGAACGCTCAATAGCGCAATGCCCAATGCGGTCGCTGCACCAACGGCCAGCCCGATAGGTCCGCCCAAGAACGCCAAAGCGCCCCGCAGGACACCGGCTGCAATAGTTGTGAGGGTCATTGCGCCAGACATCAGCGAAAGTCCTGTGATAGCTGCGTATGACGCTGACACCATTGCCGGAATTTGTGTTGCGGCAAGGCTTGCAATTACCATCAAAACGGTATCCAAGTTTTGCCCAACAGTCACAGCAACCGACGCGAACGCCTCCATTGCAGGAACCAATACCGAAAGAAGCGCATTGCCAAATCCTAGAGCAATATCACTGGCCGCCGCTGTCAGCTTGTTTAGCCGCTGGTCTAGGCTGTCTGACATCTTTTGATAAGCCGCGTCTGTAGCGCCCGCTTTGATGCCCATGTCCTCCATGATTTCTGCATATTGGCCACCAGCTTCGCCAGCAAACAAAAGCGCAGCCTTCAAAGCCTCAACCGAACCAAATAGCTGCGCCATTTGTTCAACGTTGCCGCCTGTTTTCTCTGCTACCTCAGCCAAGAAACCGCCAAGCCCTTTGGCTTGCAGACCCGCTGCTGTGAAATTGATCCCCAGCGATTCCGCCAATTTGCTGGCTTCTGCTGTCGGCTTCACAATACCCACAAGAGCGGCGTTGAGGCTCGTGACCGCTGCCGATGTGCTAAGGTTGTTTTTTGTCAAAGCCGATGTTGCAGCCACAACCTCATCAAAACTAATTCCAAGCGCTTTTGCTGTTGGAATAACCCCGCCAAGATTAGCAGACAATTCTGCCACGGTTGTAACGCCCGCCTTCATGCCAACAAATAGCGCGTCAGATACTTCTGTGGCGCTGATTGCGTCCTTGCCATAGCTGTTAATCACGCCGGACAAAATGCCCACGGCAGTTGTCACATCTGTCGCGCCGCCGATTGCAAGGCGGTTTGCCGCATCCAAGGTTGTGTTAGCCTCCGCAATGCTTCCAGCGCCCGCACTGATTGCCTGATAAAACGCTTGGACCTGTGAAGTCGCATCGGTGCCGTAGGCCTTGCCAAGATCACGCGCAGCCGCCGATAGCTGCTCAATTTCTTGCGGGGTTCCGGCAATCAATGTGCTTGTTTCAGCAAGTGCTACGTTGAATGCCCGCGCTTGCGTTAAGGACGCCCCGATAGCTTGAAACGAAACAAAGGCAGCGCCCATTGCCCCAAGCGCCTTTGCAGCGGAAATAGCGGCCCCGCGCATTGTGCCAAAAGCGCGACCAGTCTTATCAACAGCCTTCTCCGCACCCCCTGCCGCTTTGGTAACATCGCCTAGAGCCGCCTGACCTTTTTTAAGATCAGACGAATCCATTTTGGCGACAAGGGATGCAAAATCAGCCATTCATTTCGTCCTTCATTTCGCGCTCAATCGGCGGTATCGAAAATGGGCTTGCGCCCTCTTGCAGCCCGGTCGCATAGGCTTGTGACATGCGCCGCAATAAACTGGCTTCCCAACCGTCAACATCGCCAACGGTCATGCTGATGTAAGCCTGCAAATCAACCCAATCCAAAGCCATTGCCCCGCCCATTGGCGCGGATTTAACAGGCCCGGCTTCCATCAGCATGTGCAAAAGATATGCACCCGCTTCAACGTCCATGAATGGCGGGGCAACCCCCGCGCCAACGTATTGTTCGGCGCGGGTTTCGGCCTTGCGGCCCTTGTCGTTTTCGCCGTGGTCAATTGTAGAGTTTAACCAACCGGCTTGCTTCGCGGCAACGATTAGCCGCGCTTGCCGTTTCCCAAGCGATTCGCCTGTTTACCTGCAAACTCGCCAACCTGCTTTGCAAACGGGTTGTTTGTCATTTCAAAAACGGGCGAGCCGTCCTTGTCCAGCACGTTGTCGCCTTTGTCGTCTGTCTTGATGCCCATTTCAGGGAATGACAAGTCAAGGAACCATTCGGCATCTTCGGCGGTTGCAGGCCGATCCCCGCGCGATACGTTTTCAAATCCAACGATGAATGGCGCGGCGCTTTCACAAAGCTGGTTGTGGACGTCCTCCATCACGCGGGCTTCTTCGTCTTTATCCTTGCCCTTGCGAGACATGGCCGCGCGCTGCTTGTCGCGCATGCGGCCTTGCATGGTCTTGGACGCTGTGCCGCGGACAATGACGCGGCAAGGCTTATCGCCGTCCATCATTGGCTCGCTGGTCCACTGATCAAGGATCTGCATAGGCGAGCCGATTTCAGCCTGTGCGCGGCTGTCGAATTTAGAAAAGTCCATTTGATAATCCTTTGAGTTCTTGAGGTTCAAAGCGGGGGGCGGTAGAACCACCTCCACCCCCCGCCCTATTCAACGTGCCTATTTTACGGGCGCGCTAAATTCTTATGACGGCTGAACATCGTCCACAGTTGGGGCGTTCTGCCGGAAACCTACCGTGAAGCCCTTGAAGGTGGAATTGTCTTTGGGGTTTGGCACAAAGCTGTGCAGGATGCCTTGGGCGTATTGCACAACGTCACCCGTCACGGGGGCGTTATCAGTGCCGGTGCCGGTTACGATCTTAAGCGCACCAACGCCCCCTTGGCTATTTGCCGCCAATTTAATCGCGGCTTGGCCCGCATCAGCAGGCACGTCGCGGAATGTTGCGGTTGTATCCACACCCTGCGCAGCGCCTTTGACCGCGCTGGTGAAGCCGGTTTGCAGGTCGGGAACGTCAATCATCGAGTGACTGACGCCGAGTTGTGGCAGGGTTTGCCCGCCCTTGGCCAGAACCCAAGTCAAGGCTTCAAACCCGGCCTTGTTATTCGTGGCGGGTGCTGCGGTGGAGTGGTAGATGGTATCGCCGATATGGTTAGCCGTCATTTGCTTGATCCTTTCAAGCGTTTAGACCCCTCACGAGGGGCTGTTTTGTTTCGAGTTGAGGGGTCGTTACTTGGCGCGGGTCCAGCCTTGGGCAATCCACTGCGCAATTTCTGTTTCAAACGGGCGGGCAGTTGCGCCAATATCGCCGTTTGATTTGTTGGTGTTGATCAGCAAGATCCGGCGCGGGGTCGCGTCCGGCTTTACGCTGTCGTTTGGTACCCGATGAATATCGCGGTTTCCCATCTCTGCCCTTCCTGGCGACCGGGCTTAACCGAATGGCCATTGATTGTTACGGTTGTAGTATTTGCGGTCAGTCGTGACGCGCGGGGGAAATATCCCGCGATAATTCCCGCCTTTGATTTCGTGACTGCCTCATAAACGCCAAGCGGTGAAACCAGCGTAATGACCAAAAACCCTTGCCGCCGCATAACGTCGCTGGAAAGATCAGCCGGCGCGTTGTCGTTTGGCAGGTGGAAAACTCTGACATGTTCCGCTGTGGGGATTGCCCCACCCTTTTGGGGCCATTGCACGGCATAGCCTAGCGCGGTTGCCATAACCTCGGCGCGGGCCATTAGGGCGCTATGAATGTCTGATTCTGGCGTCATGTGAAACTCAATTCTATGCCGATTTGCGCAACGATGCTTTGAAACTCTTGCACGGTTAAGGCGACCATTCCGTTAGGGGCTTGGCTTGAATGGCCGTTTACGACCTTCGGCCCGTCAGGATATCCGCCCTCTTCTAGCGGCACGGCATATGGCAAGTTGTTGGCAAAGTAGACTATATCGCCTGCGTTTACGCCCAGCGCAATCGCCGCGCCTTTTGCAATCGTCGCCGTGCCCGTCTTGTCATCAAGTTCTAATGTGCCATCTGGCGCGGATCCGATTGCAAGCTGCCAATTGCCGCGAAACCGCCCCGTGTCCACTGGGCTTTTGATGATGATGCGGCTGAATATCTGCAAAGCGATTTGACGGGTTGCCAGATCCAGCTTGTCAGCCGTTTTCTTTTCCCACTTTTTGACTTCATCCGCAAACCCGGCCATTATCGCCGCCCTACCGCGTCATAAAGCGCGGTTTCCCCGCCCGATGCCACCCGGCCCAGCTTGGCGATTGTTAGCGTGCCACGGTCGCAAATGATGATATCCTCCAGCGTGATCTCAATCCCGATTGGCTCAATAATCACTTGGAAGTCGCCCGCCAAGATGTTGGTTCCGTCAACGCGGCGCTCGGCAATCTCAAACACGGCCATCCTTGCGGGAACGGCGGCGGGCTGTGTGCCTGCCGTGCCGCCTGTCGGGTCACTAGGCCCGCCACCCGTGCCTGTAGGCGTCGGCTGC
>Ga0222688_1000220_pt1 | contig 15573 bp, 7 predicted proteins | sample AntAcemetage1165_FD_181151 | JGI IMG/M metagenome (GOLD analysis project Ga0222688, IMG submission 181151) | Saline water microbial communities from Ace Lake, Antarctica - #1165 | ecosystem: Environmental > Aquatic > Non-marine Saline and Alkaline > Saline | place: Antarctica: Ace Lake... | reverse complement strand
CATATCATCAACGACTTTCAGACCACCGACAACATACGCGTGTTGGTAATGCAGCCACAAGCAACGGCACACGGGATTACCCTAACAGCCGCTGACACGGTTGTGTTCTTTGGGCCGTTGATGAGTGTGGAACAATACATCCAGTGTATTGCGCGAGCTGACCGCAAGGGGCAAAACTCAGACAAAGTTACTGTTATTCACATTGAGTCCAGCCCCATCGAGAAGAAGTTGTACAGGGCGATGAGCAGCAAAGTGGATGACAACTCGTTGCTCGTAAGTCTGTTCGACAGTGAAATAAAAAATATTTAAGAAAGGAGTTGCACGACCAAAGAATCCATGTATGATGTCAAACCTTAGACAGTTAAAAAGGAGAAGCAAATGACCGAAGAAGAATTACCGCCCACTATCCCCATGGATAAGTTGGTGCGGGTTTACCGCAAAATGCGCGACCAAATGCAACAGTTGACACGCGAGTACGAGAAAGAGGCAGCCGAGATAGAAGCAAAGCTGGCGCTTGTTAAGAACGCACTCAAAGACCAAATGTTAGCGCTTGGTAGCACATCAGTCCGAACCGGTAATGGGACAGTAGTGTTGGGCAAACTAACCCGATACAACACCCAAGACTGGGATTCATTTAAAGAGTTCGTTAAGGAACATGACGCAGTTGACTTGTTAGAGAAGCGCATAGCGCAGACCAACATGGCAACGTTCCTTGAAGACAACCCCGGCGTCGTACCACCCGGACTGGGATGGAATACTGAGTATTCTATTTCTGTTCGTAAACCAACCAAGTAAGGAGAGATCTAAATGAGTAACGTAGCATTATTTAATCCCGCGCAAGCACCCGCTTTCGCAAAGAACCGTGGCGAACTTTCTGCGCTCGCTAAATCCCTAGCCGGGGGCGCAGGCGGCAACAGTTTTGGTAAACGCATCTCCATCAAAGGCGGTGTGTTTCGCTTGCTGGCTTCCGGCAAAGAAATTGCCGCTATCGAAGAGCGGCACTTAGATGTAGTAGTTGTCAACGCCGCCCCTAAAGTCAGCCGTGTGTTCTATGCAAAGAAGTACGACGCCGCAACTGTTTCTGCTCCTGACTGCTGGTCGCCTGATGGTGAGAAGCCTGCGGCGGAGGCGGAGAACAAGCAAGCATCGCGTTGCTCCGAGTGTTCACAGAACATTGCGGGTTCAGGCCAGAACAACAGCCGCGCTTGCCGCTACCAACAACGTATTGCTGTAGTCTTGGCGAACGATATGGGGGGCGATGTGTTGCAGTTGACGCTACCCGCTACATCTGTTTTCGGCAAAGAGGACGGCGACAAGCGCGGCTTGCAAGCATACGCTCGTTGGTTGATGGCGCAGAACATTGACCCCGCTGAAGTCATAACGCGTATGAAGTTCGACACGAAGTCAGAGAGCCCTAAGCTACACTTCATGCCTACCCGTTGGTTGACTGATGACGAGCATGCCGGAGTTGTAGATCAGGGTAAGTCCGATGCCGCAATTAAGGCAATCACTATGACTGTCTCTAAGCAAGACGGGGTATCATCAGCCCCATTGTCTTTGGAAGGCAAGCGCCCCGCCGCAGCAGTGGCGAAAGAAGCGCAAGCCCCCAAGGCAGAGAAAGCAGCGCCAGTTGAAGAGGAAGACGAGCCAGTAGTACGCAAGGAAGAGAAGAAGGCAAGCTCAGTGCCTGCGTCTAAGGCATCTCTGGCGGACATGGTTGACGACTGGGACGACGAGTAAGGAGAACGGGGGCTTCGGCCCCCTTAAAAACAATGGCCTACTCAAAACAAACTATCGAGGCTGTGAGCAAAGCACCCAAGACATTGGGCAATCAACTCGGACGATGGGCAATACACCTAGAGTTCCCCGTTACCAAAGTAGCAGAGCTGACCGGCGCGACTCGGCAATCTGTTTACAACTGGTTTAACGGCGGGGAGGTCTTCGTTGCCTACCGTCCGGTTGTGAAGGCTCTCATCAGCATTTTTCAAACATGTACAACAGCCGAAGAGGCGTGGAGAAAAGCATGCAAAGTATTGACCCAAAAAACCTGAGCGACCAAGAGTTGGTCCACTACGCCGACATCCTCGGCTACGAAACCCTGAGCGCTGAGTGGGTGGAGGAGCTAGCCAAGCGTTTGGAGTACCGCATCCAAGAAGCCGAAGAGCCCGAAGCCAAATAACCTGAAGGATAGCCATGACACCGCTTGAGTTTTTAGCGGAGGTTCTGCCGTCCCCGGGTGAGGGGTACTACTGTGTAGCGGAACTGACGAAGAAAAAAGAACATAGATATATAAAAGATATAGGAGAGGCACAAGAATACATAGACAGGTGGTTAGCAAACGAGTGTGACATTTTCTTTGGGCTGGCTACTTTTAAAGAAGCTGGCACGCGAGAGGCAGTCAACGCCGACAAGATCAAGGCGCTGTTCATCGACATGGATGGCTACGCCTCAAAGAAAGCGGCGGCGCTTGCGCTTGATGGGTTTTTAAAGAAGACAGGACTAGATGAGTTTGGCGCTCCTTGGGTTGTGGCATCAGGCGGCGGTATTCACTGCTACTGGCTGCTGACTGAAGAACTGCCTATCGCTACTTGGAAACCTGTTGCGGAGAATCTAAAGCGTCTCTGTAAGCAAGAGGGAATGTCTATCGACATGACGGTAACGGCAGATGCCGCTCGCGTGTTACGCATACCCGGCACAAAAAACTTCAAGAAGAAGTACGGCACCCCACGACAGGTCAAGCTGATGTCAACGGGCGGCAGGGTTGTTTTTGCGGACATGGCTGGTCGTATTGAGTCTCAACTGCGGGAAGAGTTTAAGCCGCGCCCCGTCTTCATGGCGGAGCTGTCCGGACAACGTCCCCGGCGAGACCCCAACGCTACACAGGTCAAGCTACTACAGAACGCTGAGACTAGCTTCGAGCAGATCTGGGACAGGACTGAGGCGGGTACTGGCTGTGCGCAGATCAAGGCGTATGTAGAGAATCCGCAGGAAGACGGACTTGAGCCAATCTGGCGTGGACTTTTGTCTTGGACAAAGGTGTGTGAGGACGGCCCGGCTTACGCCGAGTGGCTGACGGATATGCACCCCTACGACCGGGATCGGATGCACCAGAAGATCATCGAGATCAAAGGTCCGTACCCGTGTACCAAGATGGACAGCGAGAACCCCGGCGTGTGTGCGTCCTGTCCTAACTGGGGCAAGGTCACCAACCCTCTGATTCTGGGGCGAAAGATCAGGACAGATAACACTGAGAAACAAGTTGTCCTAAACCATACCCTACCCCCATCCGAGCCCGAGCCCGACGCTGAGTACGACGAGATGGACGCGCTTGAGGAAGAAGCCATTGTGCCTGTTGCGTACCAGCAGGTAGTAACGCGTCCCCCACCACCACGAGGTTTTAGCTACGGGGCTACTGGCGGTGTGTACAAGGACGTAGAGACAACGGACGCCAACGGCAACAAGACGACTAAGCAAGCGCAGGTTTTGGCGTACGACCTGTTTGCCGTAGACATTCTGAAACAAGATGGGGAGCACATCGTTCACTTAGCTGCGAACCGTCCCGACGGCGCGGTAACGGTCATCGTGCCGCAAAAAGCCGTGGTCAGTAAAGACGAAACCGTCAAGACGCTAGCGGCGCAAAACATCATTGCGTCCTACGGCAAAGGCAACGACAACAATTTGTTCGACTATGTTAGGGCGTGCGTCGAGGAGGCGTCAATGACTAAGAAAGCTATAACAGTACCAACCCAGTTGGGGTGGCAGGAAGACGGCTCGTTCGTGTACAACAACCGTGTGTTCGGCAAAGACGGCAGTGAGACTACTGTGCCCATGCCCGAGCTACGGAATATAAACCGCAACACGAACAGCGCGGGGACTTTAGCGAACTGGCGTAAGCCTTGGGACTTGCTGGCGCAGAGAAAGATGAACACCATGCTCGCGCTGGCTATGGACTCGTTTGGTTGTGCGCTGTTTAAGTTTACGGACTACGCGGGCTTTGTGTGGCACATCGGCTCGACTGAGTCCGGTACTGGTAAGTCGTTGACGCTAGAGCTAAAGGCAGGCGTGTGGGGGCATATAAACAAATACCGCACCAGCAAGGGCACATCCCCCGTAGCCATGCAGAACCGCGCAGGTCTTCTAAACAGTATGCCGTTGCTAATTGATGAGATAACTAGCAAGAGCCGCAAGGACATGGAGTGGGCACCTGAGTTTGTGTTTGACCTAGCCGAGGGGCAGGGCAAGGACCGTATGGAGTCTGGCGCAAACAAGGAGCGTATGAACAACAGCTTCTGGGCGTTGACTTGTACCATGACCTCGAACGTACACTTGACCGACTACATGTCAGGAGCGCGTAAGCACAGCTCGAACGGTGAGCTTCTCCGTATGCTGGAGTGGACGCCCAATGTCGCAATTGAGTGGGCAGAAGGCGACCGCCCCGTCCTCAAGAACATCAAGGGTAACTACGGTGTTGCAGGTGAGGCGTGGGTTCGTTGGTTGGTAACTCATCAGGCAGAAGCACAATCAGTTATGGCTAAAGTCCACGAGCGGCTGAAAGAGGTAATGAATTTTGTGGACGACGAGCGGTACTGGCATGCGGCGTGTACGACTACTGTTGCCGCCGCGATTCTGACTGGGCCTAAGCATGCCAACATCCTGAACACTCCGGTCAAAGGAATCGTTGACGCGCTACATGAGCTGGTTAACAAGGCACGGGGGTCTCTGCGCAAGAACGTGCGTACTGCCGAGGACGTGTTGAACGCCTACACCCGAGAGTACTACGGTAACTTTATCGTCATCCGCAAGGGTACCGACAGAAGAATTCTGGCAGGCTGGGGTAGCGGTGAGACAGTTGACGCCTCCATAACTAAGTCCAAGGTGCTGGGGCGTGTCGAGCAGGAGGTCTTAGCGGACGGCTATGTCGAATACTTCTTGGAGGAGCAGCTACTGAAACAACACTGCGTGTCCATGAGTTTTGGCTACGCCGACTTCAAGGCGCAACTCGAAGCGATGTGGCCCGGCAACGTGCATTACACCAAGAAAGATATGCTGAGCCGGACGAACGGCCCCGGCATGCGCGTCAACGTCATGCACATAACCCGCCGCAAGGAAGAACTAGATGAAGATTCTGTATCCGTGGGCGACCTTGAGGAAGAGTGAGGCGTTCTTCGTGCCCGGGCTCAACGTAGAAAAGATCAGGGAGCACGGGCTGATGTCCGCGCTCCCCTTTCGGTACCCAGTCAAAGCCACCATCGGCATCAAGGACGGCAAGCTGGGGGTTTTGTTTAGTCGAGTTCGATGATGCGCCGCGACATGCGAATCTCAAGGCGTTTAATTTCCTGAACCCTGTCACGCTTTTGATCGGGGGTCAGGGTCTTAGATGCCGCAATACCGCGTTTAAGTTTAGCCAACTCGCCCATCTCTTGACGGAAAGAACCGCCAAAGGAGTTAAGCGCAATTTCCGTAGAGTACTTCTGAGCAAACGCTTTGGCATCGGCTCCCCGGCCTTCGGCAATCATCGTGTTGTACGTACGTTTGGCCTGTTGGAACTCCTCGAGCCTATCGTACGCAGCATTGACCACACCCCGTCCATCAGCAGGTTGAAACAGAGTGCCGATAACTGGGTACTCGTTGATGAGTTTAGTTGGGCGCTCTGCCTGATCTGTCAACGGACGGATGGCTACGTTAGGTATCTGCAGTAGGGTAATCCCTAATGACCCTGTGTAGCCCCGGATAAGATGTTCAACCTGCATTGGAGAGACGGTGCTAAATGTAGCGGCGCTCAACATCTTTGCCAGTTCGGTGGTGTTGGGGCTGTAGCGCTCGCTTTTGGTAAGTCCCTGCATGCGATTAGACTCGACAGGGGAGCCGGTAAAGAACGAGTAGTTTGTCGCCACCTCAACAATAGGCTTCATGCCTTGTGGCATGCCGACAGGCACTGTCTGGTAAGCCAAAGCACCAAACGCCTTCATGGCTTCCCCGGCTTTCTGGTCGCCAAACGCCACGTTGAATACCATTTCTGGGATTGACTTAAACGCGTAGCCCAATTCAAATGGGATTGGCACACGCAGACTTGCCTCCACACCGGGCAGTGGGATGAACCAGTTGAGCGCGCGCTGTTCTGGCGTTGCGTTCTTGTAAGACTCGTCGTCCTGCATCAGGGCCGCGTAGGCCATAGTGCCTGCCGCCATCATAAAACCACGCTTGAGCATTAATGCTTGGACGTTCATTTCCTTCTGGAACAGTGACACCCCTTTACCGGCTCTCCACAACACATCCAAACCCTGTATCTGAGCGTTAAAGAACGGCACCATCATGGACATGAACTGCATGCTGGGAGACACACCGCGACGGCTAAAGTTCATAGACTCCAGCGAACCAAGCAACGCCTGCATGTGGGTCATGCCCTTTTCGCGGTACATGTTGTACAGAACAGCGCGGGTTGATGAGTCGCCTTGAATAGCAAACCCTTCAGCCTTAGCAACGAGTTTCTGCCAGCCAGCCTTACCCCCAACGGTATCGCGCAAGATGCGCGTGATGTCTTGCTTGTCGCCAGTAAACACGTTACTACTGATAGCGCCTGCTTGTTGCAGGATACTTTGCGTTTCGCTCTTGCCGCCTACCATCTTAGTCAGCTCTTTAAAGGAACTAGCTATTGGGGTAAAGTTACCGCCGGTAACCATCCACGCGTTGAGCGGGTCACGAATGGCTTGACGCAGCGCGTAGGTAGGCATTATTGTCACTGTCTTACGCAACAAGTTAGCAGGGTAGCTCATCAAACGAACAACCGCTGGGATAGTGGTCTTTATGCCCTCCAAGCCTTTAACCAGCAGATCGGCTGGAACCCCATACGCGTCATCAATAACGGCGTGCTTCATTTCGCCGCCTTCACGGAACCGTACGATATTGGTGCCCGCAGGGCCTGATCCTTTGCGGATTTCAGCGCTACCCATTTTCTGCAGAACGTACGCCACGTCTTTTGTCTGGATATTGCGCATGCCCATATCAAGAATCATGCGGGTGTTCTGCAACGCGCTCTCAAAGAACGGCAGGATAGAGTCCTCGCCACCAATTAACTCTTTGAGGTACGGCTGGTTCTTAAGATTGCCGATCTTAACAATTTTCTCACGGTCAATCATCAGCTCTACTTCTTCTCCGTTTTTACGGTAGAACGGGACGTAATCTAGCGCTGACAATCTAACAGCCTCATCACTAGACATTGCGCCTGAGTCAGACAGGAGCGTAAGCAAGTCTTTGTTGTACTGGCGGTATTGTTTACGAGCAGACTCAAAAGCGTCTTTAATTTTTGGGTTGTTTTGCACGTCCTTGTTAACCGCGTCCCAGTCAGCCTTGGCTTGCTTGGCGTCTTTAAAGTTCAACTTGTCCCAGCCGATTTGCCCCTGACCTGCGCGAAGACCTGCCATCCATGTAGTAAACATTTCTTCAGCGGCTTGTTCATTACCAATACCCGCGTCACGCAAAGTCTCCGCAATACGGGCAATGTTGTCGCCTTCAACAGCCTCAAACGTGTGGGTGCCATCGGCGGCCTTAACGCGTCGTACAACACCATTAGAAGCAGCTTGCGCTACGTATTGGTTGACCTGTTCGCCAAAGCGCATGTAGTAGAGCGTCTGGAACAGTTGCATGTCGGGGATAACTCCGCGCTCTACACCCTTGCGCAACAGATCCTCGATAGGCGCAAAGCGATCCAGTAACTGAGTGCGCCAAGCAAGCGCCCTATTTGTTTTACTGCTTTCTGGAGCGGCTGCGGCGGGGCTAAACAGCGACGCCATAAACCCGGAAGTCCGCGCAACCTGTCGACCAGCGGCGGCTTGCGCTTCTTTAGAGATACCAGCGGCAAACTTTGGCTCGGTGTTAGGGAAAACCCCACGTAGCACAGACGCGACGTTGTCGATCTGTCTGCCTTCAGTCATCGGCATTGCTTTTTCAAACAGGTTCAGGATGTTCTGTGTAGCTTGCTCGTTAAAGTCAACGCCTTCCTTCAGCCCCAAGAACGCCAGCACCTTGTTAATAAAGCGGGTAACCATGTTACCCCCGCCCGTCCACTTAACATTTGCCAACTTGTTCTGCAGCACACGGTTGGACAGCATCTCAGAGGCAAATTCAGCAATGTTAGTTATGCCGTACTCACGCGCAAGATTGGTGTTCTTTTTAACCGCCGCAAACATAGACTCCAGCTCAACACGCGCCGCTTTCTGAGCGTCGGTCAAGGTGTCTATTGGCGCTTTTAACAATCGCAGCGTAACAGCGTGGATCATCTCGTGCAAGATGACTTCTTCGCTCACTGCCTCTTCGTCAAACTGCATTACCGCTTTATTGGACTCGTAGCTACCCGCCGCACGTTTGCCGTCCACGTACAGGTCTGAGACCATTTCAACTTTAACGTTCCCTAGCAGCGTAGCCAGAAGTCCGGACAGCTTACGCACAAAAGGCGTAGCCCCGCTCTCGGCCAGTAACTCCGCAGCCTTTACAGCATCGCCTGAACGAAGCGCTTTGATGACGTTAACCTTTACAGGCGTGAATGATGGTGCATCGTATGCCTGAGAGTTTTCCCGTAGATAGTTGTCTTCTGCAGAGTCAACGTCTTCGTCTATAACGTCGGCAATATTCTTCCTACCCTTCGTTACTTTCTGCAGGTCTGCTGCCAACGCTTCGGCCTCTGTCGCATCCTGCCTCGCTAGCTCAGCACGGAGTTTTTGACGCCATTTTGAATTAGATGTGTCAATGCCAAACGTTTCTTCTGCAATACGCTTATCTTCAGCAATCTGTTCTTTAGTGCCGCGTGTACGAGTTATAGTACGTTTAGCCGTGTCAAGCGTTTTCAAATCGGCCTTCATTTGGCGGCGATTTAATTCCGCAGTTTGTCCTTCCGGTGACAACTTGCCGAACTCTTCAATAGACATGTCGGCAGGCGCAGCCATCTCAGCGCTTGTAATAGGCACATTGCGCTGCTTAATACCTCGTGCTTCCGATAAGCGCTGACTTGTTCCCGTACGCCCCAACCCCGCCTTACTCTCCTCAGTGCCCCCGCGCAGGGACGCCGGAGCAGCCGACTGCGTCCGAGTAACAGGTCCAATAGCCCGTTTGCCTTTTGCGGCTTTGCGCTCTTCCAACACATCGTCTACAGAATTCAGTATTTTTTGCAAGCGCGCTACGTCGTTACTTTTTGCTTGCTCGGCGGCGTCTGCGTAGGCGTTTTTTTGTTTTTTGCTACTGCCCTCGTAGCGGCGCTCTAACATCCGCTGTTCGAGTTCGCGTTTGTCTTTAGTGGCGGCTTCTTTCTCTAGGCGCTGTTCATTTTCAACTTTTGCAGCGCGGGCACGTTGAGCGGCGGCAGCGGCAGATAGTTGCTTAAGCTCCGCTGGTGCGACTGCACCAAGTTTAGCCTTTGCTTTACTGAACTCTTTCTCGTACTGCTTTAAAATCTTGTACTCAAACTGCACAAACAAGTCGCGGTGCGCCTCCGCAATAATAGCACTTGAAGCTACGTTTTCATCGGCTTGCGCCCGCAGCTTTGCCACGTCTGAAAACTGCTTGTCAATTTTTTTCTGCACATCATCAAACGCCTGCAATTCCGCTTTAGTAATGCCCATCATCACTGAGGACTCAGCTAGCGTTTTTCGGGCTTCTTTGAGTCTATCGGCTGCAGCCTGTGTTTGCGTAACTAAAACATCTACCTGAGCAGAAAAGGCCTTCTTAGCTTCTATCATCTCCGCAGCCAAACGCACTCTGGTCATTTTAAGCGTTTCTTGTAGGTCCGCACGCTGCGCGTCTAGCATGCTTGCGCGCCTGTTAAACAATGCTGTGGCAGATGCTTTTTCGTTTGTAAATACAGGATCGGCAAAAGCAGTAGCGTCAGTTTTTGCAAAAGAGGCGAAGAAATTGGCTGCCCCCTGCTTAACGCGCTTTTGCTGTTCCTCTAGTGCTGCAAGCTGCTTTTCAATCCCCGCCGAAGCGGCGGCTTTTTTCTGTTTGAGCAGTGCGTTTTGCTTGTCGATACCCGCTACCATCGCGTTGTACTGCTCGATTACGGGAGCAGTCTCTTCTGGTTTTGTCAGCGTAAACATGTCTGCCGTAATAGGTTTAAGGGCCGCGCCGTTCATCCAGCCTAGATCAGCAATACGGCTTCGGATCGTGTCAATTTGCTTTTGCAGTTCTACTTGCTTTTTTAAGTACCGCGTGCCCGCATCCTGCGCAATGCCTATAAGACGTACGCGCTGCGCAATTTTATCTATCTCAACTTGCGCCGCTTTGGCTATCGCTACCGCCTTATCTCGGGCTTTCTTAGCTACCGGAGCAGCCGCAAACGCCTTGTAGTCTTTGCGGATAACGCCCAGCTCTCTGTCGTCACGACGACGGTCTGCGGATGTGTCATTAAATAAACCGAGCTGCCCCGCTTCGCGCTGCTCAACTGCAGTAGGAGCTTTAGCGGCAATGATGTCTTTGATTGAACGCAAGTCCGACATGCGCGGTTGACGGCCAGCCAGCATATCATCTACAACACCTTCGACCGCATCAAGCAAATTGCGTGAAGCCTTACCCCCGTCCATGATGTCGGCAGCTTCGTTCAGCACGTCCCGCGCTCTTGGGCGCATTGCTGCCGGTATCTCGGCCATCTTGTTGCGCACAAACTCCGTACGACGAGCAAGCTCGCCTTTTAGTGTGGTGGCTGTTTCACCGCGCTCTTCGGCTACGCGGGTAGCTTCTTGCCCAGCAAACTGCGTGCGTATTACAGGCTTCTCTACACGGGCCTGTCGTTTACCGATTAGTGCGTCGCGGATTTGCGGCAGCACGTTTAAGCCCTCGGCAATAACTTCCTGCGCTGCACGCGGCGCACCAAACGGACGCTCCTCTAATGGGCGAGAGTCACGAGTCTCAAGGACAGCAGGGGATACAATCTGAGCGCCGCGCATCTGCGCGGGGGCAACAATACGGGTTTCTTTGTATGCGTCGCTTCGGTCCGCCGTTGAGCGCGTTGTAATTTCATCCAGCGCCGCAGTCATCGCGGTTTCCATGTCAGAGGCGGCTTTTAAGGCTTCGTCGCGTGTCAGTGCAGGACGACCTTCGGCGCGTCGGTGGATTGCTGCCTCTTGTAGTGCAGCCTGAATGTACTTAGCGCGGGCTTCCTGCGCCTGCTTATTAAGCCCCTCTATACTGGACGACGCAAACTTAACATCACGACCGCCAAAAAATATACCGCTGCGGATGTCTGTCATTACCCCAAGGAAATTATTTAAGGCCTCGTCTTGTGCGGCGCGGGCATCAAACGCTAGCTTTAGGTAGCCGTCGGAATTAGTTCGGATGTTGTTGATCTGGTCGCGGGTCTCCTGCGCTTTATCGCGGTTAGACGCCACCATGCTGTTGGATAACTTCTTGACCTGATTGAGCAGACCGTCGAACTGATTTTTTGACGCATTGAACCTTTCGCTCGGCATACGGGTTAGCGTTTCAGGAACCGACACCGCTTGTTCAGGATTGAAACCCACTTCAACTAAACGATCAATATCGGGCGTTGACTCCTGCTCCGTAACTGGAGCGTTGGGGTCTCGCTTGCCGCTACCTACAGGGCCTTCTTGGTACCACAGATCAGTGCGCCCGCGTGCGTCTGCCGCATCGGCCACGTCCTGCTGGGACTGCTCAAACATAGACATCTGCTCGTCTGGAGCCGTACCCGCTTGCAGGGCTGCTTGGCGTTGTGCCATCTCGGCAGCACCCGCTTCCGCCGATGCCTGCGCATTACGCCGGTTTAGGTCCAGCATCGGCGTGTATTTATCTACCAATGCTGCTCGGTCTCCGCCAATAGCGGCTAGCTCGCCTTGCTGTTTTCGTAGCGCGCTAATCAGCTTGCGGCCCTCGACAGGATCGTACGCATCGCCTGTCAATGTTTCTAGCTTGCGCTGGGTCGCAGCAATCTGTCGCTGCAACTTACCCCGGGTTGACTCTGTGTCAACTGCCCCGGACTGTTTAATCAGGGACTCAACTTCTTTTTTGCGTGCGGCAAATGCGTCGTACTGCGCGGCTAGACTTTCTGCCGTATCGTAGTCTTGCTTTGCTACCGCCGCGCTTTGCTGCATGCGGTTGTCTTCCAGCACACGGTCCAGATACTGGTTTTCGCTGAAAAGTACTTCTGGGGTCGGCGCTTCTACAGCGGAGGCGGTTTGTTCAACCGCTTCCATACCGGGCAACACGCCTTGAGGACCGGCCTCGGCGTAGGGTACTGCGCGGGTCTCTGTGCCGCCTTCTAGTCCTGCTAACTCCGCATCTCTGGCAGCTTGGGCTTGGGCGTCTAGCTTTGCTTGTTCGTCCGCTACGCGTCGGTCTTCTGTAGCTACTACGTCCTTGGCCCGGCCTTGGGCACCAATGCGACTACCTGCCCCAAACAAACCACCAAGCGTGGCACCGCCGATGAAGTTGTCTAGGTACTCACCGCGAGCTTGCTCGTCCATCATGTCGAGACCGGCCTGCATACGCTCAAATACCTGCTGACCTGCTTCGGTCAAACCTTCGATACCGGCGTTCTTGGCAACCTGAACACCTCCGGATTTTACTAACCCTGCGGCAGAGGCTTCAGCTAGTTTGCGGGCAGCGCCGAGCGCTTCTTCTCTAGTTGCCTCACGGCCAAACTTACCTAAGAGTTTATTTACGCCGGGCAGGAAGCGTAAGGCGGCAGTATCTAGCGCGGCTTGTGGGATAGCGGCAGCTACGGCAGCGCCCAGTTTAAGGTCTTCAGGGGCGGTGCCCTCTTCCAACTGGCGTGATAAGTTAGAACCTGTAAACTGAGTAGCAGACGCGGCCCCAGCGCCAAGCAAACCGGCGGCAGTAGCGCCAAGACCAAGGGCCCCAGATACAGGAGCGGTGCTTGCCAGACCAGCGGCAACAATAGGCGCAGCCATATAAGCAGCCGATTGTCCCAACAATCCCGTTACGTAATCAATAGGATCTTCGGAGAACTCTGCTTGACGGTATATTTGCCCAGCTTTTTCGCGCTGTGCCTCAGAGTATTCCGCTCCGCCTTCGATACCCAGCCCGGCACCGATAGCGCCGATGTCACCTTTTAGGTTCTCAAAGCCTGATTTAACACCGGCGATAAAACCTGTTTCAGGCTCCGCTTTCGGGGGACCTAAGCCAAAGGCTTCAGGGAACTGTTCTATGGCTTTGGCGTATGCCGTTTGCTGGTCCATCCCTTCAGGGACTTCAATAGAGTTGCCGTTCGGAAGGGTTAGATATTGCGCCATAACAGTGTAAGTCCTCGGATTTTGACAAAGCCCTCAGCTACCGGACGCCGGGGGTGTGCGTATTATTGCAGCTTACCCTGTACCTGTCCAGTTGGTTTTGCGGACAGCGCCGGGCCTACGCCAAACATCGCCGCAAATGCAGACCTGCTCAGTAGTGGCGTAAGCGCGGCTGCGGATTGGTTCTTGGTGATGTAGTCCGCATAGGCCGTGTCCATATTGAACTTACCTTCAGAAGAATACTGAGATTTGATGCGCTGCTGCTCTTCGTAGCCGCGACGGGGGTCGCCTTTGCCTTTCGGGTCAAGCGAGCCGATCAAACGTTGTTCACTTGATGGCATCTCGGCAATAGCTCGCTGATTAGCTTGGTTAGACGTAGCAATAGCTCGCTGATTAGCTTGGTTAGACGTAGCAATAGAGGTTTGGATCATACCTTGATACTCTGTACCGGCAGCGCTAATACTGGCAGTAGCCAACGCACGCGCGGTCTCGGCATTTGTCTGACCTTCGGTTGTTGCCAGTTTAAACATATTGTCGCTAAGACGGCCTTCGGCAGCAACCACACCCGCTTCGGCTGCTTTAGTACGAGAAAACCGATCTTTCTTGTCGGAGCGCTTGGCATCTTCCAAAGAGTCGTAGGCGTCGAACAGCTCGTCTTTGCGGTTGTTGAGACTAGCCAGCCCCTTCTTGTAGCTGCCCATACCTTGCAACGCACCTTTACTAATGTTGGCAAGAGCGTTGGGGGACTCGCCGCCCATCACAGCCAGACCGAACTCTAAGAAAGCTAAACCGTAGTTAGACTTTTCGTCTTTTTCCAGCTTACCCTCACGCTCTTTCAAACGCTTCTCTCTGCCTACGCCGTACTCACCCATCTCTTCTTGGAACTTCCTCTCGTCCGTCACGTTCTTGTTAGCAAAATCAACTTCTTTTTTGCCCTGCTTGGTAGCAATTTCTTCTGCCTTTGTGTTGTCAATGTTTTTGTAGAACGGCTTGAGCGCGGCGAGCTTCCCGGCAACATCCATCTCAGCCGGAGCTGCAGTAGCGGCGACTGGGGCAACGGGAGCAACCTGCTGAATTCCCGACGCCATATTAGCTCCCATAGAAGACGTATCTGAAGTACCTGTTTCCGTAATAGGGCTTACCGTTGGTATAGACCCCGGGGTGTTCACGCGTGGGTCAATCTTAGCAAACCTACTGCGCGCATCCGCTGCTCTGCGTTCTAGTTCTGGGGCCTGCGCTTTTTCCTTGCGGGCAACATCAAGCTCGGCTTTACGTTCGTTGATACTACTTAACCACTCGTATGCTAAGCCGAGACCGCCCATCTCTTTTTTACGCTCAAACTCGGCACGTTCCGCGGTTGACATGGGAGGACTAGGCATGCGCCCATACTGCGGGTAGTTTGAGCCGCGTCGAGGGTCGGGTACAAACGCCCCGGGAATAGCACGCCCTTCGGCAAACGCTAATATGCCGCCTTCGGCAAACTCCATGTCACCTGCTGGTAGCTGCCCAATACCACTATCTTCTGGCATCGGCTGGCCCATCTGCTGGGGCATTTGTTGTGGCTGTGGAGCCATACCGGCAATTGCTTGGTCAACGACCTTGGGTTGTTCTTGCGCCGCGCCTTGCGCGCCCTGCGCAGCACGAAGTTCTTTACGGCGTGTGGACTCCGACATTGTCAACGACATAATGTAGGGGTCGTTCTTGTGCATCATTGCGTACTGCTGCAACGCCTGATCGGGGAGCTTGGCTAGCGTTGAGGTGATATTGTTTACGTTAATCATGCTTTGCCTTACACCATTTTAGAGATTGCAAGATCCGCTAAACCAGCGCCTACCTGACCACCTTCAGCCATTCGACTCACTCCATACGCCGTAGCACCAAGACCCGCAAGTTGAGATATCTGGCTAGGAGGTGGCGCATACATAGACTGCACAGTGCCCATTGGGGTGCCGCGCAGCATGGAGTTCATAAACTCTAGCTGTTGATATGGGTAGCGTTGCTGGTTCAGGAAGTCCTGATAGTTGTTGTCCTTACCCTGCTGGTCAAACGCCTGCTGCTGCGTACCGTATTGCTGCTGCAGCTTGTTAACGTCCATCTCTTGGCCGAATGTTTGCTGGCCTATGTTAGATAGTTGCCCCGCGCCGGTAAGCGCCGTCTGGAAGCCCTGCATACCTAAGCTATTACCAAACTGATTTGACTGCTCGCGAAGTTGCTGCTCAGTGTTGAACTGCTGCTGACCTTGGTTGTACGCTTGGTTTAGCCCTTGCGCTTGGATGTCGCCCATCTGGGTGGACAAGTTGCGGTTAGCCTCGGCGTCCATAAT
>Ga0222688_1000213_pt1 | contig 15834 bp, 14 predicted proteins | sample AntAcemetage1165_FD_181151 | JGI IMG/M metagenome (GOLD analysis project Ga0222688, IMG submission 181151) | Saline water microbial communities from Ace Lake, Antarctica - #1165 | ecosystem: Environmental > Aquatic > Non-marine Saline and Alkaline > Saline | place: Antarctica: Ace Lake... | reverse complement strand
ACACCATCGCCTACTGCACCGAAGTCCTTAACAGAAACAGACTCTCGCAACTTAGCTTGAACATTAGTTTCCACAGCACCAGCACCAGCAGGTGAATAAGAAACCTCTAGGGCAGTCGTTCCCCCTGCGGTCATGGCCTGAGGAACTCCAGTTGAGGCATTAAAGCCCAAGAACTTACCTAACCTGTCTGCCTTTAAAGGAAGCGTCATGGCGATTGTAGGCTCTACATCTTGTAGTCTTAAACTACGATCACCAGAGTTCTCGTTCTGTATACCACCAATGTACATCTTATCAAAGTCAGCGTTTACATCTGAAGCAAGAAAGTCACCTGAGTTCTGGTAGTCAGTAGTACGATCTAAGGGCATAGCTAATACAAGGCTTACTATCTGCCCTGCGGTTGCACCTACCGAAAGCGTTACTGTCCCGCCTGTAACTACACCAACATCGTTGACAGTATATCCAGAGGACAATAAGACACCGTTCTCATACACGGCCATGTCTGTAGCGGCAAGAACCCTGAACGTATAGGTGAAACTTGTCTGCGATGCCGTAGCTGTTATGTCATTTCTTGTGGTTAATGCCGATACGGTCATTATCTTGCCTCATTTAATTATGCCAATTATACTATTTTTTTGGTTATAAATCACTTACTGCTTCTTGTGCTTTATCAAACTGTCCTCGCAGATAAAATAAATTCTGCAAAGGTATGAGCCGTCTTAGTGTTCTGATGTCTGCTTCAGTCATTTCATCTTCAGAAGTTATGGCGTTTGTAGCCGCTATCGTGGTGCTTAATAGGCTACCAAACGATGGCCCCAATAAAGACTCAGAAACAGTGCGAGATACTTGCTTAGAAGCGGGCGCATCAATTCCTAATAATGGTCGTAAGCCTAAAGAGTTTCCTGAAATCTTTTCGATTGTGTTGGTAATCTCCCCAATCACCCCGATAACACCAGACCTATCAATTCCCTCCATAACCCATACGGCAGGATCATCAAAATCAGCAACGTCTCTACCTGAAATTTTCTGCTTGAGGTAATAAGTAAACATTCCCATACCAACAAGTGAGGCAAAGCCACCAAGAGCGTTATGATCTTGCCTTTGTAATCCAGCAATAAATACACGCTGTGTAGCAGACAATATAAATGATCTAAACTGACCTACAGTTTTACCCATTTCAGTAGACATAAACAAAGGCTTCTCTTGCCCAGGAATGACAATAACGCGATCACTTTCCTTGCGTACTGCCGCACCCCACATAGTCTCTAAATCAGCCCTATCCCAATTCTTGGCATTAGTCAGCCACACGCCGTCTTCCTTTTTGCCATGCTTCTTTACTTGTAGATACATATCTTTTGCGGATTGTTCATCAATTCCAAGTCTAGCTAGGCGCTTATCAAACACGCCCCTTGCCAATCCATCGAATATAGAGGTCTGCATGGTAACAGCATGAAGTTGCTTCATCCCAGCTGTCCAATAATCTAAGAAGTTAATCTTGCCAAACTTACTGGTAGCAGACCGCAACCCTCTTTCGACCAGTGTACCGCCTTGAGCATAATCACCTACATCGGCAATAATATCTGACTTACCTGACATGATGGCATCAGTTCCAACACCATAACGCTTCAACTCAGACACAGAATTTTTAAATGCTTTTGTGTTTTTAATTAAAGGCCCAAGCCCACTTTTAAATGTTTTCAGGAAGCCTTCAGCCATAAACACGCGAGAAACGTCAGGTAAACTAGATACGGTTACACCACCCAGTAATCGCAGGTAGTTTAAGTCTCGCGAAGACCTAGCCATACGAGTCCAGATATTGTCTTCAGAAAATCCGTAGACCCCTCGAATACGATCACGCATTCCTGCAATGTCTCTGCTGTCGGATATTCTCTGCTTGTTTAACTTAATTAACTGCTTCTCAGTAAGAGTCTTATTATTTAATTTCTTGCCGTACCAATCTTCAATCTTCCTTAATTCATTGGTCATGTTGACATCGCCATTAAACTTACGAGCAAGCTCAATATCTCCAGCTACACTTTGAAGATACCTGCCGCCCAACATTTCGATGTCATTCTCTAAAAACTCTTCCACTATTTCATCATCAATCTGGAAGACACGATTTCTTAGCGGCCCTCTTAATGCAGTTCCAGATATACCACGACTGTTTGACCCTTCACCCATCTTCCAGTCATAGGGAAGTCTACCGTCTGGACTACCTTGGATTCTTTGGGCAATGGTTTTTGCTATGGCTTCATAATCTTGGCGCTCAAAATCCATTCCTTTCTTGAATTCAGCTTTATCAATAAGAGCCTGCAACTCTTCTTTAGCCTTTCCTGTAGTTGTGGAAATGCGCTCAGACGCACTCTTGGCATCCTCAAATAGCTTCACATCTCTTTCTGCAAGCCAGTTAGAAACTTTGTTAACAAACTGAGGGTATCGTGCTGTAACTTTATTTTTATTCCACACCCTGTTTAGATAGTTGTTAGCGGTGGTTACATTCACATCTTCAGGCAATAACTTTAGTGCCACCATTTCATCTTTAAGAGGTGTATATAATTCTTTATTCCAGAAATCAGCAGATGCCTTAACTTGAGGAATATCGCTGTCACCTTTTCTGATTGCAGTCGCTACAGCTTCGTTAAACTGCTTCCGAGGCATGACACCACCAGAGACTTTATACTCTTTAAAAAGATTGGCGTTGTTTTGCAGTGATACCCCTAGCTTTCCTGAGTGTGCTTTAGCTAAAGATTCAGCCGCCTGAAGAATATTACCATCCATCTTAATAGGATTCTCAGCCAGCATAGTAGCGATTAACCGAGTTGACGGATTCTCACTGGTGATTGTGCGAGACAGGGGATCAAAGCCTAGCCACTTAGTTAGTTTCTTAGCTACTGCTCCAGAAACCTGAGTGTCACCAAAGACCTTCATCGCGCCAACGCTATCTGGGCCTACAGGCGTAGTAACCGCGTCAATGGTAGGATTAATGCCTTCTGCAATCTTAGGCTCAACATTCATCACATCTTCGTATGCCGCAAGCATCTTAGCATCCACCCCATAGGTAGCTAACTTGGCCGCAGAAGCCCCTAGAACGCCACCTAAGAGCATTCCAGCAGATATGTTAATCGCTGACTCTCCGTAGGTTCTTGTTAGCTGTTGCGTGTGTAGTGCCGCCTCTTGGATAGCCGAGTCAACGCCCACAACCGAACCCATTACGGCCGCACCCTTTAAAATGCCCCTTCCTGTTCTATAGGTATTTAGCGCAACACCGCCTATAGATAGCAAAGAAATTGGGTCAGCTATCATCACAGGCAAGCCAACAATAAAGGAAGTCGCTCCACCGTCAGCCATTGTAGACCTGTCCTCTCTTTCCCTAGACATCTGCCTGCGTACAGCCTCTAACTCTTCATCATTATCAGCGTATAGCGCGTTGCTGACAAATGCTTGATCTAGCTTCTCGTCTTCGGTAAACAACCCATAAGGGTCATAGTCTGGGTTATCTTTAGTTTCATCTGGAAGTCCAGCTTCTTTAGAAACAAACGCCCCGATAATATTTTCTTGACGATAAAACGCCTTTGCAATTTCACCGACAGTAGGCTTCTCTGCTGGTTCTATAGCCAGGGGAACTAATTTTGGGGTTATTAGCTCTTGATCTGGTGATGCAACAAATCCCATTTTATTTCCTAGTTTGCTAGTGCTCGTAAATCTGGAGTAGAACTATATATCTTCCCACTTTTGGCGGCTCTCATTGTCTCTTCTGCCATCGATTTAATTATAGCCATCTCTTCTTCTTCGGCAGTTAATTGGTCAGGCTTGTATCGATTGAGCATTACCTCATTACCATTTACGTCTTGCCCAGCAAATACCGCAGTATTTAAAGTTCCATTTTCATCTTTATACATTACTGTGTAGGTTGGCTTGCCTGTAGACGCTTCTCTTGCGGTAATTGAATCAGAAACTAAGATAATATCTTCTTTTGCTAACTCAAGTCCAAAAATTCCAGAAGGCCCTGTCAGCTCATTATAAATATCATCTCTGATGTAATTTACATTATCATCAACCCCAAGGCCATAATAGTCTTCAGGACGGAACTTCATAAACCCAAACTCGCCTTCTTTGTAGTTTGTTTTAATATTTTTCATAGCCTGCTCTTTAGCATTATCTGCAGACATGCCAGAAAGGTAATAGCTTTCAACTAAAGTTCCATAGTCTCTCACTAAATTATATTGCGCTATTTGATTTATATTAAATTTCTTATTAAATCCTGACCCATACTCTTCAAGTAGTTCATTTTTATAAGATCCACTAAAGGTTTTCTTTCCTTCTGTAGATTGAATTTCTGCTTTTCTGGCTTCAATTCTTGCCTTATTGCTAGGGTCAGTATTTTTAATTGCTTGCTGTGTAGCAAGTTCTGCACCCATAAACTGACTTAAAGAATTCACTTCTGTAGCAAAGGCAAGCTGTTGCGCGGTGATAACATTCTGCCCGATTCCTGGAATTTCAGTTAACCTGCCAATGGTTTCTGAGGCCGCCTGTATTCTACCTGCATCTTGCGACATCAAATCATTAGTTAACTCTTGCTTTAGCATTGCAGGAACAAGACCAGTATCTGCTACCAAATCCGCCTGCATGGCACCTCTAATATCAGGGTTGTCAGAAGGTAATTCTTGGAACATAACTTCTGCATAATAATCATTTACGTCTTTCTGGGTTATAGGAATTTGATCGCCCACAGGTTTAACATTATTTAAAATATTACCAACTCTTACTATCCCCTGTCCCTTTTCAATTTCTTTCGCTTCTTCCTTGTACTCTGCTCTAATATCATTTAATCTGCCACTAATCAGCTTTAACATTGAATCTTTTTCGGTAGGGCTTACATCTTTAAGCTCAGAAGCCCTGAAGTCTTCATAGAATTTCTGGCCTCTGATTAGCTTTTCTTCATTAGACAAATTTTTATCAAAGATAACCCGATCAATATTTCCAATCTCAGCTTGAAGTTTAATGTTGCGATCTAATTCTCGAATTTCAGATTCTACTATAGACGCATACTTAGGAGAAGCTTCCGCTAAAGCTCTCATAGTTAGGACTGCAATCTCTTTCTCTGTTTGAACAAGCTCCGTTTGGCCGTCACGGGATAAGTTTGCAAGCTCAATAGCGTCAATATCTACGCTTTCTTGGAGTATGCTAATGTTTTCATTTTGAGTATTAACCAGATAAGCCTCGGTTATATTCGCTCGGCTAATAGCAATTTTTGGAGCCATAGCGTCAACAAGGTCTTGCCGTATAGCTAGAGGTGCCGCGTTAATAGTTGCATCAAAATAAGCTTGAGAGGCATTCTCATAACCAGCAGGGTCGCCTGCAAACTTTTCAGCAAGCTCGATAAGCCTTACCTTTGAATCCGTGTTGCGTTGAGCAAGTTGGGCGTGTATTTTAGTGCGGGCGTAAATATTAGCCCCCGCACCCGTTACTGCGGCCACTTCTGCATAAATGATATTGCCTTCTTTATCGACAGAGCGAGCATCCTCTACTGCTTGCCTAGCTAGGTCTGGAGCTTCTTTTTCGGCTTTAATAATTGCTTCATTTGTCTTACGAATACCAAAAGCTTCAGCCATGCCACCAACCTGACTAGCTAACCCTGCCAAAGCCTGCATACGTTGTGCCGAAGAAGGGTCTACGCCTGTAGGTTGAAACTTGCCGTAAAATCCAATTGGTTTCTGTGCCATTCTACGGCCCCTTTAACTTGCTTTGTTCGTAAGATGCTTTTCCGCCTACAATGCTTGAAACACCCTGTAGTAATGTAGATGTGGCATTCATTCTACCAGAAAATCTAGCGTTGTTTCCTTGCCTGCGAAGTTGTGCTTGTTTAAGCTTGTCAGATAAGGCGATCATTCCTTCACTTGCCCCAATCTGTGTAGCGCTCTCCAGTGCTATGCTTGCGGGTGTGCCTTCCATCGAAATTCCAGAAGCCGCCATACTAGCGTTGTTAGCCGCAAGAATTTTATTAAGCTGTTGTTTACGTTCTAGCTCACGCGCTCCTGCCGCTATCTTTTCTTCTTCGGCTTGTCGCTCTAATTCGTCTTGCTGTGCCTTCCCAGCTTCGATTTGACCAAAAGCACTAACCGCTGTAGTGACAGCTATTACACTAGCTACAATTACAAATGACATCTAAATATCCTCTGGCTCTAACAAAGCCTTTTCTATCTCTTCAACATCAGTTAAATGTGTAGGGTGGTATGTAACCCAAACGCAATCTGTTTCAGCGTAAATAACCCGCTTAGTCCCAGGTACTGTCTCTCCCATAAACGGAGCCTCAATATCCATATTGCCAAACTGGCTAGACACTTTACATCTTCCTTTGACTACCATGTACAAGTGAGTAGTCTTGTGTGTAGCCCCTACTAGAACAACGCCTGCGGGGATAAACAATTCTCTAGCGTACAGTCCGTCACTAAAATGGTGCTTTACTTCTAACTCTACCGTGTCACCTTTAAGCATGACAGTTTGTAACTTAATTATGTCGCTCTGGGTAGTTACTTCATTCAAGAAGACTCAACCTCGTACTCAATAGCCTGAATATGGAAAGGGTTCTGGTCAGGAATTGTGATCTCTGGAACTACCTCTATACCCCAACCGTTACCGCCATGATTATCTTCGATTATACCAGTTTTAGACGAGTAAGAAGTACCTAAAGGACTATCAGCCGCAAGGCCAAACTGTCTAATAGGAACAGGGTTGCCGTCTATGTAAACTCCCGCACTCTGATATACCCTTATATTCATGCGAGTTATCTTCTTTTCGCGCATCTGATTCTGACCAGCAATAGCCTGAGAGTTAGTGTTTAAAGGCATAGGCACAATCTTGGGAACAAAGTTTAATCCTATTTGTAGATCAAGGTTCCCCGCTGATAGTTCATTGGCAGTTAAGGTTATAGTTCCGTTAACGCCTCCGCCACCAGCGGCAACTGCTCTCTTTGGAAGAACATAGTAATCGCCTGTAGGGTCTGAGGTTAATCTTGCAGACACGCTCACAGTTAAATTATCTAAGTGGTTTGTTCCTAGCTGAACAGTTACGGTAGACTGGTTTGTAATATTAAGAGCTGAATCCAAAAGGTAATCAAAGCTCCACCTGTCTACCCAATAGTAAGAGGTAGTTCCACCTAACTTACTAACAACATAAAGCTCATTATTTACTACAGATACGGAAACGAGTTCTTGCGCTGTAGCCGTTGAGTTATCTCCGTGTATCCACTTGGTAAAGCCGTTAATATCTTGTGAGCGAAGTGTGTTTAAAATAGAACCTGTACCATCTGTATTAATAATAAAGACCCAGTTAGCATCTTCCGAAATAGTTCCTGTTAATACCGCAACGTCTTTAGGGTTGTTAATTAACTGAGAAGACAATACCGATATGTCATTACTGTTGTACGCATCTTCGTTAAAGTTAAACACATACGATCTAAGAGTCTTTCCATTCTGATCAACAAATAAGGTAGCTCCATCAACCGACTTAACCTGAAGATTGGCGGCTCCATGCTGTGTCTGCGCTTTAATTGATATGTCGCTAGGCGTTCCACCTGTTACAAGGAACTCAGCACCCGCAGTAAACACCTGTAGGCCACGATCAGGGTTAATATCAATAATCGATGTAAGGTTCCTAGAAGATATGGTTACAAAAATACCCTCATCATCATCACCTTCCTCGGTAAAGTAATCAAAGAACGACCCTGATTTAGAAGCAAAGATACTTTGAGTTTTGGACTTTGTTGCACCCAACCATAACCTACCATTGTAGAATGCGCCCATAAGGGGGAACCCGCGAGTAGCCGACCAAACATCTTCTTTTCTAGGAACACCCTGAGTAACTAAAGCAAAACCTACCGTGTTGTTACTTCCAGCAAGGTCTAGTGTTGCAAATCCTGACCACAATTCAAAAGACTTTGTAGACTCGCCAGACACAGTGATGGTGAATGGGCCAACACCTGTAACGGCAATGCCTGTATCACCAAAGACAGGCATTTCCTGAAGGTTTCTTTCAATGTTTGCGGCAGTAGATGCTGTAGATTGTGTAAATGTTATGTTCTTGCTTAATACTCCTTCAACGTCTATCTGGAACCTATCTCCCGCAGTAAAGTTTGTTAATGTTAAAGTTGTGACATAGCTTGTAGGCGTAGGGCTAGAGACATCATTATAGTCATACTGAGGTACGTTAAGAAAGGGAATATTATCTAACGAAAATGAATCGTAATTACTCAAACCATCATTAATAATTCTTTGTGGTGCATAGTCTTGTTGGAACATAAGCATGACGTTTTCAGTCTGAGCATCACGCACCGTAGAAACATCTGCATCAGCGTAAGGCGTAGGAATGTCAGCGATATAAACTGTAGAGCCACTTCCTGCGTGTGGAATGCGATAGACCGCCATATTCCCTGCTGTTAAAATGCAAAGATAATGCCTATCAACTTCAGTGCTAAAATCAAATGTCTTAACATCTACAGCTACAGTGGTCGTAGTGTATACGTTAAACTCAGTTAACTGTATTTTTTGCGTACCCATATCCCCAGTATCACCCGACCTTACTAGGCGAACATAGGGAGTAGCTATAGTTTGTTGAATTCTTTTTCGGAATGATTTAGCTGTGGTCGTTAATGCAAAAGACTGCTGTAAAGTCCATGTAATACCGTCAGTAGAAGTTTGGATTAGCAGGTTTCCTGTAACAGTGCTACCAGTGGTGTATATGCTTTTAATGTCTACAAACTGAATATTAGTAGCAATGCCTGTGGCGCTTAAATCGTATTGAGCTACAACGTAATCAGGGTTTGCTCCTGTGCCATTAACGCCTATGTTTGTTGTGGTGGTTGCAGAAGTGGCATCATCAAGGTCGTTGATATTAGCTATTGTCCCGCCTTCAGGCATAGTCGGGGGATAGGACGCGGTGGTGTAATGAACCAGTGTTTTGAGAGCCGTTGTAATATGCTCAGACCCAGCCCTGCGCTTTAATCCACCTTGAGGGACGATAAGGACGTTCTCAGCCGTTTGCGCGCCTTGGTAATACTGCTCTAGGTCTACACGCCCTTTAAGCAGAGGCGATAGCTCTCCACTCACAAATGAGCTTTGCAGGAACTTCGACTTAGCCATGCTTAAAACCTTACATCAATAAAGGGTCTGTCTGTTATAGGCACTGTGGGGAATTGCTGGGAATCCGTATAGCGAGCCATGCGAGAAGCATTAAGATACTGTCTTGCGTTAGCATCCATAGAGGCGGCACTGTCACGAATAGAAGGGGCAAAATCCATCGCCAGAGCATACTCAATCATCTTACTAAAGTAAACAGGCCATGTGGACTCTGGGGCATTATAGATGTAATCAGCGTAGATAGCGGAGCTTGCATTACAGTACAGCTTGTCACCGTAGAGTCCGTATCTTAATTGAGGATTAATCTTAATAAGGAATAAGAGATCAGCAGGCAACTGGTAGATAGATGAATATTCTGTGCCGACTGGTGTTTCAACTGTTAAATCTAATTGTGCTTTTTTGCGAGCAAAGCCCCACCGAAACTTAGTCATTTCATTCTGTACGATATTGTCATACAAATTGTTAGCGACAGTCTGGGCGCGAGTATTGCCTTCTAAAGATGTGATAGGCAGATCGCCAATTAAAATTAATGCGTTAGAAATTAATTGGATTTTACTAGCCATACATACATCCTAAGTTATTAAAGAAAGGGGGGCGAACCCCCCAGTCAGTCTTTACTACTATATTACTTTACGCAGTTACTACTATACCACCAGCCGCCCGAATAGCTGTAGCGGAACGAGCTTTAATATAAGTGATATATACTTCAGGTGTAGCGGCAGTGCTTGTATCTCTACAAAGTAGAATGTCACCTAATGCTAACTCATCAATAGCGTCAATAAAATAATCTGCTCCCGCTACAGTAGAGTCTTCATCAACAGACGTATACTGCCAAGTTGAACCACCTGTTCCAGAGCCGCCAATGCGGCATAATCCTGCTCTTGCAAAAGCCATAATGCTCTCCTTATACGTTGTTTTTGTATTCGACTTTAACCAGACCACCATTGTCGCGAACGACTGAGCCTGCTTTAAGCATACCGTTACATAGATATGAGGTGCGCTCGGCAACCCAATCTACAGAAGTCTTCATGTCAATACCGATAGCAAGGCCAACAGAGTCACGCTGGAAGAACCAAGAGTCAACAGTGTTAGTGGCAACTGTTAAACCACCCTCAGTACGATCACCAAGAATAATAAACTGAAAACCAGCTAGGCTATTAATGTCACCAGAAACAAGAGCTTTAATGGTTTGATAATCAGAAGATGTAGCTTTCTCATCATTCAAAAGACCTTTAAGACCGTCTGCATCTATAGCGGCAAATAGGTTTTGGTTTTGCACGTTCTGCTGGCGCAAAGCCACCTGTGCTTGAACAACCTTAGCCATAGTTAAACCAGCTGAACCGTGTGCAATATCAGAAGCATCTGGAGTAGAACCATCTAAAGCATCAATAACAAGTTGATCAACACGACGACCAATAGCGGCCGCAATGGTGCTTGCTAGTTCTTGCTTCTCGTCAAAGTTAACATCAGCTTGATCAAAGATGTCAGTGTATTCTGGAGCATTCCAGTTAGTTAGGGTAGCAACCTTAAATTCGTGCGCTACGTTCATAGGAGTTACCAAGTCAGAAGTAGACTTCTGGTTAGCAAGGCCTTTGCCCATGCGACGGAATTTATAAGTGTCACCAATTACGTTGTTACGCAAAGTAACGGCAGGCTTTAAAAGCCCAGTGCCTTGGTAGGCATGTTTTACCATTGAGTCAAATTCAATGACTGCAACGGACGATAGATTCTTACTCATAAGAAGTTCCTCGAAAAAGAGTAATAGTTAAGTTTTTTTCAAGGTCTGAGGCTGAGTACCCAGTAAAGATTGGTCAGCATTCAACCTAAATTTACTGGGCCTTGTAGAAAGGGTATCCAGTGTGTCGATTATACACCTTTTACCCTATATTAATCAACGGATTACTTATTTGCTTACTTATTTGCCTACTGAGTTCCACCAAACGCTTCCCACATTCTTGCAATTTTAGCGTTGTGTTCTGGGTTTACGCTTCTTAGTAAGTTTCCATTTTCATCTTTCCTGAACATTTCAGCCTCAATAGACTCCTTAGACAAGCCTTCAGGGTTATGGCCACCCTCAATAGGAAGTTTAGCGGGAGCAGTAGCCCTTACTAACATTTCCACAAGCTGAATAGAGTCTGCGCTGTTAACAAACGCTGATGCTTTTTCGTAGTCTTCAGAAGAAAGGCTGTTTTTCATAAAGCTTTCAACAGTCTTAATACGATTAGCGGCATTTTCTCCTAACTTACCTAGTTCAGCTTCTTGATTGTATTGCTCCGCTACCTGTCCTTGAGCAGACAGTAATTCCCACGCTTCACCAAAGGCATCTTGATTCATGTTTGACTTAGTGGCAAACGCAGTTAGCTCTTGGTATAAGGCATCATCTGCCTCTACTCCTTCGGGAGCAACGTATCCGTCTTTGGGACTACCTTTAAAACCACCAAATTGCTTCGATAATTCTGAGTAGCCTTTTGCTTGCTCTGACACAGACTTATATTTTGTGTCATACCATTCGGGTATTTCGCCTGTCCCTTTAATTCCATCGGTTAAAAAATATTCACCTGCTTCTAAAGTTGGTGTTGCGGAGTCTAGCAGGGTATCGCTATTCGCGGCCTGTTCGTCTAACATAGTATAGTCCTATAGTATTTCAGCTTGCTTGAGTTGGTTGATTAAAAACTTAATAACACCCGCTTCCCCATTATGGTAGGCGGCTTCGTAATTAATATTTCCTGCACCAAAAGATGTGTCGTTATTATAGACAAATCTACTAGTCATGTCAGCTAGGACACGCTTACCATCATCGGTTCCAAAAGCTCTGTGATAAGCCTTTGCCAAATCAGCGGCATGTTGTTTGCGTATCCCTGCTTGTTTCTTAGCTTTCGCGGGGTCAATTTGTTGGTCAATGTCATTCCAACTCATTGGACAGGCATCGGGGCTTGTGAACTAGCTATGCCTTGCTGTGCCGCTTGAGCGCCTGCTTGGATAATCTGTGCCTTTTCTGAAGGAGAGCGTACCAATTCAGCAGGCATACCAGTCTTAGCGGCTACCCATGTACCAAAGTCCTCCAGTTTAAAGCCTATCTTAGCTTGATCTGGACCAGCATTCTGTAAAACAAACTGTACAGCTTGTTGGACGTTGATAATATCCTCTCCGTCTTGCGTCTTAGCTAAAGGAGATAGGAACTTAATTTCAATATCACGCCCATCTAACTGTAATGGTTGCAATAATCCTCTTCGGGTTAAGATATGAACAACTCTTTTAAGAATCGGAACTAGCACTTCTGTCTGCAATCTTCCAAAAGCAGATCCAATACGTTTAGCTAGCTCTCTTGACTCGATAGCAATTTCCGTAGCAGATCGTACAGCACCAGTAGGGTCACGAAGATCATTAAACAATGCCCTCTTAATTGAGTTTTGCAGTTCAAGAATCTCAAACTGAACAAGCTGTAGGCTAGTCCCTGTGTCTAAACGTTGTATAGACGGGTTGCTGGAGTTATTAGAGCCTACTGGAATAACAACGCCTGGGCTTATAACAATATTATAGGGATTAGTTACACCATCGTCCGTTGCTGTGTACATACCTGATAGATCAATAGCGGCTTTCTGAAGCACAAACTCTTTTACTTTGTTTAGAGATCGGACATCAGGTAAAGCCTGTACCGCTGGGCCACGACCACGAATCTCTCCAGCGACCTTAGAGTACCGTCCTGTCACCCAAGGGCTTGACTTACCGAAGTCCTCAGCCCAGCTTATACGGTCTTCTTTAGATACCCACACACACCCGTAATAGGTCTTAGAGGTAGGTATATACACCACACCTTCGCTGACTTCTACTTCTGTGTTGGGTTGGTTGTCGATTAAGTTTTGTACATTCTGTGATGGTTTAAATCCTCTCCACTTGCGATCAAGGTCACGCGCCTTAACTTTAAATCGTCGCCAGTGAGTCTCTACGTTTCCAAAGGGGCCTTCCTCGAACGCAATGCCTTTCTGTGGGATAGCATTAAAGATCAGCGGCATGTCATCGCTAGGGTCTTCGTCTATTCGTAATGTACCTGTCCCGATTAAAAGATCAAGAGCGTGTTCAAAAAACTGTGTACCAAAGTTAGATCGGTTAATGTAGTCAAATACTATTGTAGCTTGGTCTTCTAGGTTAGCCCTGACTTCTTCCTCAGACACCCCGTAGTCGCCTGTCTCTAGCATTTTGATAACAGTGGTTGATGGAGCAAAGGTGGCCCAGCTTCCCCAGATAGGAGCTATGTTCTCTTGGAGTTTACTCGCGCCCTGCTGGATAGCCTCTATCGCAGTAGAGTCAAATATCCTATCCATCTTCTTCTGACCTGTTGAGAAGTCGTCAAACAAGTTTCGGTTAGGCAAGAAGTATTCATAAGCGTCATCAAGAAGGTCATTCCACAAAGCCATCTTTTCAAAGGCTTGCTTTTCTCTTGTTTTCAAATCCTGTAGCGAGCCTAGCTCTGCGGGGAGTTTCATATTACTTCCTATTTTCTGTTAGTAGTTGGGCCGCTTCCGTAATTGCTAGTAATGCCGCTATTTCCTCCACCTCCTCCACCTCCACCAGCACCACTACCACCGCCTGATAACATAGAGCCTGAAGAAGTAGAGCCTGAAGAAGTAGAACTCTTAGCTTTAGCCAATAGAGACTTAGACCCTAGTTTACCTCTTGCAACGGCTTTTAATCTCTTTTCTATCTCATCAGTTTCTTCGTCTAGCATTCGCGCTTGGCGCTCTACACCAGCAAGTTCTTGCGCGGTAGGTTCTGGCGCTTTAGGTCGTTTTAAGAATCCCATTATTGCTTCCTCAGATGTTTTAATAATTGGTACGGAGTTAAAATAAAAGGATTGTTGATTCCTAATATCTGCTTAGTGTGGCCTACGCAAGTGTTCAGCATAAACAATGACCTTCTACACTGTTTTGGCGTGTAGCTTAACATTATATAGATACTGTCGATTATACTCTTTTCGTCTTTAATCGTAAACAAATCAAACCCTTCTGTATTTTTACCGTAGACAATAAAGTCCTCGCCTGTGGGTTTGATAATGTAACAATGCCTAATACCTTTCTTTAAAAAGAATGACCACCACCGCACCTGATCATCCTCAAATACAACAAATACTTTGCTCATTAGAATACCTTTACGTCAATTTTAGCGGTGTGTATTTTATCGAAACCTCCCGCCCTACTTAGGGCTGAACGACCTTCCCCTTCTCCCTGCAAGCCATATTCACAAGCCTCCACTGGGTGAGAGTATTCGTTCTTATCTGGTTCATCGGTGTATCGTTCTCCAGTGGTCTGGACTCTACGGTAACAGAATCCTCCTTGAAGACCCTTTCTAATCATCGCGGCTTTAGGTAGGACAATGAATCTAGGCTTTCCATCCATACACATCTCTTTCATTGGGACTTCTAGCGCGGCTCTACGCTTCATGGGGTCGTTAGAGTTCGTTGGATTACAGGGAATGCCAGCGGCTCTCATAATCTGGAAGGGTGTTTCGGAGTTAGACTGGTTTTTATTATTCCCTGAAGGATCGCCCCAGCCTTTAAACGTGTAGTCAGGGTAGTTTTGCTCAATGTATCGTTTGAGTGTAGGAGCGAAGTCTACAGCACCAGAGTCAGTTAACACCATTTCATCGAAGCATATCCACCTACCTATGGCCGTTCTTTGTAAAAACGCACAAGCGGGTGTTCTACCGAAGTCAAAGCCAAGGATAATCGGAACAGACTTGTCGGGTTTAAAGTCCATGTGGGTACAGTGGACAGAATCAGTATACATTGGGTGTACAGGCTTACCGTTAGACACGAAACCATATTCGTTTGCTAGGTTAACTTTAATCCAATCGTGCGTCTTGCCTTGGAGTCCTCGGCTGTAGTAATCCGCAGGAAGGTTAGCAAGGTTCTCAGCTTCAGGGTTTACTATCCAATTTTCACCGTCCTTAATCACGCCTCCTGGTTGGCGATGGAAATCCCAGCCTTCAGGTCGTTCTATCTCAGCGAGTTTAAAATACCAGTGGTCTTCATCAGGTGCGTTACTATCCCCAATGATTCCATGATGGGTAGGCGTACAGCCTTCCTTATTTGAGGGGTATCTTCCGTGACGTAGGTCAAGCATATCTAAAACAGCCTTAGCGTGTTCCTTAGTCTCGTTTAACCACACCCATGTAGCCTGGATACCTCGCGCTTTCTTAACGTGTTCAGGGCGATCAAAGGCAATGAATATAATATCGCAATGGACAGAGGTTCCATCTTCTAATTTAAAGCGGATAAAGTGGGTAGGAAGTTCCTTGTTACCTTGTTTAAAATCCCCAAGCTCACCGTGTATTTCAAGCCAGTCTTTAATGGTAGTAGAGAAGAGTTCAGAATAAGTGTTACGAGCCGCGATGATTCTTGATAGTCTTACGTTGTGATTCTTATGGTGTTTGTCTTGCACAGGTTCTTGTTCGCACATCATGTCAAATAATTTCAGAATACACTGTACGGTTTTCCCAGAACCCAAAGGCCCCATAATAAAAGAGTTTCTTGCACGGCAGTCGTTAAAGTCCTGAAGTACCTGACCTTGAGGCATAAGGTTGTATTCAATCTGCATCTGTTTTGCTCGTCTGGATAATGGTATCTGCTTGTTCTATGCTTTCTATAAGCTCATCAAACATATCATCGCTCATAGTGTCTTCAGCATCTTTAATCAGCATAAGGCTT